>Ga0116157_10000344_pt1 | contig 49193 bp, 33 predicted proteins | sample AD_UKC048_MetaG_FD_89882 | JGI IMG/M metagenome (GOLD analysis project Ga0116157, IMG submission 89882) | Active sludge microbial communities of municipal wastewater-treating anaerobic digesters from USA - AD_UKC048_MetaG | ecosystem: Engineered > Bioreactor > Anaerobic > Digestate | place: USA... | reverse complement strand
TCGGACTGGAGGCCGACGCCATCCACTCTCCCAATGAGAATTTCCCATTACAGCAATTCTTTAACGGAATCGAAACGATCGTCTATTTTTACGGATACTTTGCTGAGGAATTCAAATAACCAGAAAAGCAGTCCGACGGGTAAACCCGTCGGTTATATTAGTCTTTTATAGTATTGAACTGTGCTATACCCTGATCGAGGAATGAGATATAATCAGCCGCATCGGGAACAAAACCGACTCCTTCTGTCAGTGAATTGCCGTCTGTGTCGAGGATAACATAATAAGGCTGGGCGTTGACGCCAAAACGGGTAATCTGGAAGTCGGTATTTTTCCGGCCGATGGTCTTTTTCACCTTGCCGTCGAATGTCGATGTAATCCACTCATCTTCGGGTAATTCAAAGTTATCATCAACATAAAGGGCAATAATAACAAAATCATCCTTCAGCCTTTTAAGAACCTCGGGATCAGACCAGACATTCTTTTCCATCACCTTGCAATTGGTGCAGGCATGTCCCTTGATATCCAGGAAAACCGGTTTATTCAGCTTTTTGGCACAGGCAATTCCCTGATCGTAATCGAAATAGCCGGCCAGGCCGTGAGGCAGTTCAAACAGGTCGGTATATTTCGGTTCGTCGCAAAGGTTTGCGGCTTTATTATCATCATTTGAACCGATAACACTGATATTTTCGGTGCTTTCGCGGATGATGTCATCCAGGTCCCATGCCGATTCCGACGGCATATACCCTGAAACGATCTTAAGCGGGGCGCCGAACAAACCGGGCAAAAGGTAAACGGCAAAGGCAAACGACGCAATGACCAGTACGAGGCGGGGAACGGCTACATGATCAACAGGGCTGTCGTGGGAGAACCTGATCTTTCCCAGAAGGTAAAATCCCATCAGGGTGAACAGTACGATCCAGACCGCAATGAACACTTCGCGCGTAATTCCCCATCCCAATGCCTGGTTGGGGACATTCAGGTATTTCATACCGATGAACAGGATCAGGAATGCCAGGACCACCTTGACAGAGTTAAGCCAGCCTCCCGATTTAGGCATTTTATTGAGAAATGCGGGAAAAAGAGCCAGTAATGTAAAGACGATCCCAAAAGCGAGTGAAAACCCGAACATTCCTACGGTTGGTTTAAGCACCTGGCCGGTGGCGGCTTCTACCAGGATACCGCCGACAAACGGCGCTGTGCATGAAAACGAGACAAGCACCAGGGTCAGCGCCATGAAGAAAGCGCCGATATAACCGCCTTTATCGGCCTGCCGGTCGGATTTGCTGGTCAGCCATGCCGGCAGCACCAGTTCGAACATGCCAAAGAAAGAGGCGGCGAAGATGGCGAACAGCAGGAAGAAAATGATATTGGTGATCCAGTGTTCGCTGACCTGTTTAATTGTATCGGCGCCAAAAATAACGGAGACGAGAATACCGATCACGGTATAAATGAAGATGATAGACAGCCCGAAGAAGACAGCCTGCGATTTGGCTTTCAGTTTATTCTGGCTGGCGTTCATGAAGAATGTAACCGTCATCGGGATCATCGGGTAGACGCACGGTGTCAGCAATCCCACAAACCCGATTCCCAAAGCCAGGAAAAAGAAGGACCACAAAGAACCGTCCTGCTTGCTTTCAACCGGCGCTGCGGATTTATCTTCCTTGGTTGCCGTTCCGCCTTGTTTAACGGACTCCTGAACAACTTCCTTTTCTGAAGTTTCAGTAACCGGCCCGCTTTTGGAATCTTCCTTTTTAACCACGACAGGTTCGGCTTCGGTATTTTCCACTGACTTTTGCACATCCTTAATCTTCGCGCCAGGCAAATCAAAGAAAAACTCTACATATTCGGGGGGCAGGCAACGGCTGTCGTCGCAGGCCATATACTCCAATTCACCTTTTATCGTAAAAGCCGTTCCCGATTTCATCTTAACCCGCTGAGTAAAAACTGCATTGTCGTCGAAATAGCGAAGATCCATCTCAAACGCATTGTCATATTTCTCAATAGGTTTCGGGGTTTTCAAACTTCCTGAAAGTTCATAGTCGTCCGATGGTGTAAATTTAAAAGAGGTCGGTATGGGCCCGTCTTCGGGGATATCGGTTCCATAAATATGCCATCCTTTGTCCATGGTAGCTTTCAGGAGGAGGTCAAATTCCTCGCTATTGACCTGTTTTGCTTCAAATGACCATTTGACCGGCTGGAGGATCTGGGCGTTTGAAGTGGTAATTAAAGCCAATATGGCGAATATCAGAAATAAAAAAGATTTCTTCATGGGTTATAAATATACAGTTACAGAAGGATTGCAAAAATATAAAATAAGGGACTATGTTGGATTTATCTGCTTCTATTTAGAAGGTTTTCTAAATAATGCTGATTCTTAAGATTTTTTGCGTTTCCCGATGAATTTTGTACCGGTCATCGATCCTTCTGCCTATAACCCAAACAATATCAGTGCCTGAGCACAGCAGCCACTGGTTTTCTTTTTCAATCTTTGACATCTTTTGATTGATAAAGAAATCACTTAGCTTTATGGATCCTGACATGCCAAACGGTATAAACCGGTCACCCCTCTTCCACTTTCTTAACCTGAGCGGAAACAGCAGTTTGTCAAGGTCCAATAAAGCAACGTTATCAGGAAATTTAAGGCTGGCCGGGATATTTTCCATGACCGCGAACGAAAGTTGTACCGGCACATCAATACCAATCTGCAGATCGTTCCGGTTCAATTCATATTCATTCTTGATTTTCAGATCATGCCGTGGAACAATGATAAACAACTCCCTGTCTTTTACCAGCCTGTGGGTAGGAGAAATGATTTCCTTACCGGTTACAGCGTCCCGCAAACCAATAATGTCTTCTATATTCGACTTGTTGAATCCGAAAGGTGATAACAATTCAAAAGCCAGTGTTTTTAAAGGCGCCAGGTTGAAGAACTGACTTACCGAAATCGTAATCAGATTCCCTCGTTGATCGATTATCGAGTTTCGGGTATCCTCAATCGCCTGCAGATATATCTTTTCCGCATCGCTGATATTATTAATGGTTTCGGCCAGAGTTGCCCTGAAAGAAGGGTTTATTTTTTCCAGCTCCGGTATAATCTTGTGCCTTATCCTGTTGCGGGTATATTTCAAGGACCGGTTCGACGAGTCCTCGATAAAATCAAGACGGTGCGCATTGGCATAATCTTCAATTTGTTTCCGGGTTGCAAACAGCAGGGGCCTGACAATCTTTCCCTGCCTGACCGGGATGCCATGCAGTCCGGCAATGCCAGTTCCCCTTGCCAGGTTGATCAGGAAGGTTTCGACCTGGTCGTCAAGGTGGTGGGCAGTGGCCACTTGATCAAATCCATGCTGCCGCAACAATTCATCAAACCATTGATAACGAATATCCCTGGCTGCAACCTGGATGGAAATCCCGTATCTTTTCGCGTAACCTGCAGTATCCACGTGGTTGACATGAATCTGGGCCTGGTAATGTGCTGCCAGTTTCCTGACGAATCGTTCATCGCGGTCAGATTCATCGCCTCTCAGGTGAAAATTGACATGGGCAAGCGAGAAGTTGTACCCGGCTTGGTGGAACAGATCGGTCATAACGACAGAATCGATGCCGCCGCTGACGGCAAGGAGTATCCTGGATTCCCTGGAAAAGAGAAGGTTATCGGTTATAAATCCGGTGAATTCATCAAGCATCCGGCAAAATTACCAAATGCTTTTATAAATCGAGCACATTTCCTGAATTCAGCAGGTCGTCCATGCATTTGATACGACTTTTCTGTTTAACTTCAGCGATCTGCCGCTCATAAAGCTCATCATAAGGCTCCATGCAATCGCACGACCGGATGACACCCATGGCCACAGGGAACTCTGGTAATCCCATCCTGACCAGGGTATAATGCGTCATATCGTTAGGATTGGTAGGGTCATGCACCAGGACATCCGACTCCTTCACGCCGTTTTCGCCGATCGTTGCCACCTGTAACCTGTTGTTCTTAACGGTGATCCCTTTATTTCTTTCCTTTCCGAAAATCATCGGTTTACCTGCTTCCAGGTAAATAGTATGGTCTTCTTTAGTCTCTTTCGCCGAGACCATGGAATGGATCTGGTTGTTAAAGATGACACAGTTCTGGAGCACTTCTACCACCGACGTACCTTTATGCAATGCCGCCGCTTTGATGACCTCCTTCAACATCTTCGGGTCGGTATCGACAGCCCGCGCGAAAAATGTCCCCTGTGCGCCCATGACCAGTTCGCCAGGTGTAAAAGGATTCTCGACGACTCCTTCGGGAGAGCTTTTAGTTACAAGTCCTTTGGGTGATGTCGGGGAATATTGTCCTTTGGTCAGGCCATAGATTTTATTATTGAAGATGATGATATTCATATCAATGTTACGGCGGATCGTATGGATAAAGTGATTACCGCCGATAGCCATACTGTCGCCATCTCCTGTGATATGCCATACCTGCAGCCGGGGATTGGCAATTTTAATCCCCGATGCAATTGCAGCACCCCTGCCGTGCATTCCATGAAACCCGTATGTGTTGATGTAGTAGGGAAAACGAGACGAACAGCCGATTCCTGAAACAAAAACAATATCTTCTTTCTGTCCGCCCAGATCTACCAATATGGAATTTACAGCGGCTAATATCGCATAATCACCGCAGCCGGCGCACCATTTAACGGGCCCCGGCGATTTGAAATCTTCCTTAGTCAGAACATTAACATTCTGGTTAAACTCTCTGTTACTCATATCATTCCCCTTTCAGAATATCGTTAAACCTCGATTTTAATTCGTTAATCAGGAATGGTAATCCCTGCACTTTATGATATGTCAAATATTGATACTGAGGGAATTGTGCCCTTAACCAATAAATAAACTGCCCGTTGTTCAATTCACATACCACGATTTTTTTAAAACCATTCAGTATTTCCCGGGTATTCTTCGGCATCGGGTAAATATAATTGAAATGGGCCAGGCTGACGCTTTTGCCTTCCACCTGAAGGTCTTTAACAGCAGACACCAGGTGGCCATATGTTCCACCCCAGCCCACAACGAGCAGATCACCCGATTTTTCGCCGAACACTTCCAGTTCCGGGACCACATTGGCTACCCTGTAAACTTTTTCCTGCCGCAGTCCGACCATTTTCTGGTGGTTCAGCGGATCATGGGATACGATTCCGATAACATCTTCTTTTTCAAGCCCCCCGATCCGGTGGCGAAGGCCTTCCTGCCCCGGGACAGCCCAGGAACGGGCAAGGGTTTGTGGATCCCGCCTGTAAGGTTTGTAATCAGGATCGTTGTCGTCCACCCGTCGTGGTTTTATTGAAGGGAGATCAGCCATTTTAGGCACCTTCCAAAGTTCTGATCCATTGGCCAGGTATCCGTCGGTAAGAAGAATAACGGGCACCATGTGTTCGACTGCAATTTTGGCTGCCATGAAAGCGTAATCGAAGCAATTGCCCGGCGTACTGGCAGCCATGACAACCACCGGGCTTTCACCGTTTCGTCCGAAAAGTGCCTGCATCAGGTCGGATTGTTCCGGTTTGGTGGGCAACCCGGTAGAGGGCCCCCCCCGCTGAACGTCGATGATCACCAACGGCAGTTCGGTAATAACAGCCAGGCCAATGGCTTCGCTTTTCAGAGCAAGCCCCGGGCCAGAGGTTGAAGTGGCTGCGAGTTTGCCGGCAAATGCAGCACCTATTGCGCTGGAGATGCCCGCGATTTCATCTTCCGCCTGAAGGGTTTTAACGCCCAGTTCTTTATGATGGGCCAGTTCCTGGAGGATCTCGGTAGCCGGGGTAATGGGATAAGACCCCAGGAAGAGCTCCAGGCCTGCCTTCTCTGCTGCTGCCATCAGTCCCCATGCCGCCGCTGTATTACCATTGATCGAACGGTACCTCCCCTTCATATCATCACTGGGTTTGATTCGGTAGGTGATGTCGAACTCCTGCAGGTTTTCGGCAAAATGGTATCCGGCTTCCAGTACGGCTTTGTTGGCTGCGGCAACCAGTTCCTTTTTGGCAAATTTCTCCTGGAGGAATTTTGCGCCGAGTTCCACATCCTTATGGAACATAAAATAGAGGATCCCCAGGGCGAACTGGTTCTTGGTCCTGTCGGCCGATTTGGCATCAAGGCCTATTTCCGCACAGGTCGTACGGCTAAGGCTGGTTATAGGCGCTTTGATAACCCGGTACCCGTCAAGGGTTCCGTCATCCAGCGGGTTGTTCTGCCAGCCGGCTTTTTCGATATCTTTCGGTTCAAAGCTGTCGACATCAACGATAATTGTCGCTCCGGGCTTGACCCACTTCATGTTTACCTTCAGGGCGGCCGGGTTCAGGGCGATGAGCACATCGGCCAGATCGCCGGGGGTTTCCACTTTAATATGGCCGAAATGAAGCTGGAAACCGGATACGCCGGCAACCGTTCCCTGCGGTGCGCGAATTTCGGCAGGATAATCGGGAAAAGTAGCCAGGTCATGACCATCAAATGCAGTCGTATCAGAGAATTGTGATCCGCTGAGCTGCATACCGTCGCCGGAATCCCCGGCCAGCTTTACCACCACGTGTTCCAGCTCAATGATCTTGTGATTCTTATTGTCTTTCATGAACAAAAAATTAATGGTCAAAATTACAATTTTAGAACAACGGAAAAGCAGGTACATCTATTAAATTGTAAAAAAGTAATTGGACACAGTTGCATCATCCTTATTATCAATATTCTAGATTGTGAATCCTTTAACAAGAATGATGATCAGGTTACGGTAAACCCATCTTCTCGATTTATTTAGATTTTGTATAAAATACAAAAAAACCTTTAATTCCGTAAAGGATGTATATGAAAAAACTACATTTGCATTCAATAAATTACAACAAACTTTTAAAACACAATAAAATGGCTTACAAAATTACTGATGACTGTACAGCTTGCGGCACCTGCATCGATGAGTGCCCGGTTGAAGCAATTTCTGAAGGTGATATCTATGTGATTGATCCGGATATCTGCACCGACTGTGGTTCCTGTGCAGACGTCTGCCCGGTTGATGCAATAGAACCGGCATAAGAATCAGGCCGATCCAGAAAAAGGCTGCTCCCCGGAGCGGCCTTTTTTATTGCCCTGCATTTTGTATCTTTGCAACATCTTTTGCTAAATATCTATTTATGGATAGATTTTCATACCTGAATGCCAATGATCCGGCCATGATCGAAGCACTTTACGAAAAATTCCAGGCAGACCCGGCCTCGGTCGACGAAGGGTGGCGGCAGTTTTTCGAAGGGTTTGAATTTGCGAGGAAACATTACCCGGTCAGGAAGCAGGAAGGTATTGCTGTGTACCCTTCCGAATTCAAGGTGATCAACCTCATCAATGCCTACCGCCAGCGCGGACATCTCTTCACCCAGACAAACCCGGTCCGGACCCGCCGGAAATACTCCCCTACCCTCGATATTGAAAACTTCGGCCTGAATAATGAAGACCTCTCTAAATCATTTGAAGCCGGTCACGAAATTGGCATCGGTAAGGCCACGCTGAAAGAAATAACTGACCACCTCAAGGAGACATATTGCCAGTCGGTAGGCGCAGAATTCTTTTACATCCGTAATCCTGAGGTTAAAACCTGGTTGCAGGACAAGATGGAAAGGTCACGCAATTCATACCCATTTACTCTCGACGACAGGAAGTACATCTACCGTGACCTGGCCAGGGCCGTTCTGTTCGAAAAATTCATTCACAAGAAGTTCCCCGGTCAAAAGCGGTTCTCCCTGGAAGGAGCGGAAGCGCTCATTCCGGCTTTGGATGCCATCATGGAAAAAGGAGCCCTGCTGGGTACCGAAGAATTTATCATCGGGATGCCTCACAGGGGCAGGCTGAATGTACTGGCCAACATTCTAAGGAAACCTTACAGCCATATATTCAGCGAATTCCGGGGAATGAAATATGAAGATGAAACCTTGCTGGGTGATGTCAAATACCATCTGGGTTATACGATCGAAAGATATACCACGGCAGGGAAAAAAATGAAACTGACGCTGGCACCCAATCCCTCCCACCTGGAAGCCGTCGATCCGGTAGTTGAAGGTATTGTCAGGGCCAGGGCAGATATGGATTACAAAGGCGATTTCAACCGGATAGCCCCCATCCTGATCCATGGCGATGCCTCTGTCGCGGGACAGGGCATTGTTTACGAAGTCATCCAGATGTCGCAGTTACCCGGATACAAGACCGGAGGAACGATCCATGTCGTGGTTAACAATCAGATCGGTTTTACGACTAACTATCTCGACGCCCGGTCGAGCACCTATTGCACCGATGTGGCCAAAGTGGTCCAGTCGCCTGTTTTTCATGTGAACGGCGACGATGTGGAGGCCATCGTGGCAACCATCCAGCTGGCGATGGAATTCCGGGCCAAATTCCAGCGCGACGTTTTCCTCGACATTTTGTGTTACAGGAAATATGGTCATAATGAAGGGGATGAACCCCGTTTTACACAGCCCATCCTATATAAAATCATTGAGACCCATCCCAACCCGATGGAGATCTATCGCCGGCAGCTGATCGAAAAAGGGTTCCTGGAAGCATCTTATTTCGATGAGGTGGAGGCCAAAATCCACGAGACGCTGGAAAAGGACCTGGAAGAATCGCGGAAGATCGATAAAGCCAATATCCGGTCATTCCTCGACAATGTCTGGAAGGATATCCGCAAAGCCACACCTGCCGATTTCGACACTTCACCGGAGACCGGTGTTGATCTGAAGAAAATAAAATCCATAGGCCGCAGGATAGCCCATGTACCGGAGGGGGAAAACTACTTCCGCAAGCTGGTCAGATTGCAGGAGAGCCGTTTGGAAATGATTGAAAAAACAGGCCAGGTCGACTGGGCCATGGGGGAATTACTGGCCTATGGCACGTTACTGGAAGAAGGATTCCCTGTTCGTATCAGCGGCCAGGATTCGATCCGCGGGACTTTTTCGCACCGTCATGCTGTTTTAAAGATCGAAGATTCGGAAAAAGAGTACTATCCCCTGGCCCATATCAGTGATCGCCAGGCCCGTTTTGAGGTGTACAATTCGCCCCTTTCGGAATACGGCGTTCTTGGCTTCGATTACGGTTATTCGCTCGCTTCTCCTCAGACGCTCACAATTTGGGAAGCCCAGTTCGGGGATTTTGCCAACACGGCCCAGGTCATTTTCGACCAGTTCATTTGCAGTGCCGAAGACAAATGGAATGTGATGAACGACCTGGTTATTTTGCTGCCGCACGGTTATGAAGGCCAGGGGCCCGAACATTCGAGCGCCCGGATCGAGCGGTTCCTGATCCTCAGTGCCGAATACAATATGCAAGTCGCCAATGTGACGACCCCGGCCAATTTCTTCCACCTTATCCGACGCCAGTTACACCGCGAATTTCGCAAACCGCTTATCGTATTTACACCCAAAAGCCTGCTTCGTCATGCCCGGTGCATATCCCCACTGACCGATCTGGCATCGGGAAGCTTCCGGGAAGTTATCGACGATCCGGATGCCGATCAGGCTAATATTAAGAAAGTCGTGTTCTGCACCGGTAAAGTTTATTATGATCTTCTTGAAGAAAAAGAGAAGATGAAATACAATGATACGGCCATCATCCGGATTGAACAACTGCATCCTTTCCCTTATAAACAAATCAGGAACATCCTTGATAAATACCTTCATACAGATGACATTTTGTGGACACAGGAAGAGCCGGCCAATATGGGTGCATGGACATTCATCCAGACAAAAATGCAGGAATTCAACCTGCGACTGATAGCCCGGCCGGCCAGTGGAAGCCCGGCAACCGGTTCACCGGAATTTCACGAACTTCAGCAACGCAAAGTCATCGAAAAAACATTCAGCAGTTGCGATTGTCCTAAGGTGGCTGAAGAATGCCGGATGATGTGCATCGGCAACCGCTGGAAAACATTTGAAGAGCAAATCATGAAAACAGGTCAGCACATTTCAAGCAAATCCGTTTCAGCCATAAACAAACTGCAAAACAAATAGGTTTAGCGTATGATCATAGAGGTAAAAGTGCCCAGTCCGGGTGAATCGATCAGCGAAGTCCAGCTGGCAGGCTGGCTGGTTGAAGATGGTGAATATGTTGAAAAAGACCAGGATATAGCCGAAATCGATTCCGATAAAGCGACACTGAGTATCAGCGCGGCGGAGTCGGGTATGATCCGCATCCTGAAAGCCAAAGGCGAAAATGTTGGCGTCGGAGAGGTCGTAGCCACCATCGACACAGACGGCAAACAGGCCCCGGCCAGGCAAAAAAAGGAGGTTATTCCTGCGAAACCAGTTCAAAAGATTGAGATCGAAGGGGTGACAGCACAGGATAAGCCTCCCGTTGCTGCTGAAATAACGGAAGAAAAACAGGAAGAAGCAAAGCTCCACTTGTCGCCGTTGGCCAAAAAGCTTCTGGACGCCAATAATCTTAGCCAGGCGGAGTTTATTGAATACCTGAAACAGGTTCGTTTCGGCAAATCGGATATCGAATTCTTTATAAAAGAAAAAGAAAAAAATAAAGATCATATTTCTGATAGTCCATTGGTTATCCCGTCAAAACCCTCCAAAGATTCCAGGGAGACGGAACGCAGGCAAATGAGCACCCTCCGGTTAAAGCTGGCCGAACGGCTTGTTTCGGTTAAAAATGAAACGGCCATGCTGACCACATTTAATGAAGTGAACATGGGTCAGATCATGAAGATCAGGCAGCAATACAAGGAGTCCTTTAGGGAAAAGTACGGCATTTCTATCGGGTTCATGTCATTTTTCACAAAAGCGGTCACGGAAGCGTTACAGCTTTTTCCCCAGGTCAATGCACGGATAGATGGCGATGAGATGGTATTCCATCATTTTGCTGACATCGGAATTGCAGTCAGCACGCCAAAAGGGTTAATGGTTCCGGTTTTAAGAAATGCGGAAAATATGTCTATTGCCGACATAGAGCTGAACATCAAAGAGCTGGCTACTAAAGCAAGAGACGGCAAGATCAGCCTCGACGAAATGAAAGGCGGGACATTTACCATAACTAACGGGGGTGTATTCGGTTCCATGCTTTCGACGCCGATCATCAATCCGCCGCAAAGTGCCATCCTGGGGATGCATAATATCGTGGAGCGTCCTATTGCCGTGAACGGGCAGGTTGAGATACACCCCATCATGTATGTAGCGCTATCGTATGATCACCGGATCATCGACGGCAGGGAATCGGTGAGTTTCCTCGTTAAAGTGAAAGAGATGCTTGAAAATCCGGCCAGGATGCTTTTCGGGGGAAATGACCCTGTGGGTAGGTTGTTGGGGTTGTAAGGGTGGTAAGGTGGAACAGTGGAACAGTGGAAAAATTGAGGTATGCGTAAGACGATAGATTTTCTTGTGATTGGGTCCGGCATTGCGGGTTTGAGCTACGCTCTCAAAGTGGCGGATAAAGGAACGGTATGTATTATTACCAAAGCCAGGGCCGATGAGACAGCCACCAAATATGCCCAGGGCGGAATCGCAGCGGTGATGTACACGCCCGACACCTATGCCAAACACATCCTTGATACGATGAGGGCGGGCGATGACCTGAGCAATCCGGAGATCGTCAAAATTGCCATCACCGAATCGACGGAACGGGTAAAAGAGTTAATGGACTGGGGTGTGGATTTCGATAAAAAAGAATCGGGAAGGTTCGATCTTCACAAAGAGGGTGGGCATTCGGAATTCAGGGTGCTGCACCATAAAGACCAGACAGGGGCTGAGATCGAAAGGGCGTTGCTCAGTAAGGTCAAGGATCACCCTAAAATTGAAATGCTCGAGAATCATTTCACGGTCGACCTGATTACCCAGCACCACCTGGGTTCTGAGGTAAACCGGAGGACACCGGGCATTACGTGCTACGGCGCTTATGTGCTGAATCCGGATACAGGTGAGATACACACCTTGTTGTCGAAGATAACCTTGCTGGCGACGGGCGGAGCCGGACAGGTGTATGCCAATACCACCAACCCGGTTATTGCAACCGGCGATGGTATTGCCATGGTGTACCGGGCGAAGGGGATCATTGAAAATATGGAGTTTATTCAGTTTCATCCTACCACATTATATAATCCGGATGAAACACCTTCGTTTCTGATCACGGAGGCGCTCCGGGGCTTTGGCGCCATTCTGAAGACCAAGGCAGGAACCGAATTCATGCATAAGTATGACGTGAGGGGTTCGCTGGCACCGCGGGATATCGTGGCCCGGGCGATCGACAACGAAATGAAGATCACAGGGGATGATTATGTTTGCCTGGATTGCCGTCACCTGGATGAAAAGGAGCTGATCCATCATTTTCCGACCATTTATGCCAAATGCCTCAGTTTAGGCATCAATATCGCCAAAGATATGATTCCCGTAGTGCCGGGCGCACATTATACCTGCGGCGGCATCAAAGTGGATGAATACGCGCGCAGCAGTATCATAAACCTCTATGCTACCGGCGAATGTGCATCGACGGGTTTGCACGGGGCCAACCGCCTCGCTTCCAACTCCCTCCTCGAATCGGCTGTCTTTTCGCACCGGGCAGCGCTCGATTCAAGGGAAAAAGCGGATCATACAGCAATCAATACAAATGTTCCTGACTGGAATGCAGAAGGGATGATACTGAACGAAGAGATGGTGCTCATCACACAAAGCTTAAAAGAAGTGCAGTCCATCATGTCGAGCTATGTCGGGATCGTCAGATCCGACCTGCGTTTAAAGAGGGCATTCGACCGGTTGCGCATCATTTACCGTGAAACCGAAGACCTCTACAATAAATCCATTTTAACGGTGAAACTGTGCGAACTCCGCAACCTGATCAATATCGGTTATCTTATTATCAGAATGGCACTGGAGAGGAAAGAGAGCCGTGGTTTGCACTATTCGATCGATTATCCGCATGCCAAAGCGAAAGAGTCGATAGACCACCAGGAAAATGGCCTTGCCGATTATTAACCGTTCTGTCATGGCACTGATAAAAACAGTAAAAGGAATCATTCCGAATATCGGGAAACGGTGTTTCCTGGCCGATACGGCAACCATTATCGGGGATGTTATCCTGGGAAATGATAGCAGTGTGTGGTTCAATGCGATCATACGGGGCGATGTTCATTACATCCGGATCGGGCACCATGTGAATGTCCAGGATGGTGTGATCATACACTGTACCTACCGCCAGGCGCCCGTCACCATAGGGAATAACGTATCTATTGCACACAATGCGATAGTACATGGCTGTACAATCCATGATAATGTCCTGATCGGCATGGGATCCATCCTTATGGACCGGGTCATTGTTCATTCCAACAGCATAATTGCGGCAGGAGCGCTCGTAACGAAAGGGACGGTCGTGGAACCCGACAGCGTTTATGCAGGAGCCCCTGCCAAAAAAATCAAATCCATCGACAAAAGTTTATCGGAAGGGGAAATACAACGGATTGCCAACAGCTATAACATGTACGCCGGATGGTACAAGTTGTAAAAAAATATAAAAGAGCCTGCTCAGGATTTTGAGTCAGGCTCTTTTATTTGATCAGTGGAAATTTATTTCAATCCCAGTTTGGCTTTGACGAGCGGCAGGATATTGTCTCCTTTTTCATAAAAAAGGAAAGCGCCGGTACCGACATCAAAAATATAGGTATATCCATTCTCTTTAGCGACGGCGTTAATGGCATTTTTTGCTTTATCCAGCAGCGGTTGCAGAAGTTCCACCTGTTTGTTCTGCAAATCGGTATCGGCTTGTTGCTGGAAAGTCTGAATACGGGTTTCAAGATCTGCCAGTTCTTTTTCTTTTGTCTGGCGAATTATATCTGACATGGTGCGGGAATTTGTCTGATAGTCCTGAACTTTTGTCTGGTACTCGGCATACATGGTTTGTAACTGGGTTTCCAGCGTTTTCTGGTAATCCTGCAGTGCCGTTTGAATGGAGTCTTTTCCCGGCATTAACTCCAATAATTCATTTGAATCAATATAGCCCAGTTTGGCGTTCACCTGTCCAAATCCGGCGGACATAACAGTGCTGAGGGCAATCACCATGACAAATAATAAGATCTTTTTCATTTTCAGTATGATTAATTAATTAAGTGCGGCAAAGATATGGAAATTTATGAATTTCCTATTACCTTGGTTTTTTTTCACCCGGCGGCGGCATGGGGTTATCTTTTATACCCTCAGAACCAGGCCTTTCTGTCGGATTGACATTTGTTCCCTGTCCGGGCCGTGCCTGGGGTACCATCTGCCCGGGTGAAAGATCGGAGCCTTTTCCGGTTCCGGTACCCGTATTGGTGCCTCCCAGTTCAACGGTCTGGCGCTTACGGTTCTCCCTTTTAACGGTCTGCATCACGGTACCGACTTCATCCAGGACGTCGTCGCTGAGATCGAACTTAGCATCGGCAAACAACAATGCCGCTCCGGATGCTTTGTCGAAAATAAAGGCATAATTCCGTGTCACGGCCATATCCTGGATTGCGTTGTAGATTTTCTCCTGGATGGGCTGAACCAGTTCTATCCTTTTTTTGAAGAGGTCACCGTCTTTACCGAAGCGTTTTTTCTGAAGATCTTTTGCTTCTCTTTCCTTCTGAACGATCTCGTTCTCTTTTTGCTTTTTCAGATCTTCGGGCAACAGGATCGATTCTGCCTGGTATTCCCTGTAAAGCTTATCGATCTCCTGGAATTTCGCTTCGATTTCCTTCTGCCATTCGGCTGAGAGGTCATCCAGCAAAGCCTGGGCATCGGTGTACTCAGGTATGTTATTCAGGATATAATCGGTATCGACGAATGCATATTTCTGACTAAAACCTGGCATAAAGGCCATCATCAGAAGCGCTGAGATTAAAATGAGCTTTTTCATATTTATTCCTCCAATATATTTAATGATAAAAGGATTACCAGCAAAAAACCTGCCATATTAGCTTCGGTTAATCAATTGACGAGTTGATCGAGAAGTGGAACTGGGAGCCGTTGGCTGACGGGAGCCCGGGTACATCATCAAATCCATATCCCCAGTCAAGCCCCAGGAGGCCGAACATCGGCAGGAAGACCCTGACCCCAAATCCTGCACTGCGGTATATGGAGAAAGGATTAAAATCATCAAATCCAAGCCATGAGTTACCTCCTTCAAGGAATGCCATGGCATAGATCGTTGCGCTGGGATTGAGCGATAGCGGGTATCTTAGTTCCAGCGTATATTTGGCATAGATAGTCCCGCCGATATTTTTGCTCTTGTAATAGTCGGGAGTGATGGTTTCATTCCGGTATCCCCTCATTCCGATGATCTCCCTGCCATCAAGGTTATTATACCCCGACAATCCATCGCCCCCCAGATAGAACCTTTCAAACGGCGTGATCCCGATATCCCTGTTATAGAGTCCAAGGAATCCAAGCTTAGCCCGGGTCATGATGACTGCTTTGGGAAATATCTCGGTGAAGAATGTGGCATTCACCTTCCATTTATGGTATTCGATCCACTTGTATCTTTCATCCGGTTCCATGACCGAATAGTCGTCCTTGCTAAAAAGCGAATAAGGCGGTGTAACTTCAAGGGATACAGATACATCCGAACCATATGTTGCGTAGATGGGCTGGCTGATGGAACTTCTTCCAAGGACAATGTTATAGTTGATATTATTGTAAACGCCTGTGCCCGATCCAAACACAAATATCTGGGAATAGTTTTCCAACGCATAACGCTGACCGGTTACCGATTGGTATAAGGTAAAGAAGTCATCCGGCCATGTAAGTCTTCGTCCCAGCCCGAGCGTCAATCCATCGATCACAAATTCCGACCGGAGCGGGTCATTCTTGGATTTTCCGTTTGAATAAAGTGAATGCCAATACGTTACACTGAAAGCGTTTGGTTTCTTGCCTCCCAGCCATGGTTCGGTAAAAGAAGCACTGTACGACAGGTACCCTTTTCCATACGACTGCAGCCGGAGGCTTAATTTCTGACCATCGCCCGAAGGGACTGGTTTCCAGGCATCGCTTTTGAATAATTTCCGGGCGGAAAAATTATTGAAAGAGAGGCCAAGGGTACCTATGATACGGCCATATCCCCATCCGCCGCTGAGTTCGATCTGGTCGGAAGAAGTTTCTTCAACTTTATAGGTAATATCGACGGTTCCGTCTGCCGGGTTGGGGACGATATCCGGGGTTATTTTCTCCGGGTCGAAATATCTAAGTTGTGCAAGTTCGCGGGTGGTGCGGATTATATCGGAGCGGCTGAATAGCTGGCCCGGGCGGGTACGCAGCTCGCGCATCACGACATGGTCGCTGGTCTTGGTATTTCCGCTGATTGCCACCTTGTTGATCCGTGCCTGTTTGCCTTCCCGTATCCTGATCTCGATGTCGATCGAATCATTCTCAACATTGATCTCAACCGGCTCGGCGGAGAAGAACAAATACCCGTCATCCAGGTATAGCGAACTGACATCCTGTTCATTCGGGTTGAATGATAGGTTTGTTTCCAGCAATTCCCGGTTGTACACGTCTCCCCTGTCAATCTTTAGTACCCTGTTCAGTTGGTCGGCTGTGTATTTCGTATTTCCGACCCAGGTAATATTCCTGAAATAGTACTTCCTCCCCTCTGCCATTTTTAGGTCGATACTGAGAGTCCGGTCAGCATTGCGGTAAATGGAATCGCTGATGATGGAGGCGTCACGGTATCCGACTTTGTTATACTTCTCAATGACCTTGACCAGGTCTTCCTCATATTTGTCCTGGATAAACCTGGAGGGTTTGAAAATCCTGATTTTCACCGTGCGGTTGAAGTGGGCCATTGTCGAATCGACCACTCCCTGCGGATTCATCCTGAGGATTTCCCGGATATTGTGCAAAAGGGCCAGTTCAACATCCTGCAGCGGATTAAATTTCCCTCTCTCCTTGGTCTCTTTCAGCGAATTTTTGATCTTCTGGGCTGAAAATTCATTGTTTCCGAAGATCCGGATTTCATCGATCCTGACACGATTTCCCTTCTTAATAAATATATCAAGGACAACATTATTGGCACGTGTTGTATCGGGGTTTTGCCTGATGTCGATCTCCGCATCCAAAAATCCCTTATCCCGGAAATGTTCCCTGATCCGGTGGCGCGTATTTTTGAGAAGGCTTTCCGTAACCACATCCCCTCTGGTGATATTGAGCTTTTCGCGCAGGTTGTCAGCTTCTGTTTTATTGATCCCTCTCAGTGAAAAACGGGAAAGCCGTGGTCTTTCTTTCAGTTTCAGGTTCAGAAAGACTGTTTCCCCCTGTATATCGGTGATATACAATCCGATATCTTCAAACAGGCCCTGATCCCATAGTTTCTTGATAGCACCTGAGATGTCTTCCCCGGGGATGGTGACACGGTCACCGACATTGAGACCGGTGAGCATGACCAACACGTTTTTATCGAGATATTCGGCGCCGGTAACGGTAATCCCACCAATCTGGTATTCAATGGGCCGGGTATAGTCGATTACGCTCTGATCCCCGAGAGATACCTGGGCGAATACCCCGGAAGCAAAGCCGGATATCAGCAAGGCCAATACCAGGAATAATTTCCCCGATTTAACACGGGGAATAAGAACAGGGTTTCGCTGCAGAATTTTCCGGTAGTTCACTTTAGGGTATTTGATGATTATTGATCTGGTCACTGGTTTTACCGAACCTTCGTTCGCGGTGCTGGTAATTAAATATGGCTTCGTACAGGTCTTCTTTTCTGAAGTCGGGCCATAGTTTCGGGGTAAATATCAATTCCGAATAAGCAATTTGCCATAGCAGGAAGTTGCTGATCCTGTTTTCCCCGCTGGTGCGGACAAGGAGTTCCGGTTCAGGAAGGGGGAATGAAGGAAGCATGGATGTGAAATAATCGGCGGTGATATTTTCGAGCGTTATCTTGCCCTCGGCAAACTCCGACACTATTCGTTTGGTAGCATTCACGATCTCCCAGCGTGAGCTGTAACTCAGGGCCAGGGTAAGTGTCATCCTGTCGTTAGCTGCAGTCTGTTCAATTGTTTTTATGAGTTGTTTGTAGATACTTTCAGGGAGGGCTTCCAGGTTACCTATGGCATTTAATCTGATCCGGTTTTTATTCAGTGTTTTGGTTTCTTTGTTGATCGATTGTAAAAGAAGGTGCATCAGGGCATCCACTTCAAATTTTGGCCGCTTCCAGTTCTCAGTGGAGAAAGCATAGAGCGTCAGATATTTAACGCCTAATTCAGCCGCTGCTTCAGAGGCTTCCCTGACAGCGGTCACGCCGTGTTTATGGCCAAAGGTCCTGGGTTTGCCACGCAATTTAGCCCAACGTCCATTTCCATCCATGATGATAGCAATGTGTTGCGGTAGCTTTTCCAGATCCAGTTTTTCTTTATAACTCATTATTTTTTAACGTCTTGCCTCTTTAACAACCCATCAATCATAATCTGATTTCCATTGATTCGGGCATTTATTTTTATTATAAAGCCTGAATTTATAAGTCAGTGAAATTCCTGCAAAGTTATACCAATCTTTGGTTGTTGGATTACCCCTTTCTTGCATTGGTTGATGGAGCCGGGTCGGATCGGAGAGAAATTCCGCCGGATCACCCGGATCGATCTGTGTTCCGTTTAGATAATATGTTGTGCTGACATCGTCCAGGTAATCGGAAAAAGTTTTCCTCATGCCCCATTCAGCAGTCAAACCCAGTCGACGGTTGATGCTATATTTTATTCCCAGCCCAAAGGGAATGGTAAAAGTCACTTTGCCATAGGGCGAACGTCCGTCGAAGCCGGCGTTCTGCCCTTCTGTTCCAAGGCTGCGCAAATCTATACCATTATATTCCGGATTATAAAAAACCATTCCGACGCCTCCGAAGATATACGGTGTCAGGATATTCTTCCTGCTCCCGGTTGTATAATCGAAGAAATTAAACTCGGCCGAGGCTCCCACATCGGTAATTTTGGATTCGAATCCCAAGCCTCTTTTATCATTGGTTGTGCCCCGGGCATCATTGCCCCGGATCTCCCCGCGGACCACTTCGGCTTTCACGGTCCACCTCGAATTAAGATTTACTCGCGCCACCCCGCCATAGGCTGGTCGTGACGCCAGAAAATGGATCCCGGGGTTGATATCTCCCAGGTAATAGGTGATTCCGCCGATCAAGCCGACTTCCGCTGTCTGGGCCCAGGTTACCACTCCGATTAACGTAAATACAGGAATTAACAGGTATTTCTTCATCTTATCTTGCAGGCCGCAAAAATATCAAAAAAAATTAAAGATTAATCAACTGTTCAGTTGCGAGCGTCAAGGCCCCATTTGAGCTTTTCCCTGATGGTCATATAAAAGTCCTTCTCACGCATCTGGATCATATTAATGCTGAATGCGGCCTTTTCAACCATAAGTTCAAAATTTGAATGGATAGTTGCCTTTCTGGAATCAAGGCTGACAAGGAACTGGTCCTCCCGTCCTTCAACGATGACCCGGATTGACGACATGTCAGGTATAACGACAGGCCTGACCGTTAAATTGTGCGGAGCAATCGGAGTCAGGACAAAATTCCTGGAACCGGGAGTTAGAATCGGGCCGCCGCTGCTCAGCGAATAGGCCGTTGAACCGGTTGGAGTGGCGATGATCAGACCGTCGGCCCAATAAGAGTTCAAATACTTGTCATCGATATAAACATGGAGCACGATCAGTGAAGTCGTATCTTTACGGGTGATAGTCAGTTCATTCAAAGCATAACTGAGATCGCCAAAAAGATCCTTCGGCTGCGAAAGCGCGACAAGTGTCCGGGAATCTATCCTGAAATCCCCATCCAGGACTTTATCAATGGCAGGCAAAATCTCATCCTTACCAATACTCGACAAAAAACCCAGCCGGCCGATATTAATGCCTATGATCGGGATTCCGGAATCCCTGACGAGTGTAACGGCGTCGAGGATGGTCCCGTCACCGCCAATGGAAATAAAATAATCCACCTTCCCGGCCAGATCCTCCATATCATCGAAGAACCCAATATTTTCACCTGTTTCCACCTTCCCCGCCAGCGACTCATAAAATTGCCTGTGGAAAAGCACTCTGCATTTCTTCAGCAATAGCTTATCAATGACACTTTGCACATATTTCAAATTTTCCTGGGAAATCGGTTTACCGAACAGCGCAATCACCATATGCTTATCATTTTAAACGGCTTGTGCAAAAGTAACGAATAATGATCATTTTCATCAGATTATATCGGAGCCCGGAAATGAAGATAAAATCCGGCTTCATTCCTGTAATTGACGGAAAAATCGAGCCTGACAACCACATCATAATAGGTGACGAAATCGAGCCCTGCACCATATCCGATCAGCATAGAATTTTGCAGGTCATTTGTTGTCTGCCCGAACTCCTGCGAATAATAACCGTATCCGGCATCCACGAATAAATTAAGGTAGAGGGCGTAAAAAATTCGCGCAAACTTTTCGGCCCTGATGAATTGAAAACGATGCTCCCGGTTCGGGATCAGGGCGAACTTGACATTATTTTTCAAAATAACAAAATGTTCGGCATCAATCAGATAGTACTCATATGCTCTTACAATATCACGGTCGTAGCCAATTCCTCCCAGGACAAAATAAGGCTGGCGGCCGGCAGAAAAATACCCATTGATACCTGTTGCAAGGTAAATCCGGGGATTTAGCTCCCAGTATTTCCGGTAAGTGGCCGTTATTTGGATGGAATTGATGGTCTTTTCAGGAAAGGTCCACAATCCATTCTTGACGAGACCAAAATCAGCGTAATAACCTTTCAGGGGATATGATTTAAAATCACGGTGATCGTTTTTATACTGGTAAGAAATTGAAAAATAGCGTATAACGGTAGAAGTGTCGTTGGTAAAATCGGGATTGGAGCGGATCAGGCTGTCGGAAAAATGATGCTGGTCGAATCCGGCCTGGATAGTGTGGGTAATATGAATATTGTTGCGGACCGTCAACTGGCTGTAGGCAAAAAGATCCTTTCGCGCAAACCCGGAGTCAAGGCGGATAAACTCCTGTTTATTGTTCAGCGTCCGGAATGCCGATTCCTTCTGGCGGGCAAAACCAAAACCGACGCCCAACCCCATCGTTTTCGACCGGTTAAGATAAGGCACCTGGTACTGGAGCTGTATCAACCGGTCATATCCCCACTGGAACCTTAAGATCAATTCCTCTTTTCTTCCCCTGAAATTTTTCCAGTCGATATAAAATCCATAACTAAGCCTTTCAGGATCACGGGTTTCCCACCATACGTTAAAATTTCTGTCCGATAATTTGAATATGGGTGTAGGCCAGATGTACCATCTCTCAACCACTTTAACCCCGACAACAACACTACTCCCTGACGAATCAGTGTGATTGGCGTTTATTTCGACAAAATTGAAAAGAAGCGTATTCAGCAGGTTATTCCTTGAACACCCGATCAATGAGTCGAGGGCGGCAGAACGGATAAAATCACCTTCCTTGAATACAATTTCCCTCAGGATAATGGGATCCCTTGTGATCCGGTTACCTTCGAGAACAATTTTGTCGATGGAAATAAAGCGGTCGCCTTTATCCTGGCTCCCGTCTGTTTCCTGGGCGTGGCCAATGCCTGCGAGTGCCAGGAACAGCGCCAGGAAAAGCCAGACAGGCCCGATAGCATATTTTGCCGGATCAATGCTCAAATGAAATCATTTCATACGTTGAGGTAATTCATCAACGAATCATAACGCTCTTTCAGTTCATCCAGGTCGTCTTTTTCGGCAAAAGTGGCTTTAATTGTATAGTGATATCTTTCGAATGTCTGGATGACGGGATTAAGGTCTGTTGCATTGATCTTGAGGGTAAGGTCGATAAGCTTAGAATCTGCTTTGGTGCTGAAAAAAGCACCGATGATCCGCACATCGTTCGATTCTACGATCTGGGATATCTCGGCCATTGAATAATTGCTTTCAGCCACCTCCAGTATAATCATCCCGCCCGGGTTAAGCACCGACATATTCAATGTGAGATATCTGACCAAAGCGGAAAGGGTGATGGCTCCCTGGTAAAGATTCCGTTGGTCAACGACCGGGAGCAGCGAAAGCTTCAGTTCGGTCATCATTTTCATCACATCGAACACATGCTGGTACGAAGAGATGAACGCGTTCGGCATGGAGAGCCTGACGTTTCCGAGCGGCTCAGATTGATCGGGGTGGTTAACCAGGTCGAATTCCGACACAAGTCCGATCAATTCCCTTTCACGAACCAGCGGCAGATGGTTGACCCGGTTCTCATCCATGGCATTAAGGGCGAAAGAGCAAGAATCATTCACATTCAGGGGCAGAATATCGAAGGTGATTATTTCTTTGGCGATCATAACAATTTGTTTAAAATGATTATTCGGTCCAGTCACGGCCATTCAAAATCCCAAGGTAGTTGGAATACCTCGAAGGATGGATCCTTCCGTCGTTGACTGCACGGATCACTTCACAACCCGGTTCGTGTGAGTGAGTGCAATTGCCATAACGGCAAAGATGCATGAGGGCTCTCATTTCGGGAAATCGTTCGGCGACTTCGAACTGCCCGAAATCGGTCAGGCCGAATTCCTTGATTCCGGGAGTATCGATTATATACCCGCCGAAAGAGAGGCGGTGCATCTCAGGAAATGTAGTGGCATGCTGGCCTTTGAGGTGATAGGATGATATCTCCTTTATTTTCAGGTTAATGCCGGGTTGCAGGGCATTGATGAGGCTCGTTTTACCCACACCGGAATGACCTGAAAGCAGGCTGGTCCGGTCTTTCATGGCATCCATCAGTTCATCCAGCCCTGCCCCGCTCCTGGCCGATACCTGCAGGCACCTGTAACCGGCGTGCTCATATATTTCTATCATCTCCCGGAGCCCTTCTTTCAGTTCCTCAACGATCATATCTATTTTATTGAAGACGAGGATGGCCGGAATATGATAAGCCTCTGAAGTGACCAGTACACGGTCGATAAAGCCGGTGGATGTCCTGGGAAATGCAAGAGTGGCCACCAGGAGCAACTGGTCGATGTTGGCTGCGATGATATGTGATTCCCGGGAAAGTTTGGTTGCTTTGCGGATAATATAATTATGACGGTCAAAAATACGGTAAATCACACCTGCGTCGTTTCCCGGAGTCATTTCGTATTCAACACGGTCGCCAACGGCCAGCGGGCTGGTTGTTCGAATGCCTTTCAGCCGGAAATTGCCTTTCAACTTGCAGGGGGTGACCATCCCTTCGTCAGAAGTTACCATATACCAACTGCCCGTTGAACGTGTGACGATCCCTTCCATGAAATATTTTAATTTGTAAAATTACAAACAATTGCTAATTTTGAATCCCCGATAACCTTCAATCTTATGGAGTTTCTGAATTATATTTATTTTGTCATTCCACCGGCAATTGCTGTTCTGGTATTTTTTTATGCTAAAGCCCAACAGAATGAATGGCCGGCCGGATTGCTGATCCGTGCCTTTGTCTGGGGAATGTTCAGTATTGTGCTTGTGCTGACTGTCCAGGTTATAGCTGCGGTTTTTGACCTTGATAATCTGACCAACCTCAGGCGAATCTTGTTTTATTCACTCGTGATCATGGCTTTCTTCTCTGAATTGGGAAAGTTTACCATTCTCAAGGTTTTTTTCTATCCGAAAAAAGAATTCAGGACTCCCGTCGATGGTATCCTCGTTTCAGTGATGATATCGTTGGGTTTCGCCACGATGAACAACATACTCTCCTTCGTCAACATACCCCATCTGTCTGTCAGCAGCGTCAACGCACTCAGCGCCGGCCCGGCCAATGTTATTTTCGGTTTGATGATGGGATTCTTCATCGGTTTGGGAAAATTGAGGAAGATGCGGCTGGTCGACTCCATGACAGGCCTTGCAGCAGCGATCTTTTTTCATGCTTTGTACGATTTTTGCCTCCTGACCAGGGATTATAAACTGCTTTGGGCTTTTTTCATCGGGTCGGCCATCATAGCCATCTCATTATGGATTGCGGCATTACGGATTCACAGAGATGCCCTTGAGGAAGGGAATCTCTGATTTTAGTTATTCAGTCTGAATCTCTTACCGGGAAAAGCTTTCACCAATCCGTCAAACTCCAGTTTCAGCAATATTGACGAGACTTTGCTCTGCGTCATGCCCGATTGCAGGTATATTTCATCGATTCCGGCTTCTTTCAGCCGCATGAGAAGATCATAGATATTCTTTTCTTCCTCATTCATTACAGTAAAAAGATCGGGCTGACTGTGCGCCCGATGGTTATCCTGGTCCCACCCCATGAGATAACAGATATCGGCAGCGGATTGCACGAGTGCCGCTTTGTTGTTTCTGATCAGGTTATTGCATCCGCTTGATTTCAAATCGGTTGCCCGGCCCGGAAGGGCAAAAACATCCCTGTTGTAAGAGCCGGCAATTTCCGCCGTGATCAGTGCTCCTCCTTTGGCAGCGGATTCTATAACCAGGGTCGCATCGGCCATACCCGCAATAATGCGGTTGCGCCGCGGAAAGTAATCACGGTTCAGTTTGGTATGGCTCATAAATTCGGTCATCAATCCACCGTTTTCGATCATTTTCCCGGCCAGGGGACGATTGACAAAGGGGTAGATCAGGTCGAGGCCATGAGCGAGCACGCCTACCGTAGGAATACCGGCGGCCAGAGAGACGCGGTGGGCCAAAGTATCGACACCATATGCCAGCCCGCTGACCGTCATAACGCCCAGGTCCGACAAATCGCGGATGATCTGTTCGCACATGGATTTGCCGTAATCGGTCGGGTTACGTGTACCGACGATACTAAGTACGCGTTTCCGGGAGAGTCCGGCATTTCCTTTAAAATAGACCATTATCGGGCCATCTTCGCAATGTTTCAGCCTTTCGGGATAATCGGGATCAAGGTAAAATAATGCATTAATACCGTATTGACGGATGAAGCCAATCTCCTCTTCCGCCCTGGCAAAGATCCCCTTGCGATGGATCGCATCGGCGGTAGCGTTGCCGATCCCCGGAATTCGCATCAGATCTTTCTTCTTCTCCCGGAAAACCGCTTCCACCCCACCACAATAGGCAACCAGTTTCTTACCCTGGACATCCCCGATACCCGGTATCAGCGTCAGGGCTATGGCATAAATCAATGAATCTTTGTTCTGCATAATCAACAGGTTTTTCTTATTAATACCTTTGTCGGGCAAAAAATACCCGGTTGGCTGAAAATTTTCTCCGAATCCTTGTCTGTCCGCTCGATTGGGGACTGGGTCATGCGACGCGTTGTGTGCCTGTGATCACAAAAATGGTGGAAGAAGGTCACCAGGTAACACTCGCTGCGGATGGCCAGGCCCTCGGATTTCTTAGGAGTCAATTTCCCGATCTGCCATGGAAACGGTTTCCAGGAGTTACAATCCGTTATCCTTCAGCAAAGAGCATGGTTTTGAAAATGTTGCTTCAGCTTCCCGGTATCTTTCTGAATATCATCCTGGAAAATCAACGCATTAAAAAGATTGCCGGAGAATGCCGGGCAGACGTGATCCTGTCTGACAACCGGTTTGGATTATGGCATAAAAAGATTCACACTATTTACATGACCCACCAGGTCATGATCAAGGCCCCCGACAGGCTGAAATGGGCAGAACCCTGGCTGTACCGCATTCATCTCAGGTTTATACGGAAATACGATGAATGCTGGATCCCTGACTTTCCGGGAGAACCGAATCTTTCAGGCGATCTCGCCCATCAGTACCCGGTCCCGCCAAACGGGCTTTTCATCGGCCCTCTTTCCCGCTTTACGGCAATTCGGGCCTCGATAAAACACCGGGAGCAGACCGGTGGTCCCGCTTTGATGGTAATGATCTCGGGCCCTGAGCCACAGCGCTCGATTTTCGAAAATATAATTCTAAGGCAACTCATGGAAAATCCGGGGATCAACGCCGTTATCCTGAGGGGGCTTCCGGGTGAGGTCAGGGATCTTCCTGCAATGGAAGGCGTCAGGATATTCAATCATTTACCCGACATTGATCTCCTGCCGATGATCCTGAACGCAAATACGATTTTGTGCCGGTCAGGCTATTCCACTATAATGGATCTCGCAACGCTGGGCAGAAAAGCTGTACTTGTCGCAACTCCCGGGCAGACAGAGCAGGAGTACCTTGCAAATTATTTACAGGAAACAGCGCAGTGGAAATCTGTAAATCAAAACGATCTGATACTTCGACGCGTGATGGATCCAGGCAACGGGCCGGATGAAAGCGTTGAAACAATCCGGGGGGAGCAACTGCTTTATGCCGCCGTGAGACGTCTTAGAACAACAGGCAGACGGGACAAATAAATAATTTTATCAGCATCGTTCATTATTTCTATTTTTGGCGATAAATAAATTGCCCGAGTATTCTATGGATCTATTATCGATAACCTGGTCGCCCGACCCCGAGATATTCCGGATCGGCACCTTTGCGGTTCGCTGGTATGGCGTGCTGTTCGCCCTGGGATTCGTCTGCGGATATTTTATCATCCTCGGTTTCTTTCGCAGGGAAAAGATCCCCGTAAAATTGCTGGATCAGTTGACAACCTATATGGTTATTGCAACAGTGATCGGGGCCAGGCTGGGCCATTGCCTGTTTTATGAACCCGGTTACTACCTTTCCAACCCGGTCGAGATACTGAAAATCTGGCAGGGAGGACTGGCCAGTCACGGGGCTGCAGTGGGTATTATATTCACCCTCATCATCTTTGCCCGAAAAAACAAAGTTTCCTTTTTATGGATTATCGACCGGATTGCCGTTGTTACAGCCCTGGCCGGTTTTTTCATCCGGATGGGAAACCTGATGAATTCGGAGATTTTCGGTAAGCCGACCTCTCTTCCCTGGGGTTTTATTTATGAGCGCGCCGGAGAAATTGCCCAACGGACCCAGCCCCGGCACCCCAGCCAGATTTATGAAGCGCTGGCATACCTTCTGATTTTCGCCCTCCTCCTTTTCGTATACAGAAAAAAGGATGGTAAACCGAAAGAGGGGATACTGATCAGCCTTTTCCTTGTTCTTGTATTCGGAGTCAGGTTTTTCATTGAATTCCTGAAGGAACCACAGGTAGGATTTGAGGCTCAAATGAGCCTGAACCTGGGCCAATGGCTCAGTATACCTTTTGTACTTGCGGGAATAGCCGGTCTGATTCTTATCCGGGCAAAAAGTATAAAGACGGGCCGCCTTTAACTATTTGTAGGATTCCATCAATTCGGTTGCCTTTGCTGATATTTCAGGCTGACCGTTGGTCCTGGTCACCTGTGCGATTTCGCGCAATATCCTCATGATCCTGGTTATGGAGTCAGAGTAATATTTTTCCACGAATGATGGTTTCACCGTATTGTAATACCGGAGGTCATCCGCATAATAATCAAGCAGCTTTAGGATAATCTCGTTGCCTTTTTCCGGTTCACCCGCCCCATAATAGACTTCGGCAAACGGGATCATGATCATATCGTAATTGATTTTATTGTCAGGGAAAAATTCATTGCATCGGTCAAGCAACTCAACAGCTTTTTGTTTGTCACCATTGATGAGGAGTGTTTCTGCAGCCCGCAGGTAGTTCTGCCTCGGAAGCCGGCTGTTCCGGTAACTTTCCCGGTCAACCAGGATATTGGGTTGGTTGAGGTTACCCCAACGGCAATTCATGAAGTTCTCATAAGTCTTCATTCCGTTAACTCCTCCCACACCGCGGTAATAGTTATCCGCTTTTACCGGCATGAATTTATAGACCAGCCCCTCCTGGTGAAGGTATTGGTCAATGTCAAGAAAATCCAGCAGGCTCGACGGATTCGCTGTATAGAACGCCCTTTCCCAGTTGCTTGATGCCAGGAAATCGAGGACCGCAAGGTCGTTTTTATAAAGTGCATTTTGCTTTATCTCCCATTCAATGACCGGAACGATCCGGTCGGCCAGTTCAGGTGGCACAATCCCGTTCTCCACGCATTTTTTAGCGTCAACCGTCATTTTCACCTTCCTTGACGGGAAGAAATTGATCTTTTTAGTTGATGAGATCGGTATTTTACTCTTGTCGCTATCCAATGCCACAAACCGGATCAATTCCGACAACTCGGTATATTCGTTGGCCAGGCTGGGAATCTCATATACCGGCACATAATTATTTACCCCGTTGTTATACTGGTCTATTCTCAGGGTAAAAGGCAGTGGATCCGAATCATAGACCTTTGAGAACAACTGCTGAACATACCAGTGTCCCGAAGCAAGCATATGATTCACTACCCTGACATCAGTACGGAACCCTTCAACCTCCTGGACGTACCATAAAGGAAATGTATCGTTGTCGCCGAAAGTCACCAACACGGAATTTTTATCGCAACCCCGCAGGTAATTCATGGCAAAATCCCTGGCGGCGTATTTTCCGGAACGGTCGTGGTCATCCCAGCCCTGGTGTGCCATTATGCCCGGTACGAGCAGGAAAGAAAGGCCGACAGCGGCTGCGGCTACGGCTACTTCTTGTTTTCTGACGTATTTCTGTATAAATTCCGCCAGTCCCATCACCCCCAGGCCTATCCAGATCGCGAATGCATAAAACGAACCAACATATGCATAATCCCTTTCGCGGGGTTGGTACGGGGTCTGGTTAAGGAATACCACGATGGCAATACCGGTCATCAGGAACAATAAAAACACCACCCAGGTATCATTCCTGTTCTTCTTAAAGTGATAAAGTATACCAGCTATACCCAGTAAAAGCGGCAGGAGGTAAAACTTGTTTCTAGCCGTATTCTGCATACTTTCCGGCAGATCCGACTGATTCCCGAGCCGGCCATTATCCAGGAAATTGAATCCCGAAATCCAGTTCCCGTTTTGCGGTTCTCCCTGGCTTTCGATATCATTCTGCCTACCGGCAAAATTCCACAAGAAATAGCGGAAATACATATGTCCCAGTTGATAGCTGAAGAAAAACCGCATATTTTCCACGAATGTCGGTTTATACAAGGTTTCAGTCGTACCGTCCGGTTTACTGACGGTGATCGGGGTCCCTTTTATTTTTCCGTATTCCTTGTATTTGTTGATATGGGAGCTCTTTTGGTCGCTCCACATCCTGGGAAAAAGGGTGGTGAACCGGGAATCATAAACCGGCAAAGATTCCTTCCGGTCATCCGTAATCACATATTTTCCTTTGCTTCTGTCTTTTAAATAAACGGGCGTACCATCCTTGTAATCAACCACTGGAGCATTGTAATATTGCCCGTAATAAAGCGGGTAGGTTCCGTATTGTTCGCGGTTGAGGTAGCTCAGCAACGAAATGGCATCTTCAGGATTATTTTCATCAATAGGGGTGTTGGCATTTGAGCGGATAATCAGAATGATAAATGATGAATAACCGATCAGAAGGAAAACAAAAGCGAGTATGATAGAATTTAAAACACTTTTGCCTTTTTTCGAAGTATACTTCAGCCCCCAGACAATCAAACCGATAATGAGGGCAAAGTAGATAATGGTTCCCGAGTTGAACGGAAGGCCGATGGAGTTGACAAAAAACAGCTCGAAAGAGCCGGCCAGTTTCACAATTCCGGGGATGAAGAAATACATAAGCAGGGCAAGGATCAGAACGGATACCACTCCGGCTAACAGCAAGCCTTTACGGCTGGGTTTGTATTTACGGTAATAATAAACGAATGTGATGGCAGGGATAGCCAGCAAATTCAGGAGGTGGATTCCAATGGAAAGCCCGATCAGGAAAGCTATCAGGATGAGCCAGCGGAGGGAATGCTTTTCATCGGCGACCACTTCCCATTTCAGGATCGCCCAGAAAGTGATGGCGGTAAACAAGGAAGACATGGCATAGACTTCACCTTCCGAAGCGGAGAACCAGAAAGAATCGGAAAAAGTAAAAGCCATAGCGCCGACAAACGCACTGCCGAAAAGCAGTATGACCTGTGTCAGGGTATATCCGGCATCGGCTTTCACCATTTTCCGGGCCAGCAGCGTGATGGTCCAGAAAAGGAACATGATCGTCAATGCGCTGACCATGGCCGACATAGTATTGATCATCATGGCCACATTGGCGGTATTTCCAAATGCAAACAGGGAGAAAAATCTTCCGATAAGCTGGAACGTCGGAGCCCCTGGCGGATGACCCACCTGCAATTTGTAGGCAGTGGCGATGTATTCCCCGCAATCCCACCAGCTGGCGGAAGGCTCCAGGGTCAACAGATAAACGATGAAGGCGATCAGGAAGGAAGCCCATCCGAAAAGGGTATTCCAGCGGATAAAATCTTTGTGTGCTATCATGCTCCTTTATTTGGAGTTGCGAAAATAGAAAGAAAAAGCGAATCTTTCATCCCGAATATGACTGAGCAAATATTTCTGAAGCAAACCGAAATATTAAATAAATAATTTCTATCTTTGCGCGCCCAAAACAGGGGACAGTTTGTCCGATGGTGTAACTGGCAACACGTCTGATTTTGGTTCAGAAGACTCCAGGTTCGAGTCCTGGTCGGACAACAGGATTAATGAAATAGTTAATCTTTCGGGAGGGGACTGCGGTCCCCTTCTTTATTGCATCAAAAAATGAAAAATGAAAAATGAAAAATAACCTGTCACATGACCATTGCTGAAGTTACGAAAATAGCGAATGAATACCTTGCCGGCAGCGACAAATTCCTGGTCGACGTACTGGTAAAGCCTACCAACAGGGTATTTGTGTTCATCGATGGGGATCAGGGGGTTACTATCGACGATTGCGTAAAACTGAGCCGGCACATCGAATCGACATTTGACCGGGAAACTGAAGATTTTGAGTTGAATGTCTCTTCCTGCGGTGCCGACCAGCCGCTGCGTTTTTCCAGGCAATACGCAAAGAACGCGGGCAGGATGCTCCAGGTCAAACTGGATGACGACTCCATTGTCGCCGGCAAACTTGTATCGGCTGATGAATCCGGTATTGTCATCATCACCAATGAAAATAAAAAAAAGAAGGTTCCGTCTGAAACCTTTCATCTCGCTTTCAATAAAATAAAAGAAGCAAAGGTCATTATATCATTCAAATAATTGTTTAATCCAAGCTCAAACAATAAAGCCATGGACCATATAAATCTTGTTGAAACCTTTTCTGAATTTAAAGAATTTAAAAACATCGACCGTGAAACGATGATGCGTATCCTGGAAGATGTTTTCAAACATATGCTGGAAAAAAGGTTCGGCACTTCCGACAATTTCAAGATTATCGTCAATATCGACCGGGGTGACCTGGAAATCTGGCGGAACCGGGTAATTGTGGAAGACGGATCGGTAGAAGATGACAATACTCAGATTGCACTTTCCGACGCGATCAAGATCGAACCCGACTTTGAAGTGGGCGAGGAAGTGTCGGAAGAGATGAAACTGATCGACTTCGGGCGAAGGGAAATTCTCTCCATCCGGCAGAACCTGGTGTCGAAAATCATGGAATATGAGAAAGACAGCATCTACCGGAAATACATGGAAAAAGTCGGCGACATCATCACCGGCGAAGTTTACCAGGTCTGGAAAAAAGAGATCCTGGTCCTGGACGATGAAGGGTATGAGCTGAGCCTGCCGAAACAGGAACAGATACCCTCCGACTTTTACCGGAAAGGCGATACGATCCGGGCAGTTGTTGCACGGGTTGAAATGAAGAACAATACCCCGGCCATCATAATTTCCCGTACCTCGCCCGTATTCCTGGAACGTCTTTTTGAATCGGAAGTGCCTGAAATTTACGATGGCCTCATCACCATTAAAAAAATTGTCAGGGTTCCCGGGGAAAGGGCAAAAGTGGCTGTCGAATCGTACGACGACCGGATCGATCCGGTTGGCGCATGCGTAGGGATGAAAGGATCACGGATCCATGGCATCGTCAGGGAATTGAAAAATGAGAACATCGATGTCATCAACTTCACCAACAACTCCAGTCTTTTCATCCAGCGCGCCCTCAGCCCAGCCAAGATCAGCTCCATCCACCTGGATGATGTGACAAAAAAGGCTGAAGTCTATATGAAACCCGACCAGGTCTCGCTGGCTATCGGTAAAGGAGGATATAACATCAAACTGGCAGGCAAGCTGACCGGGTACGAGATCGATGTATACCGGGAAGACATTGACTCGGAAGATGTTGATATACAAGAATTTTCAGATGAGATCGACCAGTGGATCATCGATGAACTGAAAGCCATCGGTTGTGATACGGCCAAGAGTGTACTCGAATTGGAGGTGAAGGAACTTGTCAAGCGTACCGACCTCGAAGAGGAGACAATCCGCGAGGTTATTCGCATTCTGAAGGCCGAATTCGAATAAAAATAGTATTTTTGCACCTTTTAAAAAAATAGTGTAAACTAAATCTGTATTCATGCCAGATGAGGTAAAGCCGACCAGGCTAAATAAAGCCGCTGCCGAACTGAATGTCGGGATCTCCACTATCGTGGAATTCCTGCATAAGAAAGGCATCGTGATCGAGGAAAACCCGAATACCAAGATCACGCCGGAGATCTTTGCCCTGCTGGTCAAGGAATATCAGTCAGACAAGGCTGCAAAGGATGAAGCAAAAAAGATAGGCCTCTCCTTCGTCAAACATGAATCGATAACACTCGATGAAAAAGGGACCAAGGCCCGCGCACCCGAAAGGGAACCCGAACAGGATGAACTGATCATCAAGAGTTCGGCAGTCGACGATACGATCACCCAGAAAGAGAAGAAACCGGCGGCCGCCAAAAAACCGGCTGAAGAGGAAAAACCGGCTCCAAAGCCCGCTCCCAAAGAAGCAAAAGAACCGGAGCCGGAAAAAGCACCTGAAATCAAACCGGTCGTAGCCACTCCTGAACCCACCCCGGGACCGGTTGTGGAGGAGAAGCCCGTTGTGGCCCCTGCCGAGGCCGAAATCCCAACCGATTCCCCCATCAAGGTACTGGGCAAAATTGACCTCGACAGCATCAACCTGAAAACCAGGCCGGCAAAGAAAACAAAAGAAGAGAAAAAAGCGGAGGCCCATCGGAAATTCGAAAAAACGAAAGCAAAACCTGCTGAAGAAGAGCCCACGGCCGAAATCATTCCGGAAGATAAAGAAGAGGTCGTTGTGGCTGTAACTCCGGAACCTGAGCCGGTTGTTGTTGAGCCGGTTAAGGAAGAGCCTCCGGCAGAAAAGAAGCCGCATCGCGATGCCAATTTTATTCCCACGAGGGTAGAGAAACTCGACGGGCCCAAGATTTTTGGAAAAATTGAACTGCCAGTTGAGAAAAAGCCGGAGAAGAAACCGGTGGCTTCATCTACCGATGACAAGCTCCAGTTAAAGAAGAAGAAAAGAAAGAGGATCAAACAGGAGAAATACCAGGAGCCGGTTGCACAGCAGGAATCGAAGGAGCGGCAGAAACCGGGCGCAAAGAAAAGACAGGTTTTCAAACCCGAACCCTCCGAAGAAGAGATCCAGAAGCAGATCAAGGAAACCCTGGCCAGGCTCGCTCCTTCGGGTAAATCGAAAACTTCGAAGTACCGCCGGCAGAAACGTGATTCCATCCGGGAAGAGATAGAAATTGACCGGCAGAAAGCTGAAGAGGACAAAAAAATACTCAAAGTCACCGAATTTGTTACGGTGAACGAAATGGCCAACATGATGAATGTGCCGGTCATCAATATCATTTCCACATTCATGCAATTGGGCATGTTTGTTTCGATCAACCAGCGGCTCAACGCCGAGAGCCTGGCGCTGGTCGCTGAAGAATTCGGCTACAAAGTGGAATTCGTCGATGTCAGCGTGCAGGAAGCCCTGGAACTGACACAGGAGGAAGACAAGGAGGAAGACCTGGTGGATCGGCCGCCGATTGTCACGGTTATGGGACATGTCGACCACGGCAAGACCAAGCTGCTCGATTTTATCCGGAACACCAACGTGGTGGCCGGAGAGGCCGGTGGTATCACACAACATATCGGTGCGTATGAAGTTCAGCTGGAGAGCGGGAAAAAGATCACCTTTCTTGACACCCCGGGTCACGAAGCGTTTACGGCCATGCGTGCCCGCGGCGCCCTGGTAACCGACGTTGTTATTATCGTTATAGCAGCCGATGACGACGTCATGCCGCAAACCGTTGAAGCTATCAACCATGCGCAGGCTGGCGGCGTACCGCTGGTATTCGCGATTAATAAAGTGGACAAACCGACGGCTAATCCCGAGAAAATAAAAGAGCAACTGGCCAAGATGAATATCCTGGTGGAAGACTGGGGCGGCAAATACCAGTCGCAGGAAATCTCAGCCAAACAGGGATTGAATGTCGGTCTGCTGCTGGATAAAGTATTGCTGGAAGCAGAACTTCTGGAACTGAAAGGCAATCCGAACCGTCTGGCACTGGGAACTGTCCTGGAATCCTCACTTGATAAAGGCCGCGGTTATGTGGCAAAAGTGATGGTACAGAACGGAACACTGAAAGTCGGCGATATGGTTTTGGCCGGCGCCCATTTCGGCAGGGTAAAAGCCATGTACAACGAAAGAAACCAAAGAGTGGATTTAGCAGGGCCATCAACCCCTGTCCTGCTTCTGGGTCTGGACGGCGCACCGCAGGCCGGCGACAAATTCAACGTCATGAAAGACGAAAAAGAAGCTAAAGCTATTGCCAACAAGCGGCTTCAGCTCCAGCGCGAACAGGGAATCCGCTCGCAGAAGCATATTACCCTCGACGAAATTGGCCGCCGTATAGCCATCGGGGATTTCAAGGAACTCAACCTGATCGTCAAAGGCGATGTGGACGGCAGCGTGGAAGCCCTCTCCGATTCACTGCTGAAACTCTCCACCAAGGAAGTCCAGGTAAATGTCATTCACAAATCGGTCGGACAGGTCACCGAATCGGATGTGCTGCTGGCCTCGGCATCCAATGCCATCATCGTCGGGTTCCAGGTCCGTCCTTCGCTAAGTGCACGCAAACTGGCTGAAAAAGAAGAGATCGAGATCCGGTCGTATTCGATCATTTACCAGGCTATCGAAGAGATCAAAGCCGCTATCGAAGGTATGCTCTCTCCCGAGATCGAGGAAAAGATCACCAGCAACCTGGAAATACGGGAAGTTTTCAAGATTTCCAAGGTGGGCACCATCGCGGGATGCCACGTGCTCGACGGGAAAATCACCCGGAATACACGCATCCGGCTCATCCGCAATGGCATCGTGGTCTATACGGGACGGCTCGGATCTCTCAAACGGTTCAAGGATGATGTTAAGGAAGTTGCCGCAGGTTTTGAGTGCGGCCTCAATATCGATAATTTCAACGACATCAAAGAAGGCGATATCATCGAAGGGTTCGAAGAGGTCGAAATTAAAAGGAAGCTTTAATCCGCTAAAAGAACAACGTCTGGTTCCTGTCGGGGCCATACGACAGGCCGATCACCGGAACTTTGGTCCTGTCTTCAATAAATTTCACGTATTTTTTTAATGCTTCGGGCAGTTTATGGTAGTTATCCAAGCCCTGAAGCGGAGAGTTCCATCCCGGGAAATCTTCATAAACAACTTCCATAGCGTCATTTACCATATCAAAGGGCACCTGGTCGGCAATGGAATTATCGAAACGGTATCCGGTCCCGGCTTTCAGAACTGGAAAATCATCCAGGACATCGGTTTTCATCATGAACAGGCGCGTTACTCCGTTAATCATGATTGAGTAGTTAAGGGCCACCATATCGAGCCAACCGCAACGTCGCGGCCTTCCTGTCGTCGATCCGTATTCGTGGCCTGTGTCGCGCATTCTGGCTCCTTCTTCGCCGAATTGTTCGGTTGGGAAAGGGCCGCTTCCGACGCGGGTGCAATAGGCTTTGAAAACGCCGATCACCTCGCCGATATGGGCCGGGCTTACGCCCAGTCCCGAGCAAACGCCTCCGACGGATGTATTGGAAGAGGTTACAAAAGGATAGGAACCGAAATCAATATCGAGCATCGTTCCCTGGGCGCCTTCAGCAAGAACCTTCTTTCCTTCAGCCAGGCTTTTATGGATGAAGTATTCGGATTCGATGAGTCGCAGTTTAGCCATAAATCGCGCTGCTTTCAGCCATTGCCTTTCGTACTCGTCAAAGGAAAGTTTATCTATTGTAAAAGAATCGGTTTCATAGCCCAGGAACTTTATATACCGGAGATGCGCTTCACGCATATGTTGATATGCGTTATCGAAGCCGGGCGATAAAAGGTCTCCGGCCCTGAGCCCGTTACGGGCAATTTTATCGGTGTAAGCGGGGCCGATGCCTTTCAGAGTTGAGCCTATTTTGGCGGCTCCTTTCAATGTCTCCTGGGCGGCATCGAGAAGCCGGTGGGTGGGCAATATCAGATGTGTCCTTTTCGAAATAACCAAATTGGCCGTCGCATCGATACCATGATCGGCCAGGTTGTTGATCTCTTTGAGGAAAATGAAAGGATCGAGGATAACGCCGTTGCCAACCAGATTCGTCTTCTCCGGATAAAAGATACCCGAAGGGATGGTATGCAGGATGAATTTTTTATGGTTGAACTCGATGGTGTGGCCGGCATTCGGACCGCCCTGGAACCGCGCAATGATGTCGTATCCGGGTGTCAGGACATCCACAATCTTCCCCTTGCCTTCGTCACCCCACTGAAGGCCAAGAATAACATCTACTTTCATTTCAATTGGTCTGGTGTATAAATCTAATGGGTAAGTGCGGGTTCTTTGTGTTCATCCAGGCTCGACCCGTAAAAAGTGAGCGAATGGTGCGAAACCCTGACTTTCAGTGTATCTTCCACAAACCGGCGGATATCGTCGATCCGGGGATCGCTGAATTCGATCACTTTTCCTGTGGTTGTATCGATAAAATGGTCGTGCTTCTTGAACTTGTACGACCGTTCGAACTGTGCACAGTTGTTGCCGAACTGGTGTTTGGTGACCAGGCTGCAGTCGAGCAGCAGTTCGATGGTATTGTATAATGTTGCGCGGCTGACCCGGTACTTGTTATTCTTCATCCGGATATAGAGGGTTTCGATATCGAAGTGCCCGTCGGTATTATAAATTTCCTTCAGGATGGTGAACCGTTCCGGCGTTTTCCTGTGGCCTCGCTGCTCCAGGTATTCCGTGAAAATCTTCTTAACCGTCTCGAATGAATCGCTTTGTTCTCTTTCTTTCATACACATTACAGAAAAGTGCATAAAAGTAGAAAAATTATTATTACTATTTGGTATAAATAAAAATAATTTTTTAACATGTTTCCCCCTCCGTCGTAATGACGCCAACCCTCACCCTGGCAACGGAACTGCCGACTGCCTACTGCCGACTGCCTACTGCCCTCCTACTCATTGAACCTGTCGATCCTCGTCACTTTGATGATCTCCTTTATCTTCATCAGGTTATCAATGAGCTTCTGTAGTGTCTGAGTATCATGAAGATAGAGCATGATCGTCCCTTCCGTCATCCCTTCGGAAGTATTCAGGTGGAAAGAACGGATATTGATGTTGTGCTTTTCGGTGATCACTTCGGTCACCTTGCGGATGAATCCCTTTTTATCCACTCCTTGTATCTTTATCCCTGTCAAAAAGCCAATCGACTCCTTATTTTTCCATTTCGCTTTCACGATCCGCTTGCCATATTTCGAAAGCAGGTCGATCGTATCCGGGCAGTTGGTCCGGTGGATCTGGATCGAGCCGTTCTCGTTCAGGAAACCGACCACATCATCACCGGGGATAGGACTGCAGCAGCGCGACAAAACATATTTGATCTGGGTGATATCATCACTCAGAAGCAATGATTCGGGCTTCTCCTTCAGTTTCTCGACAATTGTTTCGGTCAGGGTCCTGTTTTTCCCCGGTTTCTGCCGGGTGAACGGCCGGCTGAGATAGCTGAAGAAGTTCTTCTTCTCCCCTTCCACCCTGAAATTTTTAAAATCATCGGCGGTAAGGTCGCCGCTGGCAATCATATAATACAGGTCATCTTCCTTAATGATGTTGTGGAAGCTCATGAACCGCTGGACCGAAGCTTTATCATCGGGCAGGTTATATTGTTGGAATAACACGCCCAGTTTTTCTTTCCCGAGCATGGTCATTTTCCTCTGCTGTTCCCTGACCCATTGCTTTATATTGGCCCGCGCTTTAGCCGTCATGGCGTATTGGAGCCAGTCGGCCTCCGGCAGGGTACTGTTGGAAGATAAGACCTCCACCTGGTCGCCGTTCTTCAGGATATGCTTACGGGAAACCAGTACCTGGTTGACTTTTGCCCCGATGCAATGATTCCCGATCTCGGTGTGGACTACGTAGGCAAAATCGAGCACGGAAGAACCCGAAGGCAATGTCCTTACTTCACCCCTGGGGGTATAAACATAGATTTCATCCGCAAAAAGGTTCAGTTTGAAATCATTGACGAAGTCTACCGCATCCGGCTCTTCTTCTCGCAGCATGTCCTTTACCTTTTTCAGCCATTCCTCCACGCCTGTCTCGCTGTCGATGGTATCCTTGTATTTCCAGTGGGCAGCATATCCTCTTTCCGCGATCTCGTCCATCCTCCGGGTCCGAATCTGCACCTCCACCCATTTACCGGCATGGCTCATGACGGTTGTATGAAGGGCCTCATAACCGTTGGCTTTGGGAATGGAGATCCAGTCGCGCAGGCGGCTGTGATTGGGCCGGTAATGATCGGTAATGATCGAATAGACCTGCCAGCACTCCGATTTTTCCATGGGAATGGGAACATCCAGTACAATCCTGACTGCAAACAAATCGTACACCTCCTCGAAAGGGATCTCTTTGTTCTTCATTTTCTGCCAGATGGAGTAAATGCTCTTCTCCCGGGTAAAGATCTGGAACTTGACGCCCCTTTCCCTGAGCCCTTTTTTTATCGGGTAGATGAATTTATTGGTAAAACGGATGCGGTCTGTCCGCGTTTCCTGGAGTTTTTTCTGAAGCGTATGATAAATCTCAGGTTCGGTAGCCCTCAAAGCCAGGTCTTCCAATTCGCTTTTTATCGAAAACAGTCCTAACCGGTGGGCCAGCGGCGCGAACAGATATATTGTTTCGGAAGCGATTTTCAACTGTTTGTCAACCGGAAGGGCCTCCAGCGTTCTCATGTTATGCAACCGGTCGGCTAGTTTGATCAAAATTACCCTGACATCCCGGGCCAGCGTCAGCAGGATCTTGCGGAAATTCTCCGCCTGTGGCGACGTCGCCGGTTGATCCATTATCTCGCTAATTTTAGTCAGGCCATCGATGATTTGCGCAACATGCTCCCCGAAGTGAAAACGGATATCTTCCAGGGTATAATTGGTATCTTCGACCACGTCGTGAAGAAGTGCGCTGACGATAGAGGTCGTGCCCAGGCCGATTTCACCGGCCACAATCGTGGCTACCTCCATGGGATGATAAATGTAGGGCTCGCCGGAATGGCGCCTCATGTCTTTATGGGCATCCGCCGCAAGCTTAAACGCCCGGCGAACCAGCTTTTTGTCATCCTGATCCTTTGTGTTCCAGACCCTGAGCAAAGCCCGGTACCGTTTCACTATTTCTTTCTTCTCTATTTCAGGATCCGCATTAACCATAAAGAAATGACGCTTGGTCACCACAAAGTTACGAATAAGAAATTTTGCTCCGAAGGATGGAATTTATCTAAATTTGGACTTTTGTTACGTTATAGAATAATGAAAAGAATTTTACTCACCGTGGTTTTGATCGTAGCCGCAACAATCCATTTGCTGGCAACCCATCAGCGCGCGGCAGAGATCACCTTCCGGCATGTAACGGGCCTGACTTACGAAGTGAGGGTCATTACCTATACCTATACCTCAAGCCCTGCCGACCGTCCTACCCTCGATATCGGCTGGGGCGACGGGACCTACAGCACCCTGCTGCGCACACAGAAAACCAATTTACCGGATAATATCTCACTCAATGTTTACGAATACGATCCGGGAAACGGCGCTGCAACCAACCGGCATACTTACAGCTCTCCGGGCACCTATGTGATTTTCATGGAAGATCCTAACCGGAACCTGGGAATCGTAAATATTCCCAATTCGGTAAATGTTCCGATGTACGTGGAGACCAAACTCATCATCAATCCCTTTCTGGGTACAAATAACTCTCCGGTATTGCTGAATCCCCCGATCGATGTGGGATGTGTGAACCAGGTATTCGTTCATAATCCCGGGGCCTATGACCCGGATGGCGACAGCCTTTCCTACAGGATGGTCAATTGCAAAACGGCCGGCGGAATAGATATTCCGGGATTTTTCCTGCCCCAGGCCAGCAACTCCTTTACCATCGATGCCGTCAGCGGTGATGTGGTTTGGGACACACCGGTCATGCAAGGGGAATACAACATTGCCTTTGTCGTTGAAGAATGGAGAAAAGGGGCGCTGATCGGAAGCGTTACCCGCGATATGCAAATCGAGATCCTGGCCTGCAACAATACCCCGCCGGTGATCTACATCCCTGCTGACACCTGCGTGACAGCCGGCGACACCATTGCGTTTGATGCCACAGCCATAGACCCTGACGGCGACAACGTATGGCTGTCGGCAACGGGCGGCCCCTTCGAAGTACCCGATTCGCCCGCTGAACTGGATCCCGATCCTGCAGCAGGAAACGATACGGTATCGACACGGTTCAACTGGATCAGCAACTGCAGCCATGTCCGGAACCAACCGTTCCAGGTCTTTTTCAAAGCGTCCGATGATGCTTTTCCCGTCAACCTGGTCAGTTTTAAAACCCTTAATATCAAAGTCAATTGCCCTGCACCGGAGAATCTTACGGCAATGGCGGCCGGGAGTGCGATCCATCTCACCTGGGACCGGATCGTTTGCAGCCAGGCAAGCGGATACAGGATATTCAGGCACATCGGCTATACCGGGTATGTTCCAAAGGGTTGTGAAACAGGAGTGCCCGACAGCCTGGGTTATGTGCTTATTCACGAGAACCAGGGAATTGCCGATACAAGCTTTATTGACGATGACAACGGGGCCGGCCTTACCCATGGAAACCAGTATTGCTACATGGTCACAGCCATTTTTGCCGATGGCGCCGAAAGCTACCCTTCCCTGGAAGCATGCGCCACATTGAAAAAGGATTTACCCGTGATCACCCATGTCAGCAACGATAGCACTGACCTGGAAGCAGGACGCGCTTTTATTGCCTGGTCAAAGCCTACCGAACTCGACACCGTTCAGATCCCGGGGCCTTACCAATATGTGCTCCTTCGCTCAGAGGGACCCGGAATGGTAACCCCGCAGACTGTCGCCACCCTGGCCGGACTTGATGACACTGCTTATATAGATAATTCAATCAACCTGAATACCAGCGGAATCCCATACAGCTACAAGGTTAACCTCGAAAGCCTCAATTTCGGGTATATCGGCAGTAGCCGGAATGCATCTTCTCTTTTTCTGCAAATTTCACCCACAGATGAAGAGCTTCGGTTATCTTTTATCCCGGATGTCCCATGGGAAAACGATTATTACATCATTTTCAGAAGAGAAGAAGGCAATACGAATTTCGACTCGCTGGGTTTGAGTACCGTACCATTCTATAATGATACCGGGCTGATCAACGGTACGATTTACTGCTATTATATTAAATCGGTCGGAGGCTACTCCGCTGCAGGTTTTATCGATCCTATCATCAATTTTTCACAGATAGCCTGTGCATCACCGTACGACAACGTCCCTCCCTGCCCCCCGGAGTTGTCGGTGACCGTGAACTGCGATATGGCAATCAATACGTTAAACTGGATCAACCCGTTCGATTCATGTTCGGCAGATATCTTTAAATACCTGATCTTTTATTCACCTTACCAGGAAAGTGATTTCGCATTGATCGATTCCACCAGCCCGGCATCAGTGATGATTTACGAACACTTCAACAACGGTATTATAACTGGCTGCTATGCAGTCATGGCGGTCGATTCAGTCGGTAACCACAGCGATTACAGTCGGCCTGTCTGCATTGATAACGACACCTGTTCAACTTACCGGCTGCCGAATGTTTTTACACCTAATTTCGATGGTTATAACGATGTTTTCCATCCATTTCCTTACACATCGGTTGAAAGAGTAGATATGACGATTTTCAACCGCTGGGGCGGGATGGTTTATGAAACCGAAGACCCCGATATCGGCTGGGATGGTAAAGACATGAACACCAACGCCAATTGCAGCGACGGTGTTTATTTCTACGTCTGCCGGGTTTATGAGATCACCCTGCTGGGCATTGTTCCGAGGGAATTGAGAGGATCGGTTACGATAATAAGAGATTAAAAATCCGTGTAAATCCGCATAATTCGTGTTATTCGTGTTCTTTATAAAACAGAACACGGATTACACTGATTTTACGAATCTACACGGATGAAATATCCAAAGAACTTTACTTGTTATCCATCGCCTTGAAAAGCCTGATCAGGTCGACGACGCGGTTACTGTAGCCCCATTCGTTGTCGTACCAGCTCAGGACTTTCACCAGGCGGTTTCCGATCACGCGGGTGTATTCCGGATCGAAAATCGAGGAATAGGGATTACCGACGATATCGGAAGATACCCATTTGAAGTCGGAATAAAGCAGCACGTTCTTCATCCTTTCGGTAGCGGCGGCCGCCTTCATGGCATTGTTCACATCTTCCACGGTGACATCTTTTCCCACTTCTACGATCAGGTCGACGACAGAGCCATCCGGAACGGGTACGCGTGAAGCAAGCCCATCAAGCTTTCCTTTCAGTTCGGGAATCACTTTGCCGACTGCTTTGGCGGCGCCGGTAGTTGTAAGAACGATGTTCTCGGCGGCAGCGCGTCCACGGCGCCAGTCCTTATGAGGGACGTCGGCCAGGCGCTGATCGTTGGTATATGCATGTGTGGTGGTCATCAATCCTTCGACAATGCCGAATGAATCGTTGAGCACTTTGGCTACGGGGGCCAGGCAGTTGGTTGTGCAACTGGCGTTCGACACAATACGGTGTTCAGGCTGAAGGCCGTCTTCATTCACTCCGATAACAACCGTGAAATCGATTTCGTCCTTCGATGGAACGGTCAGGATAACACGCCTTGCGCCGGCACTCAGATGGGCTTCGAGCTGTGATTTTTTCCGGAATACGCCGGTGGCTTCCACTACCACATCGATATCAAGCTCTTTCCAGGGAAGCTGCGCCATATCGCTTTGAGACAGCATCAGCACCTTTTCCCTGGGAGTGACAAGATAGTCGCCTTCCACCCGGGCTTCTGCATAGAATTTCGACATGACGGTATCGTACTTCAGCAGGTATGCCAGCACGTCATTGTCATAAAGGTCGTTGATGGCAACGACATCGATGTTTGGATCTTCATCCAGGATTCTATATACTGAACGACCGATTCTTCCGAATCCATTAATTGCTACTCTCATTTGGAACCTCCTTTCCCTGTTTTTTCCTGTAAATTATGATAGGTCCTGATCACATCGAGGATGCGGCAGGCCTGTGCCAGTGCGGTATGGTACCACACCAGGGTCTTGATCATTTTGCCCTGCGATTTCATCGTGGCCAGCTTGTCGAAGATCACCGCGTGGCGGTTGTTGATCACGTCGCTGGAAACGATCGGGTCTTCGGCTACCTGGATAAGACCGGGAAGCTTGTTTGCCGCTTCGTACATCGTTTCGTTCACCTGGTCGATCGTCACTTCATTATTTTTAAAGATCATCGTCAGATCGAGGAGAGAACCGTTCGGAATTGGCACATTCAATGCGGTCCCTTCGATTCTGCCTGCGAATTTCGGGAGGATGGTAGGGATCCAGCGCGGGGTAGGCGTTTCGTTAGGGATAATGTTTTCAGCGGCAGAGCGAGAGCGTCGGTAATCGACACCGGCTTTGTCGCGGAGAGGCTGGTCGGAAGTATACGAATGGACCGTGGTCAGCATGGCATAATCGACGCCGAACTTCTCGTCGAAGAACTTCAGCATCAAAGCGGTAGCGTTGGTAGTGGCCGAACCGGCCGATACAATCTTATCGTTGAGATCTATGGAATTTTCGTTCACCCCCATAACGACGATACGGTCAATCTCCTCTTCGGGAAGTGTTGACAGCACTACGTGCGGCGCACCGGCTTTGAGGTGTTTCTCGAGGTCTTTCTTGCTTTTAAAGATACCCGTGGCATCGATGACCACATCGACATCGAAGATGTCCCATGGCACATCGCCCGGTTTGCCGCCGGTGACCACACGGGCACGGCCGGCTGCGGAGTTGATGAAGTTTCCCTCTTCCAGAGTAACCTTCACCTTTCCTTTCACTTCGGCTTCCAGTAAATAGGCCAGGATGTCGGGTTTGCCATAGTCGCTGATCGCAACGACTTCGAACATATCATCCTCCATACACAAACGGTAGATATGCCGCCCGATCTCTCCAAATCCCATAATACCTAATCTTACCTTACTCATAATCAATAATTTTAATTAATATTTCTGCAATTAGATGCCCTTTTTAAAAAAGTTGCGCAAAGGTAATCACAATCACAGTTATAAACATATCAACCATAATAAAGTTTTAAACCAATCAGGAAAAAAACTACTTTTGCACACTATGAAAAACATCCGCAACTTCTGCATCATTGCCCATATCGATCACGGAAAAAGCACCCTGGCCGACCGTCTGCTTGAAATCACCGGCACCGTGACCGGGAAAGATTTGCAGGAACAGGTTCTCGACGATATGGATCTGGAGCGTGAGCGCGGAATTACAATCAAGAGTCATGCTATCCAGATGAATTACCGGCAGGATGGCGTCGATTACATCCTGAACCTGATCGATACTCCGGGGCATGTGGATTTCTCGTATGAAGTTTCAAGATCAATAGCATCCTGCGAAGGAGCGCTGCTTATCGTTGATGCGACGCAGGGGGTGCAGGCTCAAACGATTTCGAACCTTTATATGGCCATCGATCATGACCTGGAGGTGATACCGGTAATGAACAAGATGGACAGCGAAAGTGCCATGCCCGATGAGGTGCGCGAACAGATCGTCGACCTGCTGGGATGCAAACCCGAAGAGATCCTCGAAGCCAGCGGAAAAACCGGCTTCGGCGTCGATAAAGTGCTGGATGCCATCATACACCGCATTCCGCCGCCAAAAGGCGACGAGACCGAACCGTTGCAGGCCCTCATCTTCGATTCGGTCTTCAATCCTTTCCGCGGAATCATTGCTTATTTCAGGATATTTCACGGCGTGCTGCGCAAAGGCGACCATGTCAAATTCATTTCGACAAACCATGAGTATGACGCGGATGAAATCGGCGTCCTCAGGTTAAAGATGGAGCCGCGCCAGGAGATGAAGACAGGGGATGTCGGCTATATAATCAGCGGGATCAAATCTTCAAAAGAGGTTCGCGTCGGCGATACGATCACCCATGTCAGCCGGCCGGCTATTGCAGCCGTTTCAGGATTCCAGGATGTTAAACCGATGGTTTTTGCCGGCATCTACCCTGTGGATGCCGACGATTACGAAGAACTCAGGACATCCTTGGAGAAGCTGCAGCTTAACGATGCCTCGCTGACCTTCGAGCCTGAGTCATCGCTGGCTCTGGGTTTCGGCTTTCGCGGCGGTTTCCTCGGGCTGCTTCACATGGAAATCGTCCAGGAGCGCCTCGACAGGGAATTCGACATGGATGTGATCACAACGGTTCCAAACGTTTCATACCAGGTTGTCGGGCATAAGGGCGAAATTACGGAAGTACACAATCCATCGGGCCTTCCCGACATCAAATACATCGACCATATCAAGGAGCCTTACATCCAGGCCCAGATCATCTCGAAAGTGGAGTACATCGGCGCGATCATGAAGCTGTGCATCGATAAGCGCGGTATCCTCAAAAGCCAGGTGTACCTGACCTCCAACCGCGTTGAGGTAACGTTTGAGATGCCGCTCGGAGAGATCGTCTTCGACTTTTACGACAAGTTGAAAAGCATTTCAAAAGGCTATGCCTCATTCGATTACCATCCGCTCGATTACCGGCCGGCTAAGCTTGTCAAGCTCGACATCCTGATCAACAAAGAGCCGGTCGATGCCCTCTCCTCTCTCATTCATGCCGATCACAGCTATGAGCTGGGACGCAAAATGTGCGAGAAACTGAAAGAGCTGATCCCCAGGCAACAGTTCGAAGTCGCGATCCAGGCGGCTGTCGGCGCCAAGATCATTGCCCGCGAAACCATCAAAGCCGTTAGAAAGGATGTAACCGCAAAATGTTACGGCGGCGACATCACGCGAAAGCGTAAACTCCTCGAAAAACAGAAAAAAGGGAAGAAGCGGATGCGGCAGGTCGGCAATGTCGAAATCCCGCAGAAGGCTTTCCTGGCGGTGCTGAAGCTGGATTGATTGCAGTCGGCAGTCGGCAGTCGGCAGTCGGCAGTAAGCAGTAAGCAGTAAGCAGTAGGCAGCAGGTAGTAAGCAGACCCAATTTCTCTTGTATCATCCCTTCCGCGTAGCGGATCAGCTAATGCAGCTAAGGCATGGATGTGTGAAAACCCTTCCGCGCAGCGGATCAGCTTATGCAGCAAAGGTATGGATGTGTGAAAACCCTTCCGCGTAGCGGATCAGCTATTGTAGAAAAGACGGCGGTTTTCGGCTAATTCCCCGTAGGGGATATGGTATTAATTGATTTTGAGATAATTATTTCACGAAGAACCAGGAAGAAGACGCGAAGAAATAGAAAATCATCACAAACATTTTCCCCGTTCCGATATTTTCGGTATCTTTATCCGGTGTAAACCAAAAGCATCAATCCGGAAAAAATGAGAAACCATTTCCTATCTATCATTTTATCCTTGCTTGCCTTATCTATCTATGGTCAGACAATCATTCCGGGTGGCGAAGTTTACGGGACCTGGCATGCCAGCCAATCCCCTTTCCATGTCCAGGGCAATATCACTGTAATCTACGACAGGGTCCTGTACATTGAACCGGGGGTGGAGGTCTTCTTCGACGATCTGTACAAACTGACCGTCAATGGCAGGCTTGACGCTACCGGTACCGAAACGGATTCCATCCTCTTTACCGCTACCGACCCCACTGTCGGTTGGCAGGGCATTGAATTCCACCAGACCAATGCGGGGCTTGGAGTGTCGAATTTGCAGTATTGCATCCTGACCCATGGCAAAAAGAATTCGGGAAGCGGCGGGGCTATTTATGTTTACCAGTCGGATAACGTTCTGATCAACCACTGCCGGATCGAAAACAATTACGCCTACGAAGGGGGCGGGATTTTTATTGACGACGGGTGGATCGATGTTAAAAACTGCATGATCCGTTACAACAGCGCCAGATATTACGCCGGCGGGATTACCTGCCTTTCATCGGTTCCCTATTTCTATAATTTACAGGTAACTCATAATTCATCCGGTGAAGCAGGAGGAATTGCTTTTGCATGGAATCCAAATTACAGTTACCCTTTTTTTGAGGACCTTATAGTGACGAATAATGTGGGGGGCACGGTAGGAGGTATTTTGCTTGTCGGATCCCTGACCCTGGTACTTGACAATTGCAAAATCTGTTACAACAGGGGAAGTGTTTGTGGAGGTGTCGGACTTAGCGACTCTGAACTGGGATACTGGGGCTGGCCCGCTCTAAGTAACCAGGTTTACATGAACAGGGGCAGTTTTGTGCATGACCTATATTATGAAGGGGAAGGCAGTACAAGTATCTGGCTGGATACCTTCACCGTGGTCACTCCCGACAGCTACCATGCCTATCCTTTGAGTAAAATCACTTTCTTCCAGGGAGTCCAGCATGCCATAATCGAACAATCTGATACTGATCTTTACATATCGGACTCCGGGTCGGATCTAAATGATGGTTTAACCCCGCAAAGCCCTTTGCGATCCTTTGATTATGCCCTGAGAAAGATTAGAAGCAATGCGGATGAAACGAATACGCTCTGGGTATTGCCGGGACATTATTCACTCAGTGAAAGCGATTCCGCTTTCCCGGTGATCATAAAAGATAATGTTATAATAAAAGGGGTCCAGCCGGGTGAAGCGATCCTTGACGGGGATTCCATCTGCAGGGTTTTTTATGGATTATTGAGACACAGTTTCACTTTATCCGGGCTCACAATAAAGAATGGCTATGTAGATAATGTGCTGGGAGCCCAATGGATGGACCAGGTTTCCGGTGGTGGAATGTATCTTAACTCGTCGGACGGGATCATCGATAGTTGTTCTTTCATTTCTAACTCAACACCGAATTTTGGGGGTGGCGTTTACCTCGATGGCACCTACGATATGCATTTTACCAATTGTGATTTTATTCAGAATTCAGCTACGAAGATCGGTGGAGGTATGCATGCGCATAATCATTTAGGGAATACCGATGCTCCTCTGGAATTGTATAATTGCCTTTTCAAGGAAAATTACAGCGGTGGCGTAGGAGGTGGCCTTAGTTCAAGTTCAGACCAGATTGATCTTGTGAAATGCAGTTTTATAGCCAACACATCTGTTAGCAGTGGCGGCGGGATGTACTTCAACGAGGAGGTACCCGATATAGTTAATTGCACCTTTATCGGAAATATATCCGGTGAAGAAGGCGGAGGATGCTATATGATAGGAGATAATATCGTTAATATCACAAATTGTGTATTTTCCGACAATCAGGCATTATCCGGATCGGCACTGTACCAGTATTGGATAGCCAAGCTATATTCTGTCAATAATATATTCTGGAACACCAATGTCCCTTACGACGATTTGATTCATGTGTTTGCCAGTAACACAAAAGATTACATCCGCTTCTACACGAATTATTCCGATATCCAGGGCGGGGAAAACTCGATTGTACTGCAAGGATATTATGCCAAACGTTACTGGCAGGAGGGCAACATCATTCAGTACCCGGAGTTTTTGGATCCTGAAAACGGTGATTATTCCCTCAACTGGAACTCTCCCTGCATCGAAGCCGGCAGGCCCGATACTACCGGTTTGCATCTCCCCGAAACCGATCTTAACGGCAATCCCCGCATCGTGAACGACCGGATCGACATGGGCGCCTTTGAATTCCAATACCCGTTAGCTGTCAGCCAACCCATCACAGCCCGGCAGGAAAACGGGATCATCATAAGTCATTCAGAATCACACATAAAAGTAATTACATCATCATCTCTTCAAGATAAAACCCTAGCTATCCGGCTCATTTCATCCGATGGCAAAACGATCTTTTCGACAACCAAACCGGAGGGTGAGACCCAGACCTCCATTACAACCAACGAAATCCCGGCCGGTATCTACCTGGTCACGGTATCAGATCACGACAAATTGCTGAAATCAGAAAAGATC
>Ga0116157_10000343_pt1 | contig 49279 bp, 47 predicted proteins | sample AD_UKC048_MetaG_FD_89882 | JGI IMG/M metagenome (GOLD analysis project Ga0116157, IMG submission 89882) | Active sludge microbial communities of municipal wastewater-treating anaerobic digesters from USA - AD_UKC048_MetaG | ecosystem: Engineered > Bioreactor > Anaerobic > Digestate | place: USA... | reverse complement strand
TGTATTGTATGAAAATTTCCATTTTTTTCTCTAATACGACGTGCTATATATTCATGTTGTGTCCAATTAGAGTATTCAGTATTAGTTAAAATCCCTCCTAGTACACCATTATTTGTATACTTTGTAAAATCTCTTCATATAATTCAAACTTGTTTGGCAGATTAAGATGATTTCTTAAAAAAGCTATAGATCCTACCAGTAATGGAACCGCGTTAGGATCACATACAAAAAGTTTTCCATCGGCTCCAATTAAAGTATCGGCTCGAAAAATACTTGCCTCGTCAAAAAATGAATCTGGTTTTTTCTTTTCTAGCTCTAAATTTGCAAATACATTGCGTGGAAACATTTCCTTATGTTCATATAACCATAATCTAACCAGATCATAATGTTGTTCTATGGATTTACAATATTCTTGTAATCCTTCTGTTAACTTTGATATTTCCAATTGGTTGAAATCCTTAGCAATACCACGAGGTTGCATAAAAGATAAAATAGCCTTGGGATGTTCTAAATTTTTAGGTATGAATAACCCATTTGGTAAGCAAAACTCTTTGCAAAAATTACCATTTGTTTTATATTTTTCTATAAATTTTTCAGGAACTATATATCCAACACCTGAATCAATAGCAGCATTTATAATTTCTTTTTGTTTTTCATGTGAAAATTCTTCTATAATTTCTAACTCAAATATTTTATTTTCATTACCATTTTCTTTCTTATTTTTGACATTCAATTCAGTAGGGTTTGGGATTTTTTCCATAAATTATTTTTTGCTAATGATTTGGGATTGATTTATAAATTAATTACAATGTTAAAAGTAACCAAACATTTCTTATTCTGACTTTAAAATAAATAACAATATATATTGAAGCTTCAAAATCACACATAAATTTGTGCCACCCCTATTGTATACCTAAAGAAAAAGATTATCAACAATGACAATCTTCTTCGTAATCAAAGTAATCAAATGAAGTTTTTTAAAAATCTTCCCCTCTTTTCCCTGCTTACATCTTCCAAAAAATATAGCAAGAACATAACTGATTTATAAATATATTTATATCTTTCTATATCTTGTCGCTCTTCCCATTCCTATTCTTTCAATCTTTTTAAGTTTAATCAGCCTGTTGAGAACCTGTATAACTGTCGATTTTGTTATTTTTGTTTTTTTGCAAATTTCAAGAGGAGTCGCTTCGACAACTTCACGAATATAGTTCCAAACTGCCAGCTGTTTCAGGGAAAGCAGTTTTTCCACATCCTCGCTTTCTAAAAGCTTGATGGCTAATTCTGATTGTTTCAGCAAAATATCCAGGAAAAAATTAAGCCAAATAAAAATATCTTCGCTTTTTTTGCCAAAACTGTTCTGGCTTTTGCGAAGCGCTATATAATAATTATTTTTATTATCTTCAATCAATTTCTCATGAGAAACATAGGGCATGTATAAATAGCCTGCTTTTAAAAGCAGCAAATTAGTAAGAATTCTAGAAAGCCTGCCGTTTCCATCTTGAAAAGGATGAATTTTCAGAAATTCAACTATGAAATTTCCGACAACTAAAAGCGGATGGTATTTTTTTTCTTTTATTGATTTTTCAGTCCATTCCAATAATTCTTGCATTTCTTTCGGAGTAAGAAATGCTCTGGTTGGTTCAAATACTATGCCGATGCTTTTGCCGCTTTGATCAAACATTTCAACTACATTTTCCGTTTTTTTATAATCACCTTTATGTCTTTGATCTTTTCCCACATATTTTAGGAGTTGATTATGAAAATGTTTTATTGTGCTTTCGTTGAATTTTATTGTTTTCCATGAGTCAAAAACGTTTTGAAGAAGTTCATAATAACTTTTTACCTCCTGTGAATCTCTGTCAGTAAATTTTTTGGTTTTAATGCCTTGCATTAATTTTTCAATTTCTTCATCATTAAGTTTTGCTCCTTCAATACGAGTTGAGGATCCTGTTGAAGTAACCAAAACAGAACGTTTTAAGCGTCCCAGTGTTTGATGATTTAATTGCAATCCACCGATCCAATATCCTTTTAATTCATCAATTTTAGCTATTTTTGATAAAATTTCAAATGGAATATTGCTCATTCTTTTATCAAACTTGTTGTTTTTTATCATAATTTTACGTATATACTTAACTATGTACGATTATATACGATTATATTTATTTTGTCAACCCAGCACAAGCATAATTTAGTGCGGGGTCAAGTACGTAAGCCTATTTTGGGCTAAAATAAAGCATTTTTCAAAAATTTTCCTCTCCCTTTCCTGCTCACATCTTCCAAAAAACAAAAAGAAGCATTTCTGCTTCTTTTTTTAAAATTTAATAAGAAATTATTTTTTTATGTAAGTTTGGCAAAAACCAATCGTTCTACCTTCAAAAATCTTTTTTCAAGTTTTTCAAAATCATCGTAGTCAACCTTGCGTTTCAAATCATGCTTAATTTTTGAGACATCACTTTTCACAATATCTAAATCATCTTGCATTTTATCAACCTTCTTAACCAATTCGCTCTGTCCTTCCGCAATAAGCTGTATGCCATCACTCATGCTTTCCAGCATAGACATCACTTCGCCAGATTTGAATGTTTGTTCTATTTCTTTTTGTTGGCTCTTTTTCTTCATAATTTTCTTAATATGGTTTATGTTATTATTTACATTATACCATATTAGAAAAATGATCAAGTTGATAAGAAAAGCATCAGATACCTTTTTTAGTTTCTAATTTTTTATTCAGCTTCTTCAGTATCAGCTTCTTCTGCTGCGCCTTCAGCAACATCCTCCTCTGTCGCATCTGCAGTATCAGCTTCTTCCTCTTCCGCCAAACATTCTGCATCATCTTCGGCGCATTCTGCATCTTCCTCTTCAGCTGCCAGGCATTCTTCATCTCCCTCTTCGCATTCCGAAGCTTCTTCTTCTTCGGCAGCCAAACATTCCTCATCTCCTTCTTCGCACTCAGATTCCTCTTCAGCTGCCAGACATTCTTCATCATCTTCCGCGCATTCAGATTCCTCTTCGGCGGCCAGGCACGCTTCATCTCCCTCTTCGCACGCTGAAGCTTCCTCTTCTGGATTGTCTATGTTATATTGCACCGGATCATTGCATTCTACTCCTTGTTCTTCCTTGGTTGTTTCATCGCAAAAAGTCATACTGCAATCTTTCTCGCCTTCTTCGCATGTCCATGGGTCGCAAGTTTCATCCTGTTCGGGATCACACATTGGAATTTTGGCTGCATTTCTTCTGGCAATTTGATAGTACCAGCTGTCCATTTCCGGATCGCCGGTGCAAGCTTCACCTTCGACCGTTGATTCGGGATCGCATTCCCAAATGAAACAGGCGTCGATTGTCGGATCGCAATCAATCTGATTTTCAATAATATAATCACGTTTAATCATGATCCGCCAAAAAGTGATCAGAATTGAAATCAATATTAGCATTGTTACAATTGCTATCAGCAATTTTGATTTTTTATCCATACCCTGTAGTATTACTTTAAATTAAAATATTTACTTAACCTTAACTTTAACATTTTTTTACCTTGAGTTGTTTTTAGATAATTCTCTCTTCTTGTCGCATCGTCTTTTTCCAAGCAAGCCTCGTAATAAATTAGCTTCCAAGGAGCATATGGCTTGGTGGAAAAATTTTCTCCAGAATTATGTTCTTCTATTCTTTTCTTTAGATCTTTTGTATAACCAAAATAGAGCTTTTTATTTTTCAAACTTTCTAAAACATATATGTAGAACATAATTCATTTAAAGTATCACTACAGGGCATACCCTGTAGTATTACTTAAAATTAAAATATTTTTATCTCCAATTATTATATCACAATATTGTTTTTTAGAAAAATAAAAAAGACCATGGCCACGAGTTTCTCGCAACCACAGTCTTTTATCTTTACAAGCATCATTCTTATTAGAATGTGCATCCTAGGCCTGCATATAGAATACTTTCTGCAAGGCCACCGTCTTCTACTTCGTATCCGAATCGCTGCTGATAACTAATCTCCGGAACGATTGTGAACAATTTTTCTCTGACTGGTATACTGACTCCATCAAACTTTTCGGGAATTACTATTTTGTCTTTTACAATATCGTATGGGAACGATACTGAAATTTTCCCCGAACTGATCCATTCTTCTCTAGCACCAAATATGGGACCATGCCCACCGAAAGAAATATCAACCTTCAAATGCTCATGTAAAGAAAAAACTGCTCCGAATCGGTAAATAAAACCGTTCTGTTCAGCTTGATCAACTACGTGATCATAAATTACTTTAACGTAGGGATTAACTTTTTCTGTTAAGGCGTACCCGACTTTTACACTGATCGAATGAATGTCGCCAGTTCCCCATTTATTCAATGGGAATAGCTTGTAATAGGCGTAATCAAAGTTGATAGTTGCCTTGCCGATTTCTTTTCCCCACCCTGCCAAAAAATCAACCTCGTTTCCAAAATTATTCCCTTCACCATTATCCGACGTTGGGTTTTTTCCGGGAGCGCCCGATCCCCACATCCCAATATAAAATCCACTAGGATTGTGAGAAATTATAATACTGGGCTGAATGACTAATCCTCTGTAATACACACTCCCGTCATCCCCGACATACGCGCTTCTGACAAAAAGTTCGCCAGAAACGCTAAACATTGGTTCCGGTTTCGTAATTTCTTCCTCGGCCTTAGCAAAACTGGCCGAAAAAATCATCATAACCATTGCAACAACTAAAACTGTCTTTTTCATTCTTCTTACTCTCCTTTTCTGTATGTTATATTCAATTTTGAAATTTACTATTTTAAAAAGTTACCACGATGGTAACTTTCTATTATACTCCTAAAATAGGCATTTGTCAACCCCGCACTAACTTTGCACAAGCGCGAAGCGCTAATTGGCAAAGCCGGTGCAAAGTTAGTGCGGGGTCAAGCCTTGTGTTATATCCTGAGTAAAATGCTGCATAAGAAAAAAGTTTTTGACATATTCTGTTTTTTAATATAAATTGATATTGTATCAATTTAAAATAAGTTATTTTGAAAATTAAGAAAGGAGGTTAGATAAAGTCATTAGTTCAAAAAACTGCTAGAAATAAACAAAACAAAATCAAAAGGAGAAAAATTATGTTAAAGAGAAAAATCAAAGACATGTTTTATGCTATGTTGTTTGTTTTTTTGTTAACTGGATTTTTAACAGTTTTTGCGGGTTGCAGCGGGGGCGGAGGCAGTCCTGCCGGTATTCCACCATCCACTCCTTCTACTACTTCCACCGAAACTCCTATCAGCACCACTGATCCGAATGCTATAAACGAAAACGGCATCCGAAATGACATTCAGCAATACATCAACGCTGCCTATCCAAACTCGGCCAAAAAAAGAGCGGCTTTGACGCAATATGCCAAATCGCTTCAGGACGCTTATACGAAAATAAACACCGAGACTGAGGCTATTAACTTTGAGCCGCAAATCATACGCAGTTTAAGCTGTGTAACATTTTTGGATGAAGAAGAATACAGTTCAAATTCGCCTCTTGAAATAGTAGGGGAAAAGACTGTCAACACGCCCGAACGCTTGGAAGCCGAACTTCGTTATGAAAAATTTCTCGATGGGAAAGTGTTTACTGTTTCCTCTCCTGATGACACTGTTTATAGCGTTTGCGATTTCGATCCGGATTCACTGCCGAATTAAACAACAAAAAAACTACAAGGATAGGAGGTAATCATGCTTAAGCATACGGCTTGTCACAGATTGTTCTTCCCGGTTTTGATTGTTTCTTTTTTTCTCTTTGTTTATTGTAATGCGGAAGCAGCCAATTCATGTTCCCAATCAGGCTATCTCGTTGTTCATATTAATGGCATAAATACGCTGAAAAGGGATGCCCGCATTAGCGCCAAAAAAGTATTAGCCCCGGCCATTGGATCAACTTACAACAACACGGGGGTGAAAGTGATTCTGGCTTATAACCCAACTCATGGAGCTTTGTCTGATTTGGCAGACGTGTTCAAGCAAAAAATCAGTGAATATCCTGGTATAGCCAGCGAACTTATTTTCAGAGCTATTACCAGAAGCATTTTCGGAAACACTATTTCTCAGGCATTCCAGGATTTTATAACTAAATACCACATAAATAAAATAAAAACTTATGGGTATTTAGATTATAGCGACGATGATCTCCAGGATATTCTCGGAGCAATCCGAAGCAATATCACAGAAAATCAAAAAATTCTTTTGGTTCCCCACTCACAGGGAAACCTTTATGCCAATGCCGCTTACAAAAAATTGACTACGGGCGAAAATGCTATTCCTACAACAGCTATTAAAATTGTTGGAATTGCTTCGCCTGCCGCCTATGTAGCCGGCAACGGGAAATATCTGACCTCAACAAATGATTTGGTTATCAAAGGGCTTCGTTCTTTGGAATTGTCTGTCTTAGCGGCAAATTTCACAATTAGCCTTTCGACAGATGATGTTTTAGGCCATGGCCTAAGATCTATCTATTTAAATTCTGAACATGAGGGACGGGCCGAGTTGATACAATTGATGCATTCTGCCATGTCATCGCTTTCTTTGCCCGAAGGACAAGGATCGCAAGGTCCAATTACTGTAACACTCACGTGGGGAGCTCAACCAGATGTTGATTTACATGTTCTTGAACCTGATGGCACACATGTTTTTTATAGCAATAAACAAGGACAGGTAGGCTCTTTGGATGTTGATGATGTTGATTCTTATGGGCCAGAGCATTATTTCACCACATGTTCCGGTTTGGAAACTGGAACATACACTATTGGAGTAAATTATTACAGAGGATCTGGACCTGAAATTGCAACGGTTACTATTTCTACGCCATTTGGATCAGTAACTCGCAAGACGAATCTTGCTACCGCAAAGGGTTCAGGTGGTAATAGCAGCCCGATAATTGTAGGTTATGTAAAAGTAACTAAAAGTGCTGACAACAGGTATAAGTACGAAATTTTGTAACTCAAAACCAGCGGCGGTCTCTCAAAGAGAGACCGCCGCATTTATTTTGCACAATTTAAATAATGATTTGAATAAAAGTTTTTAAGCAATTTTTCTGAGTTCCCTAAGAAATTCAGTCAGAAGCTTATTTTCCGGAACAGATTTAATTACTTTCCCTTTCACAAAAATCGCTCCGGCTTTCTTGCCGCCGGCAATGCCAATGTCAGCTTCGCGCGCTTCCCCTGGACCGTTGACCACACAACCCATAACTGCCACAGTGATTGGTTTTTTGATGCCAGCCAAAACTTTTTCCACTTTTTTAGCCAAGCCGATAAGATCGATTTCCGTGCGGCCGCAAGTCGGACAAGAAATAAGTTCCGGACCAAATTTTCTGACGCCCGTCGCGTTCAAAATTGCAAAGCCGGCTTTGATTTCTTCGCATGGATCAGCGGTGAGAGAAACGCGAATAGTCGCACCAATGCCTTCTCCCAAAAGCGTGCCAATGCCAATAGCATTTTTCATTGTTCCCATATAGGCCGTGCCGGCGTGCGTGATTCCAAGATGCAGTGGATAATTTACTTTTTTAGAAAGCAAGCGATAGCCTTCCACCATCTGCGGCACATCGCTGAATTTAATGGAAATCAAAATATCATAGAATTTCAAATCTTCCAGAATTTTGACATGACGCAGAGCCGATTCCACGGCTGCTCTGGGAGTTGGTCCGTATTTTTTCTGTAAATCTTTTTCAATCGAACCGACATTGACCCCGATTCGGATTGGAATTTTTTTAGCCTTGCAGGCCTTGACCACGGCTTCAACTTTTTCTCGTGAGCCGATATTGCCCGGATTAATCCTGATTTTGTCTATGCCTTGTGCCACGCATTCCAACGCCAACTTGTAGTCAAAATGAATGTCAGCCACCAGAGGAATGTGGATTTTCTTTTTAATTTTGCCAATGGCTTTGGCCGCCACTATATCTGGCACCGCTACGCGAATAATTTCGCAGCCGGCTTTTTCCAATTTTAAAATTTGCTTGACTGTTGCCGCCACATTTCTGGTGTCGGTGTCGCACATTGATTGCACTCTGACCGGATTGTCTCCGCCTAACAAATACGGCCCGACCTTAACCACTTTGGATTTATATTTTTGCATAAATTTAATTATTTAATTTTTTAGCAATTATTTTGACGATTCCATGTTTATGAGGCTCAGGCTGGCCAATATGACCACGGTCAATAACAAGTCCCTCGAAATAATAAATAATTTTAAAATCAGAAAATATTTTTTTCATTTCATTTTTTTCAAAACATGACTTTCTTCTTTTGGATGGAGGGTTCTTGTCAGTAAAAGAAATTATAATGACAAATCCGCCTGGAATTATATTTTTCTTTATTTTACGAATCACACTTAGTGAATCTTTTTTGTTTAAAAATTGCAGAGAATTTGCAGAGTTTATTACAAAAAACTTTTTTGGTTTAATGGTAAATTTTTTTATATTTTGACAAATAGCTTTCAGATTTTTATATTTTTTCTTTTTATGTTTTTCTTTTATCTGTTCTATAGCAACTTTAGAACTGTCTATAGCAGTAACATTAAATTTTTTGCTGGACATAAAAAAAGCGTCCTTTCCTTGTCCACAACCTAGATCCAAAAATTCCGCCTTTTTAGGCAGTTTTTTGTATATTTTTAATAGCAACTTGTTTGGTTTTCCTCCACAAAAATTGCTATTTTCCTTATAAATTGTGTCGTAATATTTCATATATTTATTCTAATTTAATAGCATAATAAGTGCAAATTTGAAATTTTCTATCCCTAATTATAGAAAAATGGAAGTGTGGCTTGATTTTGAGCCAAGCCACACTCGGATTTACTACAATTTGATCTTTTCCGCCACGTAGTCCACATCTTTGTCTCCCCGACCAGACAAATTGACTACAATGGCCTTATTTTTTAGTTTCGGCGCAATTTTCATCGCATAGGCCACTGCATGAGCACTTTCTAGCGCTGGAATTATTCCTTCAAGTATTGAGAGTTCTTGAAAAGCTTTTAGTGCTTCCTCATCATTAACTGTTACATATTCCACCCGACCAATATCTTTGAGATGGGCATGATTTGGACCAACTCCCGGATAATCCAGTCCCGATGCAATTGAATGCACAGACGACGGTTCACCTTTTTCGTTTTGCAAAAGATAGGTAAACATTCCATGCAATGTTCCCGGTTTTCCGAGCGTAAGCGTAGCGGCATGCTCTCCTTTTTTAAAACTTTTTCCACCAGGCTCAACACCAATCATCTGAATTTTTTCGTCTCCTAAAAATTCATAGAATAATCCCATTGCATTAGAACCTCCACCAACACACGCGATCAAACAATCCGGCAATTTCTTTTCTTGCTCTAAAATCTGTTTTCTAGTTTCTTTTCCAATAATGGACTGAAAATCACGCACCATCATTGGATACGGATGCGGACCAACCACTGAACCAATGCCAAAAAATGTGGTTTTATAGTCTTTGATATATGCTCCGAATGCACTATCAACTGCATCTTTAAGACATTGGCCGCCACTTTTGACTTCCACAACTTTTGCGCCCAGCATTTTCATGCGAATCACATTGGGTTTTTGTTTGGCCACATCAATTGCGCCCATATGAATTTCGCATTCAATTCCCATAAGTGCTGCGGCTGTTGCTAGAGCAACTCCGTGCTGTCCAGCCCCGGTTTCGGCAATCAATTTTTTCTTGCCCATTCTTTTAGCCAACAACGCCTCGCCTAGACAGTGATTGATTTTATGTGCACCTGTATGATTCAGATCCTCGCGCTTCAGATATATTTTTGCTCCACCTAATTTTTCGCTGAGATTTTTAGCAAAATATAACGGCGAAGGACGGCCAACATAATTTTTCAGCAGATCATTATATTCCGAAATAAATTTCTTATCTTTCTTAGCTTCTTCGTAAGCCACCGCCACTTCTGCTAAAGCATTTTTCAATTCTTCGGGAACAAATTGTCCGCCATATTCCCCAAAGAAACCTTTCTTATTTGGTTGATTTTTTAAATTTTTCATTTACCCTGTTAAATAAGATTGAACCTCTTACTTACAAGAGATGCAATTTATTTATAATTATTTGTTAGTTATTCACCCATTATTGATTTAAATAATTGTTCAAATCTTAATTTTGAGTACAAAATTATTTAACAGGGTGAATTTTAAATTAATAATTTAGAAATAAAAACACAGCAAAGATGCGCCAAGATTCCGTGCAGCGATTATAGAAATAATAATGTTTTAAATAATTTTTCATAAATAAAAAAACCGTCCAAGAGTTGGGCAGTTTTGTGTAAAGCTATATTATTTCAGAAACACTAAAAACTCTGCCCAACATAATGGACAGTCCACCAAGCCATAACTGGTAAATTTCTAGTCTTCATAAACACAGAATAGCACTTTAATCAGAAAAGTCAATTCAAAAATTTTTGGATCATATGAAATATTAAAAAAAGACGCTTTGAATTTCAAAGCGTCAATTTTTGTTTTTCAGAGAAAAGGAAAATTTTGTCTTTTCATTTTTTATTTGTTTCCTATAAAATCACCCTGTCAAAACCAGCTTCTTTGAGAGCTTCCACTTTCGCGTCAACCATAAGCAGCAAACACTTGCCACTCCAATTAGCAAGAATACTGATAATGGCTGGACGATGGCCAGAATTTTCTCCTACTCGCCAGAGACAGCCCCTAATTGGACTATACAAAGTAACAAGCCCCGTTTTCAATGTTTCAGAAAGAGCCGCTTGGCTCATTACTGATTTAACAAGAACAACCATACTGGCTCTGTCCTGCACGATAACATCAACTAATCCAGCATTATTAAATTTGACTTCCGCAACTGTTATTTTTTTCATCTTAGCTCCTTTTGTATTGTTAAGGTTTTTGTCATTAATAACTTCTTCCGATTAACACTGAATGCATCACCTCCTTTATTTTATTTTTAAAAAACTATTCTTTTGAAAAAAGAAAAATCCCTTCTCAAAAGGGATCGACTATGATAAGAAAATTATTTTAAAAAAATATTAACCAGTCATAATTGATCTCTTCCGAGAAGAATTATGATGATGAATATTTAGTTTATTTATCATTGTTTTATATCCGCCTTTGCCATTTTTTAGCCAATCGGAAATACGAGCAATAGTTCTGGTACTAAGCCCTGTTTCTTTTTGGATTTTTGGATAGGATATTTTTTCGGCCAGCATCTTGGCTGCCTTCCAGCGATTTTCCAATTCAAAAATTTCTTTTTCCGTCATGAGATCACGCAGAAAATTTCTAGCCTCTTTTTCTCTATTTAGAGCCAAAATAGCCATAATTAGTTCTTTAGTTTTTTTACTGTTCAGGTTTTTCATATGATTAATATACTTTACTATAGTAAAGTATAGCATGCCTGAAAAACTTGTCAATACCCGGCATAAAAATGGTTTTAATATAAATTTAATAGCAGTTTCTAAAATAGAAACTGCTATTTTTTTAATCACAAGGCTTTATGCTTGCGCATGAAAAACAATGCGATCATTCCGGAAACCATGAATATGGAACCCGAAATTGCCAGCGCCATTTGCAGTGAAATCATATCATTGATCCAACCGACAAACGGCCCAACCATAGAAAACACCAATCTTCCAATCAGATTTTTCACCGAAAGAATCGAGGCTCTGATTTCTGAAGACACCAATCCATTTATGTAGTCTGAAATTACCGGGTTGTTTATGCCTCTTGTCACATAGAAAAGAAGCATAAAAACATTCAGCCAAATAAACAAAGAAGTGCTCAAGACAAAATATCCAACCACTGGAAACACAATCAGCATAATCAGTGATTTTTTCCGGCCCAGATATTTTTCAATGCTGTGCGCGCGCCAGGAAAAGAAGGCGGCTGAAAATTGCAAAGTTGCCCACAAAACACCGAAGAATTTGAGCGGCACATTGGTGGCAACCCAATATGTCTGGATAAACCACACCATTGTCAGCGTTGAAGCGCCTATGATTGCCGAGTAGAATATCAGCCACTTCAGTTCCTTATGATCATTCAAGGAAAACTTGAGAAGTTTCCACGTCTGAACAAAAACACTCTCGGCATTTTCCGCTCTGTGCACTTTCGGTTCAGCCAATGTTAAGGCTAGCGGAACCATCAGAAATGTCAGCCCGGCATCCCAATAGAGCGGAAACCTCAGACTTATCAAAGCCAAAGCCCCGCCAATAATGCTGGTTACTCCTTCGGAAATCATGCCAACACTGTCACTTTTGCCTTGTACTTTTTTGTATTCACTTTCTGCTTCTCTTTCGAGCAAGGTGTCATAGAGCATTGCGCTGTCAGCCCCGGAAACGAAACTGAGACCAACTCCCAAAATTGCTTCCGCGCATAAAAATCCCCAGAAAGTATACGACAATGAATATAATATATATCCAATAGTCGCCATAATTCCCCCGATTAATATTGATATTTTCCTGCTGACCCGATCCGCAAAACGTCCGGTTGGCAGCTCCAAAGAAATTACCACGATCGAAAACAATGATTGCAACAACAAAATTTCTTTCATCGAGAGGCCGTTTTCTTTGAAAAATAACACGATGATCGGAATACTAAACATTCCGCTTTTGACAGCTTTGATCAGATAGAGTTTCCAAACATTCGAATCGACATTTTTCTTTTTCATAATTTTTCTCCTTTTTTAGTTAATTGGTTTAGACAGATTGTTAAACAACAATTTGCCAAACAAAAACCCGGCTTTTGTTTAGCCGGGATTTTCCAAGAAAGAATTTATAAACAAAGTTAATTGGTTTTTATAAAAAATTGCTTCAGATAATCACAGCTAAACGAAATGTTTTCCACAATTGGAGACGCAAAAAAACAATCGTTTTCAACGGTCCAATGTTTTCTATTCAGCTGATAACCTCGCTGTTGCATAAAACTTTATAAATTTATTATCTATTTGATTTCTAACATGGATTGATATTCTTGTCAATACATATTTTCCGCCGGATATCTTGTTCCCCGTTTGATGAAATTAGTTTCCACATCTTTCAATTCAAATTTGTCTTTAAAATAGTTAGTTATGAAATCACAATCCATGCCGTTTTTGCAGGTATAGACATCGGCGCTGACAAATCCCCTTCTGGAAAAAGTGTGGACGGCAATGTGGCTTTCAGCGATGGTTACAACGCCTGTCCAACCGCCCGGATCCTTAATGTCATTGCCTTCGGAAAAATATACCTCGGGCTTGGAAAGCTTGTGCATGCCCAGAAGTTCCGGCAGCTTATCAAGGCATTCCAAAACAGTTTCCTTGTCGTTTAATTTTTCAAAGTTCCCTCCATAGCCATCAAGAGTCAAATGCTCTCCGAAATTGATTGTTTCCATTTTTTCCAGCAAATAAGATTTGATGTTTTTCAAAAACAAATCCTATTCTTAAATTTTTAAAAATTGTAAAACAAATTTATTATAGCAAAAATTGAGAATATGCAAAGAAAAAAGTGGATAAGTTATCCACTGTTTATAATAATAGCGCTTAATATATTTATTTTTTTATGGAACTCTTCGCAGGCGCTAGCAAAGCGTTAAATCAAATATTGATTTTATAGGTTGCCGTTTTGATAAATTAAATAAAAATTTACCGCGCCGAGTAGTGAAATAAAAAAATAAATATATAAGCGCTAAACAAATTATGGTTAAGTTAATTTTCCAATTTTTCCTTGAAAAATTCGGGAAGTTTATCAATAGCAATTCTTTCCTGCTGCATGGTGTCGCGGTCTCTGACTGTCACGTCGCCTTTTTCCAAACTGTCAAAATCAACTGTGATGCAATAGGGCGTGCCGATTTCATCTTGCCGGCGATAGCGCTTCCCCACATTGCCATTATCATCAAATTCACACATAAAATCAGCTTTCAATGTGTCATAAATTTCCCGCGCCTTGGAAACCAGTTCCGGCTTGTTTTTCATCAGCGGAAAAACGGCAACCTTAATCGGCGCTAATTTTTTATTGATTTTCAAAACAGTCCTGATATCTTCACCTGCCTTTTCTTCAATATAACTATCGCAAAGGACAGCCAAGAATGTTCTGGTAACACCCACTGACGATTCTATGATATGCGGCATATATTTTTTGTTGCTCGCAGGATCAATATAGGACAGGTCTTTGCCGGAAAATTTAGAATGTTGAGTCAAATCATAATCACCCCGTGCATGCACGCCTTCGAGCTCTGAAAAACCAAACGGGTAATCATATTCTATGTCATAAGCTTCTTTGGCATAAAAAACCAAATTTTCATGTTTATGCCACTTCAAATTTTTTTTCTTTATTCCCAGGTTTATGTAAAAATTCCAGCGATATTTCCGCAGTTTTTCATATTCCGTCATTTCGTTTTCAGGATTTGTGAAATATTGCATTTCCATCTGTTCGAATTCGCGCGTTCGGAAAATAAATTGCCTAGCCGTGATTTCATTCCTGAATGCTTTTCCGATCTGAGCGATTCCAAAAGGAATCTTGACCCGCGTGGAATCCAGAACATTTTTATAATTTACATAAATTCCTTGGCAAGTTTCTCCGCGAAGATATACCGGTTCTTTGCTCCAATCATCCGTAAAGTTTCCCAAATTTGATTTGACCAAAAGATTAAATTTTTTAATGTCGGAAAATTCATTTTTTCCACAATTAGGACATTTTATTTTATCTTTATTATCAGCAAAAATTTTATTGAGTTCTTCCAAGCCCATTTTTTCATCCGCATTTATACCCAGCTCTGAAAGCAAATGATCAATTCTAACTCTGGAATGGCATTTTTTGCATTCCGCCAAAGGATCAGAAAAACCGCCAACATGTCCGGAAGCTTCCCAGATTTTTGGACTCATAAAAATAGCACTATCAAGTCCGACAATGTCGTCTCGCATCTGCACCATAGCTTTCCACCATTCTCTCTTGATATTATTAGCAAGTTCTACCCCATACGGACCCAGGTCATAAACCGCCGCAAAACCGCCATAAATCTCCGAGGATGGAAACACAAAACCCCGTCTTTTGCAAAGTGAAACGATTTTTTCCATTGAATTGTCAGCCATGTTTGTCTGCGAGGCACGAGCAGCTACAAACATGAGCGTCCCGCACCAATTCTATATTATAATTTATTTTAATTGCTTTTTAAGCCGAAGGCGTTCCCGTGAAAGAAATTATCTCTTGCCACATAACATTCTTTGGAATTTGGTGCTGGGATGCCATAATAAAGCCTTTTTATAATCTATTTATACTACTTTTAAACTAAAAAGTAAATAAGACCCGCAAAGCAGGTCATTATTGAAATTTGTAAATTGTGAATTGAAAATTTGGTTTAGATTTATATCTTCAGATATCTGCGGATGGCAATGAAACCGCTGACGGTTCCCAAAAGAATGCCAAACAGGAGCAACGCCGGCAAAATTATAAAAGAATTTGAAAAGCAAAAAGAAAAGATGTCGCCGCCGTTGATGCTGCCTTCAGTCAGAGGCGCCATAAATTTTGCAGTAATCAAGAGCGCCGCAAAAACAATAATGGCTGAAGCAACCCCGTAAAAAATTCCTTCAAAAATGAACGGCATGCGGATGTATAAATTGGATGCGCCGACTAACCGCATAATTTCAAATTCCTGTTTGTGCGCGTACATCGTGAGACGGATAGCGTTGAAGGTTATGAGAATTCCAATAAAAACAAAGATAATGCCAAGCACCAGCCCTGTTTTTTCCACCATGTTTATAATTGAAGTCAATCGACTAATGGCTTTTTTATTGTCTTCAAAATCAATCCGGCTGATGTTTTCCGCAAAAACAGACCCGCCGATTGATTTGCTGATTATTTCATATTGTTCCGGAAGATTGGCTTTTATAACCAAAGAGGCCAAAAGCGGATTTTCGCCCAATTCTTCCAGAGCTTGGTTGATGGATTGATTATTATCGCCAAGTTTTCTGAAATTGTCCAACGCCTGATCTTTGGAAACATAATCGACTGATTTTATTTCCGGATAGCCGACAATCTTGTCTTTCATTTCCAAAATATAACTTTCTTCAACATCAGAATTAAAATAGACACTGACATTGATTTTGTCTTGTATGTTTTTCAAAACCATGTTGGCAGTAATGCCTAAAATGACAGTGAAGCTGATTATATATAGTGAAATCGCCAACACACTGACAGTTGCAAAACTGAGCCAGCCGTTGCGGCGGAAATTATCCAAGCCTTCCTGAAACGTCCTGATTAATTTTATTTTTTTTATGTTCATTGGTTTATGATTTTTCTCCTTTTTTGTTCCTATACATTATATTTACTCTTGATGTTGTCCCTGACAACTCTTCCATTATTAAGCTCGACTACGCGTCGGTTGATTTTATCTATGATATTTTTATTGTGCGAAGCCAGAAGAACCGTCGTACCCATGCTGTTTATTTTCAGAAGCAGCTGCATAATTTCCAAGGTTGAATTCGGATCAAGATTGCCAGTCGGCTCATCAGCAATAATCACCAAAGGTTTTCTGACCAAGGCCCGTGCCAAACAGACTTTTTGCTGCTCTCCGCCGGAAAGTTGCCGCGGATATTTTTCCATTTTATCGCTCATACCGACCAAATCTAAAATTTCCGGCACAATTTCTTTTATTTCCTCGACCGATCCGTCGGAAACCTCCAAGGCATAGGCTACATTTTCATAGGCAGTTTTTTGCGGCAAAAGTTTAAAATCCTGAAAAACAGTTCCGATGTTTCTTCGAAAATATGGCAAATGCTTTGTTTTTATGGAATCTAAGGGACGATCATTAAAAAAAACCGTGCCGGTTGTCGGCTGTTCTTCAACATAGACAAGCTTGAGCAAAGTTGATTTTCCAGATCCGCTGGGGCCTATAATGGAAACAAAATCTCCCTGCTGAATGTCAAGATTTATGCTTTCCAGCGCAACAAAGTCGCCGGGATATATTTTTGAAACATTTTCAAATCTAATCATAAATTATCACGGAATTACACGGAAGCTAACAGAATGAACACGGAAAATTCTGCTCTTCTGTGTTTTTCTGTTTTGCTCTGTGTTCGTATTTGTTTATATTTCAATTATAACATAGTTCACTTTTTTATACTAGCTTGCCAGCGCAAATAACTTTCCATGAATTCTTGGAGTTCCCCATCTAAAACCTTCTCCGGATCACTGATTTCCTGCTTGGTCCTGTGATCCTTGACCATCTTGTATGGATGCAGAACATATGATCTGATTTGACTTCCCCATTCCGCGCTTTTGTGTTCGCCCCGCAGTTTCATTTTTTCTTCCTGTTGTTTTTCCAAAAACAGTTTATGCAGCCTTGCTTTTAATACGCGCATGGCTTGCTCTTTATTCTGCAGCTGCGATCTTTCGCTTTGACAAGTCACTACAATGCCTGAGGGCGTGTGGGTGATGCGCACTGCACTGTCGGTTGTGTTCACGTGCTGCCCGCCCGCACCGGAAGAACGATAGGTATCAATAACTAAATCCTGAGGATTTATGGTCACTTCAGTAATTTCTTCAATAACCGGCAAAATTTCAACCAAAGAAAAAGAAGTCTGGCGCAAATTGTCAGCATTGAACGGCGAAAGTCGCACCAAGCGATGCACGCCGGCTTCGCTTTGGAGATAGCCATAAGCATACGGCCCGGAAATTTCCATAGTAGCGCTTTTTATCCCGGCTTCAGAGCCTTGTGATTTTTCAATAATTTTGGTTTTGAAACCATTTTTTTCCGCCCAGCGCAAATACATCCTGAGAAGCATCTCTGACCAATCCTGTGCGTCCACTCCGCCAGCTCCGCTGCGAATAGCTAGAATCACGTCGTTTTTGTCATATTGACCACCAAGAAGAGTTTTGAACTCTAAAGCTTCAAATTCTTTTTGCAATTCCTCAACTTGTTTTCCAATTTCTGCCTGTTCTTTTTCAGTTGCCGATTCAAACAAAGTCAGCAGTTCTTCAATTTCTTGGGTCTTTTTTTCAATATTTTCAAAACCTTCAACTTCACTTTTCAGAATTTCTATTTCTTTGGATATTTGCGCAGCTTTCTGCGGATCATTCCAAAAATCTTTTTCTACAGTTTTTTGTGTTAATTCTGTGATTTTCTGTTTTTTTTCTGCAACCTCAAAGACAGTCCCGCAATTGCGGGAGTTTAGATTTTATTAAACTAAGTTTGTCTTGCGTTTCTTTTAAAGCCATAAATTTATTCTAAAAATAAGAGAGCTGCCATTACAGCGATTCCCAGCCCCATAAAAATAAGCTGCCAAACTGAATGTCCTATTTTTTCCTTTCCATGCTTGTGCAATTCCGGAATCATATCCGCACTGGCAATATAGATGAACCCTCCGGCCGCAATCGGCACCAAGGCATCGGCAAAACCTTTGACATTCGCGCTTATTGTCAACGCGCCTATTGCACCAAAAAATGCGGTCGAGGCTGATATGAAATTATACGCCAATGCTTTCTTTTTAGTAAAGCCTGCATATATTAGTGATCCAAAATCGCCAATTTCCTGAGGAATTTCATGCATAACCACCGCCAAAGTCGTAGCGATGCCCACTGGGATGCTAACTAAATAGCTGGCCGCAATAATGATTCCGTCAATCAGATTATGGATTGCATCTCCAAACATTATAATATACGAAAATGTTTTATTGTGTTCTTCACATTCTATTTCATGACAATGCCGCCAATGAATTATTTTTTCCAGCGCAAAAAATATCATAAAACCCAGCAAAATAAAAATGGGCACGCTAATCTTGCCATTTTCCATGGCTTCGGGAATAAGATGAATGAACGCGTCGCCCAAAAGCGTGCCGGCGGCAAAACTGACCAAAAAAATGAGCGCTTTGTGCACATTTTCATGCTTCCAGGAAAAAATAAAAATGCCTATCAAAGAGATAAGACTGACAATCAAAACGCTTATAATTGTATAGAGCCAAACTTCCATTTAGTATTTTGTATCTCGTATCTAGTATTTCGTATTTATACAAAATACGATATACCATATACAGAATACTTACTTATTTTGAGCCACCTATCAGGATTGAACCCCGGAAGCAGAAACTTCGTTTCGCTACGGGGCAAGCTGATGACCTTTTTTGCATGAGCCGATGGCCGGGATTGAACCGGCGACCTATGCGTTACGAGTGCATTGCTCTACCAGCTGAGCTACATCGGCATAGGCCTTATCTTAGCTTATTTGAGCCTTTTTTGCAAGCATTATAAATAGTATTATGTATTTTGTATAAAGTATTTGGTATTTTTGCATTAATACTAAATACTAGATACTAGATACTAGATACTAGATACTTTTTTCTGAAGCTTCTCAAAGTTCCCATCCACATCCTGCTGTATTTGTTTAATAACTTCTTTATTTTTATCGCTAAAAAGATGTTTGAAACGTCCTTGAATTTTCAGAAATTCTTCAATCGGTTTTTTTTCTTTAGGTACGTAATTAATTACGTAATTCCCGTCTTCCACTTCATAGAGCGGCCAAAAATTGGTTTCCGTCGCTAACTTTCCGACTTTAACATAATCCGAAGTTGGAAAACGCCAGAGACTGGTGCAAGGCTGAAGCACCAGAAGAAATGATGGTCCCGGAGTTTCCAAAGCTTTTTTGGCTTTCTTTTTAAGATCAGCCAGATAGGCCGCGTTGGCTTGCGCTAAATATTTGATTCCATGCGCTTTGACGATTTCCATCAAATCTTTTCTTTGCTTGTCTTTGCCAAAAGACTGCGTGCCAGCCGGCTGCGTTTCCGTATTGGCACCATAGGGTGTGGCTCCCGATCTTTGGCAACCGGTGTTCATATAGCCTTCATTGTCATAACACACATAGAGAAAATCATGGCCGCGTTCCAGCGCGCCAGAAAGAGCTTGGAGACCAATGTCATAGGTTCCCCCGTCACCACCAAAGGCAATTATTTTTGCTTTTCCGCCTGAGGCGGATCCGCCTTTGGCGGACTTTTTCATTAAAGCCTTTTGCGCTGCATCAATTCCCGACGCTGTTGCTGCCGCATTGCCAAAAGCGCTATGGATATATGGCACCTTCCAAGATGTGTTGGGATAAATCGTAGTCGTCACTTCCAAGCAACCCGTCGCATTGGAAACAATGATTGGTTCGTCAGTCGCGTCAAGCACTGTTCGCACAATCGCCGGTATTCCGCAGCCTGCGCAAGTCGCATGACCAGGAGCTAATTTTTTAGTGAGATCTTTATTCATAATTCATTATATTTTTAAGCTGGTTTTATTGATTCTGAATCTATGTTTTTATTATCCGCTATTTCATCAAAAATTTTTTTGTAAACATTTGGATCTTGTTCAATGATTGATATAAACTCCTTTGCATCTTTCGAGAATAAACCTTGTCTATATGCATCCATTACTTCATGATAGTGTTTTTCTGGAATAAACTCTTCACTATATTTTTTTATGCCTAATTTTTCCATTTCCCTATCCATGGCCTTTTTTCTTTCTAATAATTCCAAGGGATTCCCAAAATATTTATCTGCCTTATTTCCTGACCGCATATATGATCTTTTTAAAATTTCAATTGAACTATTTGACATTTCCCCGTATTCTCCAGTAACAGCATGCGTAATTTCATGTCTTAATATACTTTCCAAAGACATATCGAGTTCATTTTCCGCTATTTTTTTAATTTCATCAGTTATTTTAACACCCTTGATCGTTTTCAGCTGGTTAATTAAGATTTTTGCTTCCTTGATTTTTTTATCAATATCATAAGGCACTCTTACTTTTTCATTATATACGCCCGTTATTAAGAAAATGTCTTTTATTCCATCTGCATTTGTCTTTTCAGATTTTATTTTATCTGCAAATTCTGCATAACTAAGAGATGTATCTATTTCAACTGTTTTTAAATTTTCCACTCTTTCTAACTGCACCTCTTTGGCTCTTTCTTCTTTTCCTCCAAATTCAACTATTAATCTATCCAGGTACTCTTTACTGCTATAATGTTCTATCAATTCCTGCCTTATTTTTTCTGCTATTTCTGATGCATGATTTTCTCTTTTCTCAACTTCTTCTATTTTTACTTTACTTTTTTCAACCGCAATATTTGTATTTATTTCTTCAATTTTAACTCCTTCTTGCTTTTTTCCGGATGGTTTTTCTAATACATTTCCTTCTGCAATCCCAGCTGTTGCTGCCAACATGCCGCCAATAACAACTCCCTTGGCCGCTTCTTTAATTCCTGTTTTTGCCCTATCTGCAATTTCTCTGCTTCGTGCTGCAAATTCGCCGATCAATTTTCTGTATTTTTCAGAAAGACTTGCATTTGGTTGATACATTTCTTGTATTCGTTCAGCTTCTGTCTTACCAGAATTTTCAATTTCATTTTTTCCATCATCAAGATCGGAAATTTTTTCTTCAGCAAACTCTGGCACATCAGGAAGACTCTCAATTTTCCGGCTTTCTTTTTCAGAGGGAAGCGTTTCGATATTTGCTGTATTTTCAATATTATCTGGAAATTTTTCTCCTATTGGCATATTATTCGAGCTTATTTCTTAACTCCTCCATCTTATTTTTTTCGCATTCGGCAATAAATTCACCAATTACGGCATTCTGTTCTTCCTGCAATTTTAATAGATCTTCTTTGCATTTTTGATGTATTTCTTCAATTTTTTGTATTGCTTCTTTTTGAGATTGATCGTCCATTTTTATTTGAGATATTTAATCTTATTGGAAATTTCCCCATCTTCCAGGTCTTTGAAAACTTTTTCAATATCTTTTTGCAAAGTGTCGCGACCACCCAGTCCATAGATATAGCTGGCAATCTCATATTTGTGGCTGCCTGCATGCTGCATACTGACGGTTATGTCTTGATAGAGCGGCGGATAGGCTCCGAAAGAAATCGCTCTGTCCAAAACTGCAATTTTCTTGATATGCGCAAGTTCCCTGCCGACTTCTTTATATGGAAACGGACGATATAAATTTATTTTCAAAAGTCCGACTTTTTCGCCTTTAGCTCGGAGATTATCCACAACGACCTTAGCTGTTTCCGAAGTTGCCCCCATAATCACAATAGCTGAATCCGCATCATCCAGTTTATACTCTTCAAAAAATCCGTGTTTCCTGCCGGATATTTTTTTATATTCCGCGCAGATTTTTTTGTATTCGTTTTTGGCTTTTTGCATCGCTTCCTCCTGATCGATTTTGAATTCAAAATATGAATTTTGAAGAGCCACTGGACCGAAGGTGACAGGATTTTTAAAATCTAGGAGAGACTGCTCGGCTTTCTTTTTTCCCACAAAATTTTTAATATCTTTATCATCGCAAATTTCAATCCTTTCCGTTGTGTGTGAAGTGTGAAATCCGTCCATAATCGGCATGACCGGCAAATCAACAGTTTCCGCCAATTTTGTCGCCATAATGACATTGTCGTAGGCTTCCTGCACATTCTCGGCAAAAATCTGAATCCAGCCCAAATCCCGCACCGCCATCACATCACCGTGTTCACCATGAATATTAATCGGGGCGCTGAGTGCTCTGGAGCTTACGCACATCACAACCGGCAATCGAAGTCCGCTAGCTACCGGCAAAAGTTCGGCCATATAGAGAAGCCCTTGAGAGCTGGTGGCTGTCACAGCTCGGACGCCCGCGGCGGCTGCGCCAATCGTGGCACTCATAGCACTATGTTCCGATTCAACCTGGACAATTTCCGTTGCCACTTTGCCATCGGCTTTCATGCGGGCATAAGTTTCAATGATTGTCGTTTGCGGCGTGATCGGATAGACTGCCATCACATCAGCCTGAATCTGCCGCAACGCTTCCGCCATAGCATAACCACCGTTCATCGCGCGCACGCGCGATAAGTATTTGGTATTTGGTATTTGGTATTTGGTATTTTTTTTCATTGATTTTTAATTCTTTTTAAGCCGCAGAGAAGTTTTGCAACAGTAATTGTTTGCTGTGCTATTTTATTAAAATTTTCCTTCTCTAAATATTCTATATCTCGAACTATAATTAATTGATTTTGTAGTTCGGTTAAAGAACCATGAGCCATTGAATAAAACTGATATTTATCTTTTGATGTGTTTCTGCTAAATCCTTCTGCAATATTTGATGTAATTGAAACAGCAGCTCTTCTCATTTGACTTGTTAAACCAAAGGATTCTTCTTTGGGAAATTTTTGTGTTTCTTTATAAACAGCAAGCACTAACCGATGTCCTTCTTTCCATGCTTCTAAATCAGTAAATGACTTTATCTTTGTTTTTTTATATTCCATACAAAATACTATATACCACATACTAAATACTCACTATGAAGAAATCTATTTCTTCATAGTGATGGCCCGCAAGGGACATACTTGGGCGCAGACTCCACAACCTTTGCAATATTCCTGATCAATTTCGGCCAATTTTTGACGTTTTGACGTTTTGACGTTTTGACGTTCTATGAGTTCAATGACCGCTTCCGGACAATGAGCCACGCATGTGCCACAACCAATACACTTGGAAGCATCAACTTCCGGTTTCATAAATTTCCAATCCCCCGTCTTTGGAGAATTTTTCGGATCATGTTTGATTGTCGCTCCTTTTTCCATATTGCTATCACAGAATAACACAGAAACTTACGGAATGACACAGAAAAATTCTGTGTATCTGTGTTTATTCTGTTTTCTTCCGTGTTAAATCTGTTTTTTACAGTTCATCATATCCTACCTTCATAGCTTGCACAGTTTTTTCCGTCAGTTCTTTTCCGATTTTCGGCGTAAAAACTTCCCTGAAAATACGCATGGCATTTTCCAATTTAATAATTTCGGTCACTTTTATCAATTGTCCCATCAGAACCATATTTGGATTTGGATTGCCGGCAATTCTAAGGGCTATGTCACTGGCATCAATCGTGTGAATCCTTCCCTCAAAATGCGGGATTTTTTTACGGATTTCTTCGGGAGTTCTTTTCGAATTTACGATCAGCGATTCATGGCGATCCAAATTTTTGACAACATCCTGACAGTCTATGACTGTTTCATCCAGCACCACCACCGCATCCGGATCAATAATCGGCTCCTGCGTGCGGATCGGTTCTTCAGAAACTCTCAAAAACATTTTAGTCGGCGCCCCTGATCTTTCCGGCCCGAAAAAGGGGAAAGCTTTGACATATTTCCCTTCCAAAACTGCCGCGTGCGCAATCAGCTCAGAAGCCGTCTTGGCACCCTGCCCGCCACGCGCAAAAAAAATAATTTCAAAAGTTTCTTTGTTGAATTTCATATTATTTAGTATATCATATTTGGAGAAATAAATACATGTAATAAATAAAAAACAAGATTCATAGACCTTGTTTTTTATTAATTTTCCTAAAAAGATAAGCGATTATTGCTTTTTTATCTTTTATTTCTTGATTTTTATTCTCTCTTATCCCTTTCTTTCACGAAAGTAGTGAAAAGAACCGGCACAACAAAAAGCGTCAGAAAAGAAGAAAGCAAAAGCCCAAAGATGACTACGCTTCCGAGAGCGCGCCAAAGCTCGCTGGAAAGCGTGATGGGAATAAGACCCATAATCGTACAAATGGAAGTTATAAAAATCGCTTCCAGCCTGGACTTGCCGGCATCAATGACAGATTCCTGAAAAGGAATGCCTATTTTTATGTTCAGATTTATCTTATCAATCAAAATAATGGCGTTTTTTACCACGATTCCGAAAAGTGCCAGAATTCCAACAAGCCCCGGGAAACTGAGTGAAATTCCAAAAACAGTCATCCCTATGAAAACACCGATAAGCGCCAGTGGCAAAGTCACTAGAACAATCGCGGCTTTTCTAAATGAATTGAATTGCACAACCATAGTTGAAAAGATAAGAATAAATGCAATTATCATCGCGAGCATGATTGATTTGACTGATTCCGTACTTTGTTCGTTTTCTCCTCCGTAAGTGATTTCATATCCATCAGGAAGAGTGTATTTTTCCGCCAGCTTTTTTTGAAACTCAGCGAGGAATTCAGTCGCATTTGTTTTTCCACTCACGTCTGAGGTCAAAAGTACGGTTCTTTTTTGGTTAATTCTGCTGATGGATACGACTGAAGGCAGAAGTTCAATTTTAGCAACATCTTTGATATATACCGGTTTTCCCGCATTGTTCAGAATTTGAAGATTCTGGATTGATTCAAGTGTTGGAATTTTGTCTGCCTTAAAATCAGCGACAACATCAATATCCTTGTTGTTTAAAATTATGGTCGTCACTTCTGTTCCCGAAATTGCCATGCGCAGAGCGCTGCCGACAGATGCCGCAGTCAAATCATAAAATTCCATTTTTACAGGATCAAGTTTGAAAGTATATTCAGCCGGTGCATCTTTAAGTGAGATGTCACTGTTTATAACTCCCGGGATTGAATCGAGAATCGGTTTAAGATCATTGGCAATTTTATCCAACATTTGCAGATCATCACCTGCAACTTGTGCCTGAAAAGCACTGCCTGAAGTGGGTCCGCCTTTCGGAGTGGATATTGTAATTGTCGCCCCTTGTATATCCGCAACATCATCACGAATCTTGTCGGCCAGATCATAGGATGTAATTCTGGATTTATCAGTAGTCGGAGTCAATTTGATCGAAATTGAAGCGGTGTTGGAACTCGTGCCTGAAGTAAAGGATGCTATGGTTCCCGGATTTCCGACCAGCGTTGAAAAGTTTACAATTTCCGGATATTTGAGAAGTTTTTCTTCGACTTTTTTTGTTATAGGATCCATTTCGGAAAGTGTTAGGCCGGAAGGTCCGCGAATGCCGATTGAAATGCTGTCCATATTGGAAGTCGGAAAAAATTCAGATTTTAAGATCCCTGTTGCAGGAAGCAGGCAGGCTAATATAAAAATAGCGAGTATTCCAAAAATAACAGTCAGGCGTCTTTTTTTTGTAGCCAGAATCATTCTTAAATATTTTTCATAAACCGGAAGGATGCGATCGAAATGTATTACTCCGTGCATAATCCTGCTTTTCAGCGTGGCAGATTCCCGATCGCCTTGTGTTCTAAGCTTGTATTTTATCAATTCTTCATCTTCTTGTTCTTCATCAGCAAGCTGCTTGTTTTTTTCCAAAACATTTTTTCCGTTTCTAAAATACCAAAGAAGCATCAACACTATGACTGCGAAAAAAATGGCAGAAAAAATATAACCCCAAACGGCATGCCGCGTTATGCTGAAAACTCCGACCGCCACAAGCGCAACAATGACTGAGACAAAAAATTTCTTAGTCAGTCTTAAACGTTCCAAAACTGACGCCAACGGAATATTTATTACCAAGGCCACCAAAAGAGAAGCGATAAGTGTGACTGAAACGGTGATCGGTATCGATTTGATGAATTCTCCAATAATTCCGCTTGCCAGAAGAAGCGGCAGAAAAGCCCAGACGGTCGCCAGCGTGGTGGTTAGAAGCACTACTTTGAAATCTTTAAGAACCAAGAGCACAGCTTCTTCCGGCGTGTACTTTCCCGTTTTCATATATTGCTTGGTAGCTGAAACAACCACGATGGCATCGTCAACCAGAAGTCCTAAAGAAAGAAGCAGAGAAAAAATAGAGAGAAAATTAAGAGATATGCCGGTTATCTGCATCACTCCGAAAGTAATGAAAAATACCAAAGGAATCGCTAGGCCGGCTATGAAAGCTTCTTTAAGTCCGACAATAAGAATCAAAACTCCTATAACAAGCATCAATGTCAGGATGAAATCGTGAATAAGCTGATTAAAATCCTGATTTATCTGGTCAGCCTGATTCAAGGTTACGGAATAGATTATGCCCGACGGGAAAGTTTTCAGCATATCTTCGGTCACTTTTTTGGACTCGTCGACTATATCCAAAATGGAACTGCCGGTTCTTTTTACAATTTGAATCGTGATTGCGTCTTGTGGCGCAGATCCTTCCGCGGAAAGTCTGGAAATAACGGTTTTTTCAATGGCAGTTTCTTTTACTTCCGCAATATCTTTAAGGTACACCATGCCTCCATTGCCGGTGTGGAGGATCGGAATATTTCTTAATGACTCAATATCAAAAAACTTCGCATCGGCGCGCACGGGATAATTGAATTTAGTGCCTTCAAAATTTCCAGCCGGAATAGTGCTATTGGTTGCAGCAATTTTTTGATTGGCCGCAGTCACTGTCGTGCCATAGAATGTCAGCTTCTGCGGATCATAGGAAACCAAAAATTCTTTTTGGTCTCCACCGGAAACACTGACTTCGCGCACACCGGGAATTTTTTCCAACTCGTCCTGGATATCTTCAGCAAAACCGCGCATGGTAAAACTGTCATACGGTCCGGTAAGTGAAAAATTGGCAATCGGAGAATCATCCAATGAAATTTCAGTCAGTACGGGATCATTGGCATCTTCAGGCAGGTCATTTTTTATGTCCGCCAATTTATCGCGCAAACGCCTGATTGAATCATCAACATCTTGATCGGCATAGAATTGGACTATTGCTGAAGAAAATGAATTCGAAGAATATGAGGTTATCTTGTCTACGCCTGAAATTCCGGAAATATTGGTTTCCACTTTTTTTGTCACCAATTCTTCTACGTCCGCAGGCGATGCCCCGGGATAGGACGTTGTGATAAGTGCAACCGGAATTTTTACTTCAGGTGATGATTCCAAGGGAAGTTGAATGAAGGAAAAAATCCCCCACCCCGCCAGAAGCAAAATCAGCAAGATAACAACACGGAAATTTTTAATGAAAAAATAAAACCAGGATTTTTTGAGTTCCGGATCGAATTTGAGCTTTTCCAAATACGTCAAATCGCCGGATTTTACTTCCGATTTATTCGGATCTTCAGTTTTAGATTTGAAAAATTGCATAAAGTTTGTTTTTAGCGGTGCGGTTTATTAAAAAGAATTGCTGATTATTTATTATCGATTGTTATTGCATCTTCATTTTTAACCAGTTTGCTTCCGTCTATTATTATTTGCGCATCAGATGGAAGCGTTACTTTTATTTCCGCATATTCCCCGATGACTTTCGTGATTTCGATATTTATTTTTTTAGATTTATTGTTTTCGGCAATAAAAATATAGCTCTCATTCTGTCCGATGCTGATTGCCGAAAGTGGAAGAATTATATTTCCGCCCGATATCGGATTTTTTGTTATTTCAATAGACACGTTAATCACGCTGCCTAATACAAGCGGGGTTTTTCCTGTCGGTTTAGCTTCTACCAAAAATCTTCTGGTTGTCGGATCAGCTTGCGGAGAAATACGGCTGATGGTTCCAGAAATTTCATTTCCATCTTCATTTATCACAATCGGCATACCTGCTTTTAAATTCGAGAGTTCTTCCTTGTCAACAAAAAATTTCACTTTGGTAAGTCCGGTTTTTGAAATGGTGGCTAATTTTTGTCCGACAGCCACCGAATCACCCTGAGATACAAAGCGTTCAATAATTGTTCCTGAAATAGGAGAAACAGCCAGACGCGTGTCCAGAGCTCCCGCAAGATTGGCCTCAGCCATTTCTAAACTAATTTTTGCTATACTTTTGCCCTTTTTATTTGCGTAAGAATCATCCTCTTTATATTTATCTTTGGCTATCTTATAGCTTTCTTCAGCTGATTTCACACCCATTTCCAACGCTTGAATAGAACTGTTTTGCAAATTATTTTCTCCGAAACCCCCGAAATTTCCGATGCTGTCAATTTTGGCAAGTTGCATGTTCTGATATACTTTGCTGCCCAAATCAAAATTCAATTTCGTAATTGTTCCTGAAGTTTGCGCAGTCAAATTAACTTCCTGATCACCGGCAGTGACAGCTGGGTATTGGATTTTTTGCACCAAAGATGCGCTGTCAGCAACGCTTTGAACCGTCACGCTGAGCGGTTTAACAGTTTTATCTTCCGCTGAAGCAGATTCTTTTCTGGAAAACCAAAAAGCTGCCGCAAAAATGATTGCCACTGAAATAATTAATAATGTTAAATTGATTTTTTTGGCTTTATTCATAATGATAAGATTTAAATTATTGAATTTTTTAGTTATTGCGCAGAAGAAGATAGTTTTTCCAATATCTTGATCAATGTTTTCTGCTCGCATTTTGTCAGTTTATTAATGACATACTGCATATGTTCCCTTTTTATCTTCAAAACTTTGTTTAACATATCCTTTCCTGTTTTGGTTATAAAAATCAGAATTGCTCTGCGGTCATTTTCCGACAGACCTCTTTTTATTAACTTTTTTTTCTCCAATTCATCAACTATCAGTGTCAGAGAAGGAGCCGCAATCGAAAGATGATTGGCAACATCTTTCATTAGGGGATTTTTTTGCTCACCAATAAATTTTAAAGCTTCAAGTTGAACAAAAGAAAGATGTCTAGCATCGTCGATTTCTCCGTCTTCTTGATACTTTTTCTTTAAATTACGCGCAATCAAGAACATGAGCGATGTAACTTTTTCATCGAAAGAATCGCTTATTGTCATATGGTTAATAAATATAATTGTTAGATAACCTAACTATATTAGCAATGCCTGTCTTATTTGTCAACAGCTGCAAAAAATACAAAAACAGGGTTTTATCCCTGTTTTTGTATTATGACACCCGATAGAGCTATAAGCTATTTCGCCAGTTGTTCATTAATAATTTTTTTGATATCGTCATATTTGATTGCCCCGCTTTGAAAGTCATTTCCAATAAACAAGGCGACTGTTTCGCTGATGCCGAAATCCTGCCCTTCTTTCAGCGATTGATTGACTTTGTCCTGATATTTCTTGTCCTTAAGGCACTTGCTGAAGTCCGCATAATTTAAACCAAGCGAAGAAGCATAGCCATTAAAAATATTGCTTGGGTCTTTGACTTTTGACCAAGTTGTTTGCGCGCTGTATAGTTTCTCGGCGAAAGGCACGAATTTTCCTTGTTCATTGGCACATTCGCTCGCCAAGGCGGCGCTTAGGGCCTGCGTAGAAGTTGAAGCAAAATAGTTTTTGAAAATTACCTGCACATTATCCACATAATCCTTGAGCATAGGAGCAATGACATTTTTGTAGGTTTGCGCGTCAGTTGGGTTGGAAAAATCAGAAAATTCCACAACTTTTATTTTAGCTTCGCTAGAACCGATTTTTATGTCGTTGTCGTTTATACTTGGGATTGCAATATATTTTCCGATTGGAAATCCGGCTTCCGCGCTTTTGATTGCATACTTGTCGCCCTGTTTGTCTAGAAAAGGCTGCGCATTGGCAAAAATAGGCGATTTTTCAAATTCTTTTGAGAAAACAAAGGTTGGAATAGTTTTAACTGAGAATTGAGCCACCAGTTTTTTGCCTTGCTCTGAAGTTGCGTCAACTTTCTTTGTCAACATCGTTGGAATTGCCTGTTTAAGTCCCAAAAGAACTTCATCAGGAGAACAAGCTTCTCCGCAAGACTCATCATTGATAACTTCTACAGTTACGATTGGATCTGAAAAAGCCACCCAGGTCTTGCCGTTTGATGCAAAAACATCCGTCTTGTCCAAAGCGCGCTGGGAAAATCCGCCGCCTTTGACTAATTGGATGACATCAACAAACAAGCTTCCCACAAACAAGCCTGCCAAGAGAATTACGGCGGAAATCAGGTTTTTAATTTTTTTGTCTTTTTCTTTTTCAATATTTTCAGGAGAATTTTCCGCTTCCGCGTCAGGCTGTTTCTCTGTAATCAGAGATTCTATTCTGGCTCTCTCCTCTTCAATTAGAATTTCTTCGGTCTTTTTTTCTTTTGTCATAAGATTAATTTTATTAATTTATTATTGTTGAGTTTGAGCTCCAACTGATTGTTGCATATCTTGCGCGGTTGTTGCTTTTTGTTCCAAAACTTTTTCTATTTCTTCAAGGTTATATCCGTTTTGTCCATCAACTATTTTATAATCATTAAAACCTATGGTTATTCTCTTCACGGCCTCGGTTTTTATGGTAATGCCTAGTAAAATTCCCAGAATCAAGAACAGCGCCAATTCAAAGACAACTTCGCGTTTTTTCTTTTTTTCAATATCTTCCGGACTTTCTACCGGTTCCAAAATCGGTTCTGCAATATTTTTTTCCGGTTCTTCGTTTTTTGTTTCTGCATCCGCTCCGGAAAAAACGGATTTGAACAATTTATTTTGTTTCAAATTCTCCAATGCATTTTTTAATATTTTGTTTGCTTTTTTTATTTTCTCATCCACATATTCTTTTAGCTTGTCGCTCATGCTAAAAAACTTTTTCAGTTTGTCATCCAGGCTAAAAAATTTTTTTATTTCCAACATCGCTTTTTAGAATTTTCCCTGTCCGCCAACACGACAACTGCGGGCATAGGCTTATTTTAAGGGTTAAATTGTATTTTTAAACTAGCACATTAGCAAAAAACCCACAACTTGCGGGGTTTTTCGAATTATTGCATAATTTTTGCTGATTATTCCTTACGTAAAGCCTCCATGGGAGAAAGTTTAGATGCTTTCCAGGCCGGATAATAGCCGAATATTATGCCTGTGGCCATGGAAAATCCGACTCCCAGCAGAACGGAATTCAGCGTCAATGAAAGTTCGAGTGCAAAGCCAAATAGGCTCAGAACATATGAGAATATGAGGTTCGAAATAAATCCCAAGACAATACCAACAATGCCGCCGAGAGATGTCAGAATAACGGCTTCAAAAAGAAACTGATTTTTGATATCTTTTTCCTTGGCGCCAACTGCTTTGCGAAGTCCAATTTCAAAAGTCCTTTCAACCACGGCTACATACATAATATTCATGATTCCCACACCGCCGACAACCAACGAAATTGAAGTCAGAGCTAGAAGTAAAATTGTAATAACATTGAAAACATCATCAATAATTTTCTGCGCTTCCTGCATTGTCATAACCGAAAAATCCTCCTGCTCCGCTTTTGGAGTCCTGTGCAGCTTTTTCAAGAGATCGGTAATATCAGCCGCAGTCACATCAATTTTATTGACATCTTTGACTTTCACTGAAATATATCTGACATAATCAATTCCGAGAATTTTTTTCTCTAAAGTCTTAACCGGCAAATAAATGAGTTCGTCATAATTGAAAAATGAAACCGTCCCTCTTTTGTCTAAAAGACCAATAACCTTAAAATTCATGCCCTTTATTTTTATATTTTTGCCAACGGGATTTTCATTTTTAAAAAGAGTGTCTTTTATGTCCTGGCCTATCACAACAACTTGCGCCAAGCTATTGTCATCGCTTTCAGTATAAAATGTTCCTTCTGAAACTTTTATGCCGGTATCAATCAAGGGATAATCCGCGCCGTTGCCAAAAAGCATAGCTCTCTTATTTTCGCCTTTATAGGAAACGATTTCCTGCCCCATTGTCCCGGCCGCATAGCCGGAGACATTTGGAAGTTTTGCAATTTCCTCTCCATCTGCGACTTTCAGTGTTGTGATTTGGATTCCCTGCGCCTGGCCCATTGCGTTTTCAGATGACGTATGAGATGTTGCCGGAACCTTCGTCTCAATCTGGATTAAATCATTACCATAGCTGTCAAACTGCCCCATTATGTATTTTTTTACTCCTTCCCCGCTTGAGTTAACCACGATAACCGACATAATTCCAATCACAACCCCGACCAATGTTAAAACAGTCCGGCCCTTGTTGTTCCGTAAATTCCTGACAGCTAATTTAATTGAGAGAAATAATAGCCTCATTTTTGTATTTGGTATTTGGTATTTCGTATTTAGTATTTCGTATTTATACGATATACAAGATGCAAGATACTATATACACTATTCATATCTTAATGCCTCCATCGGGCTAATTTGCGAAGCTTTGCGGGCAGGATAAATACCGAAAATAATTCCAATCAAAACCGAAATGGATGTCCCGACAAGGATTGAACTTAATGATACTAAAAATTGCCAAGAATATCCCAAATAATTGATTATAACTGAAGCTAAAAACGAAACTAGAATTCCGACTATTATGCCTATTATTCCTCCGACTAGTGTAATAAAAACAGATTCGGCCAAAAATTGAACTATGATATGTCTAGTCCTGGCGCCGACCGCTTTTCGCAGGCCTACTTCGCGGATTCTCTGGTTAACTGAAATAAGCATAATATTCATAATTCCAATGCCACCAACCAGAAGAGAGATTCCGGCAATGCCGGCCAGAAAATATTTCAAAACATTAGTGATTTTATTTATCATCTCCAAGGCTTGCGCCGTATTTCGGACAGAAAAATCATCATCTGATGAATTTTTAATGTTATGCTTCATCCTGATCGTATATTTTATGTCAGCGGCCGCCCGATCCATATTTTCAAAAGAATCTATTTTTACGCGGGCAAAATTAAGATAATTTATTCCCAGCATTATTTTCTGGGCGGTCTGAAGAGGAACATAGATCATTTCATCAACATTGGAAAATCCCGAAGATCCTTTTTTTTCAAAAATTCCAATCACGACAAAATTAGTGTCCTTCAGGGAAAAAACTTTTCCAATCGGATCCTCGCTGCCAAAAAGATCTGCTGCTTTTTTAGAACCGATAACCGCCACTCGGGAAAGGCCCGCATCTTCTTCGTTGGTAAAAAATCTTCCGCTTTGCAATTTATTGCTTTCAACATCGATAAAGCCGGCCGAAACTCCCTGAAAATTGCTCTGGGAAGAATTACTCTTATATTCAGCCGTAGCCACTCCGCTGACATATCCCGAAGCTGCAATGGCATTCGGCACATTTTTTTTGATCATTATCGCATCCAAATCTGAAGTTTTGAGCGTTGTCGTCACAATCCCCATCACGGATGCCGGCGGGCCTTTTTCATCTGAAGCTCCCGGCAAAATTCCAACCAGATTTGTTCCCATTCCGTTGACTTGGTCGACAATAAGCTGCTGCGCGCTGGCGCCGATCGCCATGACAATAATCACTGAAGCAATGCCGATGATGATTCCAAGGATGGTTAAAAACGAGCGGAATTTCGCCGCCATCAGGTTTTTGTATGAAATTTTAATCGGACTACTTAATTTCATAAAAAAATAAAAAAATTAAAAATCAAAGTTTCAAAACCTCAAAAATTCAAAAAAATCCAAGATACAAAAAATCTAAATTTCAAATTTGCGAAAACGGAAGACAAAGTCATCGTCAGCATTCCACTCGTAGTCAGGCTCCGCCCAAGTGCTGTCCAACCAAGACTCGTCGTCATCATACCGAAGCACATAGAACACGCGCGGGTCGCCGCCAGAGCCGAGAATCTGCTTCATTGCAATTCTCAAATATTCTCCTTTGGGCTGTTCTTTTCCGAATATTTTTTCATAATCCAGTCTTATTGTCGGTCCAGTTTCCGGCGGACAAAGTTCCAATCCGAGCTCCTCGGCTTTATTATAAATTTCTTGAGTGGTTGCTCCGCTAGAAAAACCCAGATCGCCTACCTTGACTTTAATAAATTTTCCCTGCTCATTTTTTTCTGAAGCGAAAAATTCCGGTCTTTTCAGCATGTCTTTAGCATAATTATAAATATATATTTTTTCGTCACCTTGTGCTTTTTCTCTTTTTTCAAGTTCCTTCAGGATTTCTTCTTTTGTTCTGCCGCCTAGCTCCATTTCCCAAGTTTGAATTTTTCCTTCGGGAAATTTGGTATAAATGTGTTCAATATTATATTTCTGAATTAACTGAAAAATATTTGAATCTAATTCCCCGATATAGGCTTTGGTATTTTCATCTATTTCATTAACGCTTTGCGCAATTTCTTCGGGTGTGCATTCCAAAACAATCTGTGCGTCTTCTTTGACATTTCGGGCTTTGCGGATTTCTGCAATGCGTAGGTCTCTTTGATAGCCAAAGCTGTCAATTTGATTGTCTATTTCATAGAGAAAAACAAGTTCATCTTTAGTTAAAGATTCTTGCTTTTTTATCTTTTTGTCTATTTTAGTCAGAAGTTTCATATCAGCGTATTTTTTCTGATAGCTTTCGTAACCATTAAGTTTTTTGGCTTTTTCTTCCGCAATTTCTGCCATATTGCCTTCCAGATTTTGGTCGTTGTCAGCCACGCCTCTGATTTCGCCGATTGATTGCTGATTGTTTCTGCCGTCCATTCTGATAGCAATTCTCGGAATAGTCGGCTTGCCTTGGCTATCTAATGTGTAATAGACAAAAAAATCTCCGCCTTTAAGCTGGGTATCAGCCGTGGCAAAGCCTTTAGTGCACCAAGCTGTGCCTTTGTTTTGCAGTGATGCCCAAAGGGCGGTTGGGTCAGTTCCTTGCTGATATTTTATCCATTTGCCCCTGGTTTCTTTTTTCATTTCGGGAGTGATTTCCCCGGCTTGCTTGATCGCTTCGGCATATTGTTTGGCAAAAGATAGCTTGGCAAAATTATTGGCTTTTTCTTTGGTAATAAGCTGATCCGCTGGAATATTGTTGTTGGCTGCGGCTTGCTGCGCTTTCTGGATTTGTTCCAATATTTTAGGATTCTTGGAAGCTTCAACCATCTGCTCTACATAAGCTAAAGCTCCACGGTCAATGTCTGGAAAAAGACGGGTGCTTCCCTGTGAACGCTTGGTAAATTCACCCTTGTCTTTGTCATAGTCCCCCAGATCAAGAATATTACGAAAAACATAATAGCGGAACCAAGTAGGATACGGTTCATTCATATCAGAAAGATAGGAAATCCATTGATCCAAAGATTTTTCCAGATCCGTGACTGCAATGTCGCCTCTTTGTTCTAAAGCCTCATTGTTATATTCTATTTCCATGCCCATTTCTCTGGCGGCGCGCTCTTCTACTCTGGCCGCGCCTTCGGCCATTTTTTCCTTGTTCTGGCGAACGTATTTGTTCATGACCATTTCACGGAGCATCAAAAGAGCGCGGGGGCGCTGCTCGCCATTCAGTATTTTTCTTTTTTGGGTTTTATCCGGATCCAGAATTAGCTTTTCCAGACGGTCAAGATAATTCTGAATTTGAGCATCCGGATTTTGCAGAATTTTTTTTCCGGTTTTTGTTTCTGCGCGCTCAGCAGATTTTTTTACTTCCGGCGCGTTGTGCAGGTTATATTTTTGTTTGAGAAAATTCGGATTTTCTATAGACATATATTTCTAATTATTAAAAAAGTATTTTTGTAAATTTTTTATTTTCCAATCATTTTAAAATTTCCACCATTTACGATTCTTTTGCCGGTTTTTTGTTCCAATTCTTTTCTAGCATTTTTAGCAATTCGCCCGCCCTTTTTTGCCGGAACTTTATTTTCTTCAAAACCCTTGGTTTCCATTGTTTCCGCAATCTGCCGTGTAGAAAGTTCCGCCAAAGCCGTGAAAACCAATTCCGCGTCAGACATGTGGTCGCGCAGATTTTCTGTTTTCAAATTTTTTAGATTTTTATGCTCCTTTACTGTCAAGTCGCTCCATTCCTGATGGATGATATTGGTCAGAATAGCATACTCATCTTTTTCCTTGACTTCATTATTCTTCCAATAATCTGTCAGCTTGTTGCGTATTTCTTGCCCCATCATTCTTTGCTGGATCCATTCTTTGCTCCTGCCTAATCTTTGCCAATTTTCACGCGCGCGATTCAATCCTTTTTCCGGATCAGAAATTTCCTGAACTCTTTCATAGCCAACACGCGCTAACCATATTTTAAATGGTTCGGCTTTAGAAGATGGGATTGATTGAATAATACGGAATAGCCCCTCCGTATCAGCAGTATCCGTTAAGTATAACTTACCATCAGCAGATCGCATTTTCAGTTGTCGACAAAATGTCGACAACTCAGCTCTCTCTTCTGTTTTTACTCTAATTTTCATTTTAAACCAATAATCTCGCGGATTAACACTATCTGTAAGAGCCGCGATAACGTCAACCACGCTAAAATACCATTTCTCCTTTTCTTCATCCCAAATCCTGCGGATTTTTCTGCCTTCAAAAATGGCTATTTTTTTAGATTTTTTTAGCATAATTTTCCTCGTATTTTATATATAGTATTGTGTATGAAATTTTTCTTATACTTTATACATACTACATGATACATTATACTATTTTAACAGCGCTCCTTCTCCATCAGCGATCAATCTGTCTTTAACCGGTTCATCGGAAACAATGTGGCCGTCTTTCATTTGCAAAATTCTTTTGGCGTGCTTAGCAGTATAAGTTTCATGCGTGACCAAAATAATTGTGTGTCCGTGATTGTTCAGCTCTTGCAAAATTTTCATCACAGCCAAGCCTGATTTTGAATCCAGATTTCCAGTCGGTTCGTCGGCAAAAATAATTTCCGGATCATTGACCAGCGCCCGGGCAATCGCCACGCGCTGTTTTTCCCCGCCGGAAAGCTGGTTGGAAAGATAGGTTGCTCTGTGCTCCATGCCGACAGCTTTCAGCGCTTTGTCAACTTTTTCCTTGTTGTTTATTTCCAAGTGGTCTTCGTCATACAAAAGCGGGAGTTCCGCGTTTTCAAATACTGAAGTTTTGGGAAGCAAATTGAAAGACTGGAAAACAAATCCGATTTTTTTGTTTCGGAGTTTCGCCAGTTCGTCATCAGCATATTTATCGATATTTTTTCCTTCAAAAAGATATTCTCCGCAAGAGGCGCGGTCAAGCATGCCCAAAATCTGCATCAGGGTTGATTTTCCCGATCCTGACGGACCCATGATGGAAACAAATTCGCCTTTTTCTATCTTAAAATTTATTTCATGAAGAACCGGAGTTTCCACTTCGTCATTTATATATGTCTTGCAAAGATTTTTGACTTCAATTAGAGTACTTGACATTTTGGTTATTTTAGAGTATAATGGTAGGTTATAGTTCCAAAAAAATTAATGGCTCAGGTGAGCTAAAAGGAGGATAAATAATCATGTTGTTTAAAAATCTAGATCCTGGTAAGAAGTTTGTACTAAAAAGTTCTGCAAAAGAAATTACACCATTTTTTACTAAACTGGAACGTACTGTGATAAGTTTGCAAACGCTGGCAAATCATTTTGAAGAAACAAAAAATGAAAAAATAACCATGGGGGAACTAAAAAAACTTCGTTTGCTTACAGCTATAGGAACAAACGGAGATCTGATACCTATTTCTGAAGATGAAGAAATCATAGAACTAATATGACTTCATTAATTCACAACAACTCGCGGAAACTAACTTTTATATTTTAGTTAGCAAAAGCGAGTTGTTTTTTTATTTTGTCGTCACAAAGGTCACGACTTTTTCCCCGCCCTTAAGGCCGGATGTTACTTCCACCATACCTTCATCACCTTCCAAATCTGTTTCAATATAAACTTTTTCTGTCGTAATGCCGTCGACTTTCAGAACTTCCACATATTTTTTCTTGCCGTCTTCCTTGATTGCGCGAGCAGGAATCATAAGCACATTTTCTTTTTCCGCCGTGTGCACGTCAATGTTGGCGCTCATGCCATTCTTGAATCTTTCATCATAGGCAGGAAACTTGAGCTTGATTTTATAATAGACTACATCCTGAATGACTGTGGACGATGGTTCAATTTCAACAATTTCAGCTGAAAAAATATCCTCCGCACTGAAAGCATCCAGCGTTACATTGGCTTTTTGCCCTAAAGCTATTTTGACAATATCTGATTCAGGAATATTGGCTTGCACTTCCAGTTCGCCTTCTCTGGCGATTGTCACCACCGAAGTGTTGGCGGTCACAGCATTGGCCACCGTCGTTTCGCCTTCGTCCACATTTTTTGTAATCACTATTCCGCTGATTGGAGAATAGAGAGTGGTTTCGGCAATTTGTTCCTGAATAATATCAACAGCCGCTTCGGCTTTTTTAACCACCGCTCTTTGAGCGTCTTTTTGCGCCCAATTATAGCCGGACTTATTCCTTTTCATCGAATAAAGGGTGTTGCGTTGCGCCTTCAGGTCTTGCTGTGCCTGATAGAGTTGTTCGTCCAGAGAGCCTTTGTCGATTGTGGCAATTTTCTGTCCTTTTTCGACTTTATCGCCGATATCAACATACATTTTTTCAATCCGCCCGCTGATCTTGAAAGACAGATCGGCTTGCTCCTTGGCTACTAATTTTCCGGTTACGGAAACTGTCTGAGCCAAAGTTCCTTTTGTAACATCTGCGGTGGTATAGGTTGTTTTTGGTTCCCGACTTTTCACATACCAAAAAACACCGCCGATTATTGCTGCGACTATTAAAATCCAGATTGTCCATTTCTTTGCTTTCGCCATAAAATTTTTATTTTATATTTATAATAAAGTATTTTGCTTGTTTTGATTGTCCAATGCTTCATTGACCAGCGCATCGGCAATTTTATTTTTTTCACGCAAAATGTGATTGAAAGACACAGATTTAAAATCCAAAATCAAATTCCAGACTTCCAAAAACAACTTTTGAATGCGTTCTTCTTTGACTTTATATTCATGCTTCAGTTGTTTGGTGACAAACTCGCTGTCCAAATAGCATTCGATGGAATAGTCCTTGGCTTTGTCATTGCCAATAAGCTGTTTGATTTTTTTGAGCCCGAAAATCACCGCTTCATATTCGGCTTCGTTATTGGTTTTTTCGCCAATATAATGCCCGTATTGTTTGCGAAGTGTTTCCAGATACACACCAACAGCTGCCGGACCCGGATTATTTCTGGATCCGCCGTCAGTATACATTACGATTTTTTGTTCCATAACCTTGCTCCTATTTTACCAATATTTTCAGCTTTCGGCAACTAAAATAACAGATCATAAAAAAAACAAATGCCAAACAAAAAAACAGCTTGGCATTTGAAAATTTGTAATTTTTACAATAGTCTGGCTGTCAGATAGCCAATACCGGTCGGATATTCATAACTTAAAAGATTGAATTTATATTTTTTGCCATGCAATGCCCCTAAAAGAATCATGATCGGACGCAATCCGCATTCAGCCGATTTAGTTATGTTTCTTTTATCCAAAAGCATGAGTTCGGATATTTCATTGTTTTCCAGATAACGAATGACTTTTTTATCAAATTCCTTGGCCTTTGGATAAAAACCAGCCGGCGAATCCGGAGTCAATCTGTGCGAAAGGTTGCCACTGGCAATAATTGCCACTCTGCGGCCGGAATTTTCAATTATTTTTTGCAAAGTTTCTCCGTAGCGATAGTGGAATTCATAACTCATCATCGAAAAAGCCAGATGCACAACCTTAGGCCTGATATTTTTAGTCAAATGATAGAGAGGAATCAATGCTCCATAATCTAAAAGGCTTGGATGCAGTCTCGCCATCAGCTCTTTTTGCAGGCACAAAAAATTCAGCTCATCGGTAATTTTAGAATCATTGGCATATTTATACTCTTTGTTTGATCCAATTTCTCTCAGGTTTCCCCTGAGTTCGCTGGCAGAATTTATCACGAAAGTATATTCCTCAGAATAGGCATGGGGAGAAATTATGACAATTGTTTCCGGATCAGCTTTTTCAAGGCCAATTCTAAGTTTTTCAAAAGCATCAAGAGTTTTTTTTATAAGACCAAAACTCCCCGGCTTTCCGATGCCCGGAATACTTTCTGGCGGATGAGGCATTATAGCTGCAAAGACAAGCATATTTCTGGTTTAAAATTTATAAATTCAAAGCCAGATAATAGTACAAAAGAAAATAGAAAATATTTTAAGTTGGAAAGCTTACCAGCCGCCACCGCCTCCGCCACCGCCGCCTCCGCCAGCACTACCGCCGCCGCCCGACCCGGAAGGCGCTGAAGTATTGGAAGAAATGTCTGAAGACAAACTATCCATAGCGCTGACAAAACTGTTCGCGTCAAATGAAGCCATGCTTCCCACATACCAAGCCGGGGCATAAGTGTTGTAAAAATCCTTTCCGTATATTTCTTCCATTCTTTTTATCCATTCCTTAGTTATCCCGAAAACAATCGCATAGGGCAGAAATTTTTCAAAAATGTTTTCTTTTTCATAAAACTTCGCCCGATCCTTGTCGACTGTTTCCATAAATAGCTTAAATCCCTTGATTTCCCAATTTAAATTAGCACCGGCTAAAGTTCTTTTGGGCATAATAAAACTGAAAAAGAAAATTATTACCACAGAAAGAGCTAAACCAATACCTAATGTTGTTAATGATTTTCCAAAAAGAACAAAAGCTGCCCATAAGCCCAAAAAGCCAAGAATTTTCAAAAAAATACCAAGATGCAGACCTGTTGGAACAATTAAACCCTTATCTTTTAATATTTTTTCCGTTAATTCTTTTATATCATTAATGTGCGCAAAGAAAGAATCCCTGAGTTCCGAAAGCTTCCTTTTTTGTTTGCTGTCAAATATGCATTTCAAAATCATTTTTTGCGCTTCATTTATTTTTTGTTCTGATTCTGAATTTTGTTTTTTTTCAAGTTCATAATCTTTGCTATTAAAAAAAAGTATTTTTTCTGAAGTTTCTTTTATAGTTATGATTCCGCGCGTCGCAAAATAGATTATTTCAGCCGTGATCAGATTATTGTCAAATCTTCCGTTTTTCATCAGCATTCCAAGTTCGATCGGGCTTAAATTGCCCGGCGCATCATATTCCGGAATTACAGTTTTATCCACTTTCGGATCTTTGCCGTATTTATACCACAAGAAAAAACAGATAATAAAGGTTACCAAAGGAATTGCCAAAAAGGCATATCTAGCAAGCAGTTCTGAAAAACTAAAACGATAGGGCATAAAAATGTTTTTAGGGAAAGTGGCGGAAACCGTCACTCCTTGATGCACATTGAACATTTTTATTGAATCAAACTCCAGAACATTTGAGGCGCCCCATCTGTAGGTTGCCAAATCTTTGCTTTTGCTGCCTAACGCTCCGGTATAATAGTCAACGGTTGTGTTCTGCGAATTTATTTCCTGAGGAAAAATTATGGATGCGTGGAATTTGTCCGTTTGTAAATCCCAAAAATTGCCATTAAGATTCCAATAAAATTCATCAAAATTTTGATTGCCGAAACGGATGGCATTTTTGACAGTGTAATGAATTTTATAAATATTTATCCCTTGCACAATTGTGTTTGCATCACCTATTTTCCAGGTAATTGTTTTGTCGGAAAAATTTTGTGTTTCCTGAAATTTATATGATTTTCCTTTTTCATCCGTGATTTCCAAAAGTTTTATTGGTGTTTCAATGGTTGTTCCGTCTCTTATTTTTATTCTGGTTGGCAAAATTCTAAATATTCCATGCTTATCTAGTGCGTCACCACAATTAGCTTTTATAGTTTCAACAATATCCAAGGTAGAATTTTTATTAACAGTAATAACAGAATTAAATTCCATAATTTCCCAATCATTGAGATTTTGCCCAGCAAAAACCGAGCAAGGAAAAATAAAAATTATTGCCAAGAAAAAAATAATCCGGGTTATAAATTTATTTTTTCGGAAAACATTTTTCATTATTTTTATTTATCCTGTTAAATCTCTTTGCGTAATTTAACAGGGCAAATTTTTTAATTTATCTCCGATTTTCCAAACATCGCCGGCACCCATGGTTATGAGAATATCATATTGGCCCGATTTTTCCCGCAAATATTCCACTGTTTCCTCAATGGTGGGAATATATTCCGCTTTATCGCGATTATAAGTGTTAATGAGTTCAACCAAATCATTCGAAGAAACTCCGCCTTGTTGTTCGCGCGCACTGCCATATATGTCAATAATGATGGCTTTGTCGGTGTCATCAAAACTTTGGGCGAATTCCGAAAGCAGCGCCTTGGTGCGAGTGAAAGTGTGCGGGTGGAAAACTGTCCAAATTCTTTTGTTTTCTCCGAAAATTTGCCGCGCGCCCCGGAGCGTTGCCTGGATTTCATCGGGATGATGCGCATAATCATCAATAAGAATTGCTTCTTTGAACGTCCCGATTTTTTCAAAACGGCGCGTTGCACCCTTAAAATTTTTGAGAGCAATTTTTACTTTCTGGAGATCCAGCTGCATTTGGTGGCAAAGAGCAATCACTGAACCAGCATTGAGAATGTTGTGTTTGCCGACCAGCGACGTTTCAAAAACTCCCAGGCTTTCTTCCTTGTAAAAAATTTCAAATTGCTGGATCTTTTCCTGATCGCCGTCCACAGATTGCTGATTGCTGATTTTGTAGTCGCAATCTTCCGAAAAACCAAAGGTCAATACTTTACAATTTGCACTGGTCGAGACATCCAGTGTGTCGCTGCTGTCTCCCCAGACAATCAAAAATCCGGTTTTGGGAAGTTTGGCCACAAAATCACGAAAGACCTGTTTGTATTCGGAAAAATTCGGAAAAAAATCCGGATGATCCCAGTCGACACTGGTCAGAATGGCCGACCATGGATTGTAATATATCAATTTATTTTGATATTCATCCGCTTCGGCTGCAAAATATTCCCCTTGGCCTGTGAGCACGTTGCTTTCCCAGTCAATCACATTGCTGCCTACCAGCACAGTTGGATCAATTCCGGCCAATTCGAAAGCCTTGCCCAATAAGGCAGTGGTGGTGGTTTTTCCATGGGTTCCACAAACTGCTATTCCCATTTTTTCATTAAACAACTGCCCCAAAGCCTGAGGATAATCCAGCAGCAAGATATTTCTTTTTTTAATTTCTGCTATTTCCAGATTATCGTCCCGAAAAGCAGTAGATCGCACAGCAAAATCAACGTCTGTTGGTATGTTGCTTTTTTTGAATTCATTAAACACTTTTATCCCCTTGCCTTTTAGGACGCGCTGGTAGAAATGATCGCCATTATCACTGCCGGAAACATCATATCCCATTTTTTTATACAGCTGCGCCAAAGCAGACGTGCCTGCGCCTTCAATGCCCACAATATAGACTTTTTTATTCTTAGAATTTCGGCTTTTCATAAAATTAAATTTATATTTTATGAACGCGCAATTTCCACAAGGCTGTTGCTGATTACTTCTGCTGCATTTGGATGATAGAAAGTTTTGATTTTTTTAACCATCATCCTTCTTAATCCATCGTCATTAAAAATTTTATTGATATTATTAATAAGCATATGTTCGCCTAAATTAGTTTCTTCTAAAACTATGGCCGCACCAATGCGCGCCAGCGCATAGGCATTCATCCTTTGGTGGTCATTGGCGCTTTCCGCAATCGGAATCAGAATTGCCGGCTTATTATTGGCTGCAATTTCAGTTATGAAAGCGGCTCCGGCCCGACTGATGACTAAATCGCTTAACATAAAGGCATCTCTAAGTTCATTGGCATTCATAAAAGGAGTCGCAAAATAGCCTTCCCGTCCTATTTTAACTCCCATAAAGGCAGCTTCCTTTTCCACTCTTTCAAAATGTTTTTCTCCTGTCTGATGAATAATCTGGTAATATGGAAGCAATTTCGGCAAAATATGCACTATTGCATCGTTAATTATTTTTGCTCCCTGGCTGCCGCCTAAAACCAAAATGGTTTTTTTAGAAAAAGTAAAACCCAGTTTTTCTCTCAACATTTCCGAATTGCCTTCGGTTACTTCAAAACGGATCGGGTTTCCGATTAAAGCTGTCTTGTTTTTGGGAAAATATGCTTCAGCGGAAGGATACGCGACGGCAATCCGAGTGGCAAATTTGGCTAAAAATTGATTGGCAACTCCGGGCGTACTGTCTGATTCATGAATAAGTATCGGGATCCGATATAGCCAAGCCGCCAAAACAATAGGTACGGCCACATAGCCTCCTTTGGAAAAAACAACATCCGGCATGAACCACAGCAGCATCCATAAAGACTGGAAAAAACCGATTGGCACTTTAAAAAAATCTACAAAATTCATCAGAGAAAAATAGCGGCGCATTTTTCCAGCCAGCACTGATTTGACTTTTATGCCGGCTTCGCTCATCATTTGTTTTTCCATTTCCGCGCCCGAGCCGATGTATAAAAACTCAACTTCATGGCCGAGTTTTGTTTTTAATTTGTCAGCCACTGCTATGAGCGGTGTTAGATGCCCGCCTGTTCCCCCGCCTGTTAATACTATACGCATAGTTAAAATTATTTATATAAATTATTTTAAAAACTCTAAATTATAATTTCGAAATTCTAAACAAATTCTAATTCTTAAAATTATAAATTCAAAACATTTAGAATTTTTGTCATTTGAATTTGGATATTGTTTAGAGATTAGGATTTCATGCTTCGTGTTTTATATGTTTATCATATTAATATTATATAGAAAAATCCAAAATTAGCCTAATTTTTACCCATATTTGCATGCTTTGAAATATTCAGCAAAATTCCAATTCCAGCCATCAAAAAAACCAGTGAAGTTCCGCCATAGCTTATGAAAGGAAGCGGAATGCCGGTCAGCGGAACCAAAGCAATATTGGCGCTGATATTTATAAAGGCCTGAAAAACTATCCACATTATAATGTCGACTGCTAAAAGTTTTCCAAAAACATCCGGTGCGTTCTTGGCAATTTTGATACCGCGCATAGCCAGCAAAACAAACAATATTATCAGGGCTGTTGCTCCAATTAGACCCAGTTCTTCTCCGATTATAGCAAATATTGAATCGCCGACCGGTTCGGGCAAATAATTGAATTTTTGCCGGCTTTGTCCTAAGCCCACTCCGAATATTCCGCCTGTGCCAATCGCCAAAAGCGCTTGATTGATCTGATAGCCAATTCCTTGCGGATCGCTCCGGGGATCAAGAAAAGCCAGGATGCGATTGAAACGATAGGGCTCAATCTTAATTAATATCCAGAGAAACAGCAGGCCTAGTCCGCCAATAGAAGCAATGTGTTTGAAACTGGCGCCAGCCACAAAAAAAATGGCAATGGAAGTCAAAACAATAACACCCAGAGTTCCTGTGTCCGGCTGTTTCATAATCAAAAGTCCCATGAGACCCATGATTCCCAAGAAAGGCAGAAAACCCTCAAAAAAATCTTTGATGCGATGCTTTCCCCGGCTTTCGAGCCATGCCGCCAAATAGATTATTATTGAAAGTTTAGCCATTTCTGAAGGTTGAAAAGAAAAAGGCCCAAGAAATATCCAACGACTGGCGCCATAAACCTTCGTTCCAACCCCTGGCACGAAAACCAGCACTAAAAAAATTATCGAAGCAAAAAAGAATATGACGGAAATTTTTTTCCAAAAATGGTAGTCAATGCGGGAACAGACAAACAAAGCCAAGAGTCCAGGAACAACTCCGTAAATAAGCTGGCGCTGGAAAAAATAATATGCATCGGCAAAACGCGTTTCGGAATAAATCACGCCCGCGCTGGAAATCATGACCAAGCCAAAAATCAGGAGGATCATGACGATTGTGAATAAAGTTTTATCTCCGTTCTTAAAAGGCATAAATTAAAAACAAAATTTATTTTTTTGATTTTGATTTCTTTTCTCTCCACTTTTCAATTTCTGCATGATGGCCGGAAAGAAGTATTTTGGGCACTTTCCATTTATTAAATTCTTCCGGTTTGGTATATTGCGGAAACTCCAGATAACCTTCTTTGGAATGTGATTCGATTTTTGCGCTTTCTTCATTGCCTAAAACACCAGGAAGCAACCGGGCAATCGAATCGACTATGGCCATGGCCGGAATTTCCCCACCAGTCAGAACAAACTCACCAATAGAAATTTCTTCATCTGCAATTTTTTCCGCCACTCTTTCATCCACGCCTTCATAGCGTCCGCAAATGAAAATTAATTGATCATATTTTGAAAGTCTTTTGGCATCTTTTTGGGTATACGTCTTCCCCTTTGCCGAAAAAAGAATTGTCCTGCTGGTTTGTTTCTTGTTTCTTGTTTTTTGTTTCTTTATTGCGTTTATGCATCGATAGATAGGTTCAACTTTAAGCACCATTCCCGCTCCTCCGCCATACGGCGTGTCGTCAACAGTTTTATGTTTGTCAGTCGTGTAGTCGCGCAGGTTGTGAACATTGATTTCAATTGCACCGCTTTTTTGCGCGCGCTTAAGAATAGACTCATTGAAATATGAGGTAAAAATATTGGGAAAAATCGTTACTATGTCAAATTTAATCATAAAGTTATTATTTCACGCCTGCCAAAATAATCTTCAGAATTATTTTAACACACATTAAAAAACAAAAAAAGCCCTTCAGAAAGCGCAAAACCCCCGATAAGCGAGGGTTTTGTTATGTAAAGATTTTGAGAACAAATTATATGTTTCCAAGAACATCATCAATGCTCTTTTTTCCTTCTTCGGCAGCCGGTTTTTCCTGTCTTTCTCCGCGAGTAGAACCTTCTGGTTCATTGATTTTCAAGTTTACACGTGCATTGTTTCTGGCTCCGATAACTCTAAGAATTGTTCTGAGAGCTTTGGCAGTCTGGCCTTCCCGGCCGATTACCATCCCCATATCAGCTGGATTCACATCCAACGAAATGAGAACGCCCATTTCATCAATTTTTCTTTCTACCTTAACATCACCAGGATTGTCGACGAGCGCCTTGACGGCAAACTCCAAAAACTCCTGATCCGTTGCTCTTTTGTCTGTCATAAGTGTGTTTTCTTTAATTACTGATTAATACTAACAATGGGATAAAATATGGAGCGGTCGACCAAAACCGTTTCTGTTTTTTATCCTCACCTATATTATAATTATAGTCTAATTTTGAATTTTTGTCAAATTTGCAGTTATCAACACGCACTAATGTTTCTTTTAATTATTCCTTCTTTTAAACAATACTCCGACTGTTTTGAGGCAAATTTGAATATCAAGCCAAAGTGACCAATTTTCAATGTAGTATACATCCAATTTATATTCGTCTTCAAACTGCAAATCACTGCGTCCGGAAATTTGCGCCATACCCGTAATCCCCGGCTTTATGGTCAGAAGGCGCCGGTGATATTCATTATATTTTTCAATTTCGCGCTTCTGGTGCGGACGCGGTCCCACTAAGCTCATATTGCCTCCCAAAACGTTGAAAAATTGAGGCAGTTCGTCAATGGAGTATTTTTCAATAAAAGCTCCGACTTTTGTTTTACGGGGATCATTTTTTATCTTGTATAATGGCCCTTTTCGTATTGAGTTTTCAGCAATAAGTTTATTTTCGTATTCTAAAGCTTTTTTGCCTTCCTCTGTGTGGGGATCAGTGCAAAGCTCTTTTTTCATATAGCGGAATTTGTAAACAGGAAATAATTTTCCATCGCCGCCCATTCTTTCATTTTTATATATTATAGGTCCTCCGGTTTCAAGCCAGATCGCCAAGGCTGCCAAAAGCATGATCGGCGAAAAAATAATAATCAAAATAACGGACCCCACTACATCGAAAACTCGCTTCAAAATTTTCCCCCATCCATCCAGCGGAGTGTGTTTGATTTCAATTATAGGTTCACCATTAAAAATGCTGGCTTCAAACTTGGCCGTTTGCAAAGTTGTTGGCATAAATTTATAGGCGATGTTATTGATGGCGCAATAGTCAATCAATTTTGTCTGTTCGGAATCAGTTAGGGTTGGATCACAAACTATTATTTCATCCACTCCTGAAATTTCTTTTATTTCTTTGATTGCATGCAAGCTGGCTGTTTCAATGTTTCCCACGATGCGGTATCCCAGATAAGAATTTTTTCTTATAACTTCTTGCATGCGTGCTATTTTTCCATTGTGGCCAATGAGTAAAAGCCGGTGTACGCCTATACCCTTGTTTTCAAGCAAATATCTCTGGATTCTGTGCAATAAATATCTGCCAATTGTCACATACGTAACGGCCAAAATCCAAGCAACCAAAATTATGAAACGTGATGAAAACCACTCCCGTTTTAAAAATATTGCCACGATTATAACAACCAGTCCTATGGATGTTGCAAAAAAAACTTTCAGGCTTTCCTTCCAAAAATTTCGCGTGACTTTCAAATCATATAAGCCCTCCAGCGCATAAGTTAAAACGAAAAAAGGAACCACTATGAAGACAGCAGCTAAATAACTTTTCAAAGGAAAATTGTAAAGCTTGGGCTGAAGAGCGATAAATACCGGAAATTCACGAATGACAAAAGCGCTCAGCGCTGCCAGCACTATCATGGTAATGTCTACTGGAATTTGTACTGAGCTGAACAATAGTTCTGATCGTTTTTTCATAAAGAATAAAAGCTTGAAAAAGATTTTAAGCGTAAAATTTATCAAATCATCCGATAAGCCGGATTCTGTTCAGGAGCCTGCCTTGAAACCCCATATTCTACTGCGAAGCCATAATTTCGGCTGTAAAAATTTCAAATCTCATCGGGTTATCACTGGATAGCCCTCTTCGACTTTCAATTTTTTCGCTCGAAATTCTGGCTTCTCGTTACGAAAGAGGATTTCAAGGCAGGCTCTGCGACAATTATTTATCTAGATCTATTGTTACCAATAGATTCAAGCGGCACTTCCCGATTCGCCAACCGGCAAAATCAGGACACGGCCTTTCACCACGCAGGGTTTACCATCTTTCATTGTCACCAATGAAGAACTTTTGTAGTATTTCGTTTCGCTAATCAGCTGATAAAGCGAAAACTTATACACCAAAAAACTTTTCACCTTTTCCCATCTCTTTTTAAAAAGAACTGGGTA
>Ga0116157_10000342_pt1 | contig 49324 bp, 42 predicted proteins | sample AD_UKC048_MetaG_FD_89882 | JGI IMG/M metagenome (GOLD analysis project Ga0116157, IMG submission 89882) | Active sludge microbial communities of municipal wastewater-treating anaerobic digesters from USA - AD_UKC048_MetaG | ecosystem: Engineered > Bioreactor > Anaerobic > Digestate | place: USA... | reverse complement strand
TCGGTGGTGCCGCAGTTTCCGGCCTCGGAAATCCACCGTGACTGGACCCCGCTGCTCGAGCGCCTGGCCAAGGACACCGGCATCACGCTCAGCATGACCCTCTCGGCGAACATTCCCCGATTCGAAGCGGACCTGCTCGACGGCCACCCCGATTTCGCCTACATGAACCCCTACCACCAGGTGATGGCAGCCAGGGCGCAGGGCTACATCCCGCTGGTGAGAAGCAGCAAGTCGCTCAGCGGCATCCTGGTGGTTCGCAAGGACAGCCCGATCGCCAGCGTGCGCGAACTCGACGGCAAGGAAGTTGCGTTTCCTGCTCCCAACGCGTTCGGTGCCTCACTGTGGATGCGGGCGCTGCTTGCCGAGCGGGAACGCATCAACATCAAGCCCGTCTATGTGCAGACGCACAGCAACGTCTACCGGCATGTGATCCGAGGCAAGGCCGCTGCGGGCGGCGGCATCAACAGCACCCTGCTGCAGGAGCAGCCGGAGGTCCAGTCCGACCTGCGCGTGCTGCTCGACACGCCAGGGGCCGCCCCGCACCCGCTGTCGGCCCATCCGCGCGTGCCGGCGCGGGTGCAGCAGCTGGTGGCCAGCGCACTGCTCTCGCTGACTGCCGACGCCGCGGGTCAGGCCTTGCTCAAGGATGTCTTCGGTGGAGTTCCGGTGCGTGCCGACTACGCGCGCGACTACCGCCCGCTCGAGCAATTCAAGCTCGAGAAGTACGTCGTCACCGACACGCCCGGCTGACCGAGCACTCATGTCCGGATTGCGAGCCCTCGCGACGCGGCTGTTGCCTCAGCGGCTCGGCCGCCGGCTGCAGCTGCTGGTGTCCCTGGGGCTCGGTCTGACCGTTTCGCTGTTCGGCGCCTGGACGATCCACGAGCAGTCTGCGCTGGCCCTGAGCAGCATCGAGACCGAGGCTTCGGCGCTGGCGCGCAACATCGCCCTGTCCAGCGAGAACCCGATCCTGACCGATCAACTCGACGTCATCGAAACCCTGCTGATTCGCGCCGCCGACTTCCCGCAGTTGCTGGATGTCCGCATCACGGACGCGCAAGGCGAGAGCCTGGGCCACGTGGCCCGCAGCCTGGGGGGTACGCCCCGCGTGTTGTTCGATCCGCCGGGCAGCCGCATCGTGCTCCCGCCACGGGCAAGCCCCCTGTCAAATCACGACGGCAGTGGGAATCGTGTCGTCGCCTGGCACCCGATCGTCGCCGGCACGCTGCTCGGCTGGGTGCGGCTGGAACGCAGCACGCAAGCGCTGGGTGCCCTGCGTAACCGCATCTGGTTCGGGACCATCGTCGCGGGATTGCTTGCCGCGGCCAGCAGCGCTGCGCTGCTGGGGTGGTTGTTGCGCTCGTCGGTTCGCTCCATCGGTCGGTCGAAGGATTTCGCCGTCGGGCTGGCCCGCATCGACGGCCAGCAGATCGGCAGCCTCGAGGGCTCGATCGAGACCCGCGAGCTGGGCATCGCGCTCAACCAGGCCTCGACGAGGCTGTTCGAGCAGCGGCGGGCCATCGATGCGGGCATGGCGACGCTGCAACTGCAGGAGGCCGTGCTCGCCGATGCCAACGAGCAGCTGAGCACGATCTTCGCGCTCAGCCCGGACGCCCTGCTGTCGTTCGACTCGGCCGGCCGCGTCCGCTTTGCCAACGAGGCGTTCTTCCGCATCAGCGGGCTCGGCGCACCCGCGGTCATCGGCCAGCCGGCTGCCGCGCTCGATGCCGAGTTCCGTGCGCGCTGTGCAGATCCTCAGGCCTACCCCGGGCTCGAAAGCTTCTTCGCAGCCACAGACACGATCAAGAGCGGCCCCGAGGGCCGGTTCGTGCGCCCTCGGCTGACGCTCTCCCGACCCCGATTGCAGGTCCTGGAGGTCGTGGGTCTGCTCAGTCATTCGCCGTCGGTCAGCCGTTTGCTCTACGTGCGCGATGTGACCCACGAAAGCGAAGTGGACCGCATGAAAAGCGAGTTCCTGACCACGGCGGCTCACGAGTTGCGCACGCCGATGACCACCATCAACGGCTGCATCGAACTGCTGCAGGCTCGCGAATTCGACAGCGCGCGCCGGAAGGAGCTGCTCGGCATGGCCAATCGGCAGAGCCAGCTGATGGTCACGATCATCGACCAGCTGCTCGACTACGCTCGCATCGAGGCGAGACGGGGCGCCGATTTCGTGACCGAACGGCTCCGGCTTGCGGACCTGCTCGCACAGGCCCTGAGCGACTTCGTGCCACCCGCCGGCCGTCTCGCCCCCGAGCTGCTGGACGCCGACGGTGCGGGATGGGTGCAGGTCGATCGCGGCAAGACGCTGCAGGTGGTGCGCAACCTGCTGTCCAACGCGTACAAGTACTCCACGTCAGGGGCCGTTCAGGTGCATCTGCTCGCGCGGCGCAGCGGCGCCGCTGGCGATCTCCTCGGCTTCCAGGTCAGCGATCACGGCATCGGCATGACGCCGGAACAGCTGGCTCGGGTCTGCGAACGCTTCTACCGCGCCGACGCGTCCGGTCACGTGCCGGGTACCGGCCTCGGCATGAGCATCGTGCAGGAACTCGTCTCGCTGATGGGCGGCACCCTCGAACTGGCGAGCGTGCCGGACCAGGGCACCACGGTCACGGTCTGGCTGCCCTGCGCACCGACGGATTCGCGCGCGATCTCAGGCTCGCAAACCGTGATCGAGCAGCAAGCCGGCGAACACCGCGAAACCCACCCAGTGGTTTAGGCGAAAGGCGCGGAAGCAGCCGTCGCGCGAACGGTCGCGGATCAGTGCGTAATGCCAGGCCGCCATGCCCGCGGCCGCCCCGACGCCCGCAAAGTACAGAACGCCGAGACCCTGTCGCGCGCCAAGCACGGCCCAGAGCGCCAGGTACAGCGAGTAGAACCCCATCACCGCGGCAACGTCGAATCGGCCGAGCGTGATCGCCGAGGTGCGGATACCGATCTTCAGGTCATCGTCGCGGTCGACCATCGCGTACTCGGTGTCGTACGCCAGCACCCAGAACAGATTGCCCAGAAGCAGCCCCCACGCCAGCGCGGGCACGTCGCCGCGCACGGCCGAGAACGCCATCGGGATGCCGAAACTGAACGCCACCCCCAGCACCGCCTGCGGCATCGCGAAGAAGCGCTTGGTGTAGGGATAGAACACCGCAACGGCCAGCGCGGCGAAGCTCCACAGGATGGTCGAGAGGTTGGTCGTCAGAACCAGCGCGAACGCCGCGACTGCCAGCGCTGCGCCGAACAGAAGCGCCTCGCGCGCCGAGATCGCACCACGGGTCACCGGGCGCTGCGCGGTGCGCTTGACGTGGCGGTCGAACTCACGATCCGCCACGTCGTTGACTGTGCAGCCGGCGCTGCGCATCAGGACCGTGCCGAGCGTGAACACCACCAGCAGGTGCCAGCCCGGGAACCCGCCTGCCGCCATCCACAACGCCGACAGCGTGGGCCACAGCAGCAAGTAGCTGCCGGCCGGTCGGTTCCAGCGGATCAGGTCCAGGTAAAGCGACAAGCGCGAGGGGGAGACGGTGGGGCCGGACACGGGAGCGTGTGCATCACGAAAAGGGGACACCCGACATTGTCGCCAAGGCGCCTCGGTGTTCACCCGGAGCGGGCCGCAACCTCGCGTCACCGGGACGACAATCCACCGGACCCCAGACGACGACACCGGCATGGCCCGGCGATTGCCGGTGGAACCCCTCCTGTTTCAATGCTGAGCACTTTCATGCGCCCTCGTGTCACACCCCCCCTGCGCGCCTTGCTGGACCGGGTGGGTCGAATCTTCAGGGCACTCGCGCTGTTCGCCTTCTCGGCCCTGCTCGCCCTTTCGGCTTCGGCGAGCACGCTCACCAGGGAGCGGCTCAGCGAACTCTTTCCCTTGCCGCTGACGGTCGGTGAACGCGACGCGACGCTGCCGGTGTGGCCGCTGTTCAAGAACGACCTGACCAGCACGGTGCTGGTCGGCTATGTGTTCGAGTCGATCGACTTCGCGCCGGTACCCGGCTATTCCGGCACGCCGGTCAACCTGCTCATCGCGCTGGACGCCAAGGGCGTCTTCCTCGACGTCAAGGTGCTGTCGCATCACGAACCGGTGTTCCTGGAGGGTCTCGGCGAGGTGCCGCTGTTCCGCTTCGTCGACCAGTACAAGGGTCTGGCGCTGCAGCAGAGCATCAAGATCGGCTCCAACCAGAACCGGGGCGGCCAGGTGGGCAGCGCCAACGTCTACATCGACGGCGTGTCCAAGGCGACCGCCTCGGTGCGCATCATCAATCAGAGTCTGCTGTCGGCGTCGCTGGCCATCGCTCGCGCCAAGCTGGGCTTTGCCGCCGGACGGGATCCCGACCTGATCGGCCGCGTCAAGGGCGACCTCTACGAGGCGCTGGACTTCGCCGCGCTGGAGCGCAAGGGTCTGGTCACACAGCGGGTCTGGCGCAACAGCGATATCGAGACGGCTTTCAAGGGCACCGTCGGCGAGGGGCAGGACCCGGTCGCGCTGCAGTCGCCCGATGCCGTGTTCAGCGAGATGCTGGTCGCGCACCTCAACGTGCCGAGCGTCGGGCGCAACCTGCTGACGCCCGCTGCGTGGGACTACCTCACCGGCTGGCTCGAGCCCGGCGACCATGCATTCCTGGTGGTCACGCGCGGTCGCTACAGCTTCATGGGAGACGACTACGCGATCGGCGCGGTGCCCGATCGGCTCACGCTCGGTCAGGGCGGCCTGCCGCTGGAAATCCGCGACTTCAACGTCGAGGGCCGCCCGCGCCTGCCCGAAGCCTGGCTCGGGCCTGATGCGCGCTGGCGCATCTTCAAGGTGATCAACCAGGCCAGCCTCGACCCCTCGCAACCGCTGGACTTCGCGTTGAGCGTGACGCGCAGCAAGGGGCAGATCCTGCCCGAGCGCGAGCGCAAGGATTTCACGCTGCGCGCGCAACTTCCGCCCGCCTACGCCGACCAGCCGCGCAGCAACGAGAAGACCTGGCATTCGATCTGGTCCGGCCGTGCCTGGGAACTGGGGCTGCTGGTGGTGGCGCTGGCCGGCCTGAGCCTGGTGCTGGCCCGTCCGGGCTGGCTGGTGCAATCGACGCGGAGGCTGGAGCAGATTCGGCTCGCGTGGCTCGCGTTCACGCTGGTGTTCATCGGCTGGTATGCGCAGGGTCAGCTCTCGATCGTCAATTTCACCGCGCTGATACATTCACTGATGGCCGGGCGCAGCCTCGACTTCTTCCTGTACGACCCGATGACCGTGCTGCTGTGGGCCTTCGTCGCGGTCAGCCTGATCGCCTGGGGGCGCGGCACTTTCTGCGGCTGGCTGTGCCCGTTCGGCGCACTGCAGGAGTTTGTCGCCAAGCTCGCCCGGCGGGTCCGCCTGCCGCAGCTCAAGCTGCACACCCGCATCGATGCTCGCTTGAAGAAATTGAAGTACGTCGTGTTGGTCGGGATCGTCGCGACGGCTTTCGTCAGCCCGGCATGGACCGACCGGCTGGTCGAGGTCGAGCCGTTCAAGACCTCGATCACGCTGATGTTCGACCGCTCGTGGCCCTACCTGCTGTGGGCGGTCGGGCTGCTGGCACTCAACGCCGTGGTCTACAAGGCCTACTGCCGCTACCTGTGCCCGCTGGGCGCCGGACTGGCGGTGCTGGGCCGCATCCGGCTGCTGAACTGGCTGCCGCGCCGAGCCGAATGCGGCCAGCCCTGCCAGACCTGCCGCCACAAGTGCGAGTACCAGGCCATCGAACCCGTCGGAAAGATCGACTACGCCGAGTGCTTCCAGTGCATGGACTGCGTGGCCATCCACGACAGCGACCAGCTCTGCGCACCGCGCATCATGGCCACGCGCAAGGGCCGCGTGATCCCGGTGCACGCGTTGCCGCCGGGCCCGGCGCACCCACCGGCCATGCACGTCTCGCCATGAAGAAGGGAACACCGATGAAGCGACGCAACCTGCTGATCGCGAGCCTGGGCCTGGGCAGCACGCTGCTGACTCGCGCGGCCGCCGAGAACCGACCCGACCTTCAATGGCGCACCCGCCCGCTGCTGGCGCTGGGCACCACGGTGCGGCTGCGCGCAGCGCATGTCGACGCGGCACAGGCCGACCGCGCGCTCCACGCCGCAGCGGCGACGCTGCAGGCCGTGGAGGCATCGATGAGCCTCTACCGCGAGGACAGCGAGCTCAGCCGGCTGAACCGCACCGGCTGGCTGCACGCGCCGAGCGCCCACCTGCTGAACGTGATGCGCGAGGCGCGGCTGGTGTCGCAGCGCAGCGGCGGTGCTTTCGACGTGACGGTGCAACCGCTGTGGTCCGCCTACGAGCGAGCGCGTCAGGCCGGTCGACTGCCGACCGACGCCGAACGCATCGATGCACAGGCACGCACCGGCTGGCAGCAGGTGCAGCTCGACCGCGAACGCGTGCGCTTCCTGCGGTCCGGCATGGCGATCACCCTCAACGGCATCGCCCAGGGCTACGCGGCCGACGCGGTGCGCGCCACGCTGCAGGCCCACGGCGTCGAACATGCGCTGATCGACGCCGGCGAATTCGGCGCCATCGGCCGCAATGACCGCGGCCAGCCCTGGAACGTCGGCGTCGAGGATCCGCACGACTCCCCTCGAGTGCTGGCTGCGCTGGCACTGAACGGGCGCGCGCTGGCCACCTCGGCCGACAACCGCAGCATCTTCAGCGCCGACCGCCGGCACCACCACATCATCGATCCGTCCACCGGCGATTCACCACCCGCGCTGAGCAGCGTGACCGTGGTCGCCGCGAGCGCGATGCGCGCCGACGCGCTGACCAAGGTGATGTTCATGGCCGGTCCCGGCCGGATCACGGCACTGGCTCGGCAGTGGGATGTGGGTGTGCTGTGGGTCGACAAGCAGGGTCAATGGGAAGCGACTCCCGGTCTGTTGCCGGCCTGATCGAGCCGGTCGGGCTCAGGCTCCGCGCACCATCGCCATCACCTTGCCGGCATCCAGCGTGCTCGCGCGTTGCTGGATGGCCGGCAGGTGCTGGCTGTACAGGCCCTGCGCCTGCTGCGTCACGCTCGCATAGGCGTCCTTGAGCATCTGCGCGGACAGCGTGCGGCCGCCCGCGTAGTAGCGCTTGGCCACATGTCCCAGTGCATAGGTCGAGACGAAGCTCATGCCCGAACTGACAGCCTGGTTGCCGACACCGCGCAGCAGCCCGCCACCCAACTTGCCCAGCAGGCCGCCGAGCAGCTTGCGGCCGGCCTGCTCCAGGTACTGCGAGGTCAGGCCGACACCGGCAGTGGCCAGAAAGTCCTTCACATGGCCGCTGTCGAGTTCGTAGCCGTGCGCCTGGCCGATGCGGTAGACCAGCTTCATCTGCAGCGGAATGATCGCCATCGTCGACAGCGTCTCCGGCAGGAGCTCGAGCGCGCCGTTGACGATCGCGGCATTCAGGATGGCGGCGTCGAGCCCCGCGTGGTCGATGCTCGCAGCCGGCACGGAAGCGCCGGAGGTGCCCGTCGCCGCGACGACAGTGGCGCCTTCGGACAACGGCACCGAGGCCATCGCTTCGGCCTGCTGCCGGAACTCGGCGGCCGCGGGAGCGCTGATCTGCAGGGCGCGGCCCAGTTCGGCGAGGAACGCCTGCTCGGCCACCGACTGCGCACCATCGGCGTCGCAGACGCACACCGCCATCTCGTAGGCCAGCTGTCGCGACTCGTTGCTGGCCAGCGCAGGCACCACCGATGGCAGCGTCACCCGCTTCATCAGCACGTCCTGGTAGAGCGTGGGCAGGTGGATGCCATCGGCCTGTGACAGGCCCTCGGCAATGCGCTTGATCTCGGTGCGCTCCCGGTCGTGCTTGTCGCCGTCGGCGAAGGCGGCGAGCAAGCTGACGGTGACGATGGCTCGGGTTTCGGAGGGGGTCATGTCGGGTTCCAGGACTGGGGCAGACCGGTTCGGTTGCCGGCGTGGCCGAAGGTTCCTTGCGTGGCGCCAGAGCACCGGCGCGGCCCGCTGGAGCGAGGCAGGGCCGTCGCCGAGGACCCGGTCTTTACCTGAGCTTTACCTCGCACCGGTCGTTGGCGGTCAACACGGCACCGAAGGCCACGTTGGTGATCCAGGTGACCCTGCAGGTCGCCAAGGAGAACCAGATGAATTTCAGTCGCCACCTTTCCAGGATCGGCATCGTGTTGATCGTTGGAGCATCTCTCAGCGGATGCGTCGTTCGACCTCTGTGGTGGGGTGACCACGGCGGTCACCGGCACGGCGAGCATCGCGACCACAGCGCCGATCACGATCGCGGGCATGACCATTCGAGAGACGACTCACGCAGATACCGGCGCTAGTTGAAAATTCGAGGATGACCCCCGCACAGCCCGGCGACCTGTACCGATTCGACACCGCCGAAGCGGTGCGTGCGTGGCGGGCCATCGACGACCGGGTGATGGGCGGCGTGTCTCGCAGCGGTCTCAGGCACGACCCCGCCGGTCATGCCACCTTCGAGGGCGAGGTGTCGCTGGAACAGAACGGCGGTTTCGCCAGCGTGCGTTCTGCACCCAGCCCGCTCGGCGTGTCGGGCGCCCTCGATTGCGTCATCGAGGCCCGCGGCGATGGCAAGCGCTACAAGCTCTGCCTGTTCGTGGTCGATGCCTTCGATGCGCTGAGCTACCAAGCCGAGTTCGTTCCAGCCGCGCACGCATGGGACGTCATCGGCTTGCCGATCGCCGCGTTCACGGCAACGACTCGCGGGCGGCGGGTAGCCGATGCGCCCGCGCTGGACCCGGCCCGCATCCGTCAGGTCGGACTGATGATCTCGGGCCGCCAGGCGGGGCGTTTCGCGCTCGATATCCGTTCGATCCGGCTCGGGTGAACGGGGCCGGGCATCATCGGCAACCATGACGCGCGCAGACAGAGACCAGCCCCACACTCAGGTGGCGCAGAACACACCGCCGAAGAACCCGCTCAGCCCCAAGAAGCTGCTGCTGACCAAGTGGACCGCCGCGGTGCCGCGCCACAAGGAAAAGCACTTCGTGGTGATCCGCGTGGTCGAACCCGAACCGCCCGCGGTGCGCATCGAACAGGTGGAGCTGGAGGCCGTGTACTCGAAGCGGGCCTTCCTGCTGCACTGGCGCGAGCTGACCGACGCCAGCCAATGGCACCAGGGTTGGGTGTGACCCCGGCAAAACGCCCGCCGCGGCCCGCGCACCGCCCGGGCCGGCACCACCACCATGTCTACGTCGTCGAGCTTGACGATCGCGTGTGGAACGAGCCCCGCTTCCGCAAGGCAAATCCCGACCACCAGCTTGGCAAGCCATTCGTCTACGTCGGCATGACGGGCCTCGAGCCCGACCTGCGATTCGACAAGCACAAGGCCGGCATCCAGGCGAACCGCTACGTCTTCGAGTACGGCCTGCGCCTGCTACCGGCGCTGTACGCGGTCTACAACCCGATGCCTTACGAGGCGGCGCGGGAGATGGAAGTGGAGCTGGCGATCGGGTTGCGGGAAGCGGGGTATGGGGTGTGGCAGGCGTGAGGGGCAGCGCCGAAATGCGGGCAGCGAGCTGAAAAGCCCGCCGCTCGACCCGCCTTACTTCGGCAGCACGACGCTGTCGATGACGTGAATCACGCCGTTGTCCGCCACGATGTCCGTGGTGGTCACATTGGCGTTGTCGACCTTGACGCCTCCGGTGGTGGTCACGGTCAGCTCACTGCCCTGTACCGTCTTGACCTTGCCTGCCTTGACGTCCTTGGCCATCACCTTGCCCGGAACCACGTGGTACGTGAGCACGGAGGTCAGTTTGGCCTTGTCCTTGAGCAGTGCGTCAAGCTGGTCTTTCGGGATCTTGGCGAAAGCCTCGTCGGTCGGTGCGAACACAGTGAACGGGCCCTTGCCCTTCAGGGTGTCGACCAGGCCGGCCGCCTGCAGTGCCGTTGCCAGCGTCTTGAAGTTGCCAGCGGCAACGGCCGTGTCAACGATGTCCTTGGCCTGAACGGCCAACGTGGCACCGAGTGTCAACGCGAGAGAAATCAGAGTCTTTTTCATGGTGGTACTGCCTTGGTTGATGGCCCTCTTATCGAGGACGGGTATCGACCCCGCTCGGAAACAGCAGACGGGAGTGATGCTGACCAGAAGCGCAACCAACAAGTTCACAAAATATACCGGCGAGTATTTTTGTTACTCCTTGGCATTCCTCACCAGCCCCCTTCGTTTCGCACTGCCGAGCGGCAGCCTCCGCCCGCGATGGCCCGCTGCACGCGGTCTGCAAACCAGACGCCATCCGAGACCGTGCGGGTCATGGGTTGTGGCGGGCATGAGGGAGGGTGCGGCAACAACCCTCCCGCGACCCGGCGCGGAGCTGGCGATCAGGACTTCGCGTCGATGGTGATCACCACCTCTTCGCGCAGCCTCCTGACATCTGCCGGATCGCACAGCGCCGTGCCCGCTGACAGCAGTGCTGCTGCTCCTGCAGCCATGCCGCAGCGAAGCGCCTCCTCCAGCGCATGCCCCTGATCCAGCGCCCAGACCAGACCTGCGACCAGGCTGTCACCCGCACCGATGGTGCTGGCCACCTGCACATGCAAGCCCTGCGACCTCAAAACGCAGTCCGCTGAAACGAGCAAGGCGCCCTCCTCTCCCAGCGACAGCACCACGATGTGGGCTCGACCGGCCTGAACGATCTGTCGGGACGCCTCGCGCCACTCGGCTTCTGTGGTCAAGGGAAGTCCGCTCAGGCCTCGCAGCTCACGCAGGCTCGGCTTGAAGAGGTACACGCCTTCAGCCAGTGCGGCGGCCAGCGCCGGGCCGGAGGTATCCAGAATCAGCCGGGTGCCTCGCTCGCCGGCCAGTCTCGCCACGCGGGCATAGAAATCCGTCGGGACGCCCGGAGGCAGTCCACCACTGGCCACCAGATAGCGAGGCGGCGCATCGAGCGCAGCGATGTAGGCCAGACAAGCCTCCCATTCGTGGCGCTGAACCGTCGGCCCGGGGAGAACAAAACGGTAATCCATGCCGCTGGAGGTTTCGTGTACCGAAAAACTCTCGCGCGTCTCGGCCGAAATGTCGATGACCTGCTGGCGCAGTTGCTCGCCGTCGAGCAGGCGCCGCAGTACCTGCCCGTTCGCTCCACCTGCCAGGTAGAGCGCTTGACAGTCGCACCCCAGACGCTGGAGCACCCTGGCGACGTTGACGCCCCCTCCACCGGGATGCTGGATGGAGGCTGCGCACCGAAGCTTGTGCGCTGGAACCACCTTGGCGATGGACGTCGACACGTCCAGCGCCGGATTCATGGTGAGGGTCAGGATCCGGGGCATGGCAGATCGGTGGTTGGGCCCGCTGCCGGATCAAGCCGCGCGCAGAACGCCAGTGAATCCGCAGGGCGCCAGATCAGTTGCTCTGGCACGTGGGGCTCCGTCAACGACTTGGCGAGGGGCGCGCCAAGGTGAAAATCTGTGGTCTGCATGGGTTGTTGCGACTGGCCAATCGCAGCGTCGAAGTCCTTGCACTCGACTATCGTTCATCCGGGCACGGCTGGCTTGCCCTGCATTGCAGTTGACCGGCACGTCGGTGCCTGCCGAGTTGCGACGGTTGTTGCGGGGGGATGAACTCGTACTACTCCAACCGCATCGAGGGCCAGCACACCTGGCAGTTCGAGATCGAGCAGGCGCTGCGGCAGGATTTTTCGGCCGACCGTGATATGGCGGCTAAGCAGCGGCTGGCGGTAGCGCAAATTGATGTCGGCGTGGGAGATGAAGGTGGAGCTGGCGATCGGGCTGTAGGAGGCGGGGGATGGAGTGTGGCGGCCTTGATGCCGCGCGCCCTCTGCTCCGAGCGGCTCCGCCTTTCAATCCGTTGACCGGGAAAACAACGCTCCAAATCGAGTCCTGAATGAAGCTCAACGCCCTGTCCCGAATGCCCGTACCCGATTGGCTTGCGCATGTGTCGATCGAAGCCCGTCCGCCCATGGCAGAACTGCTCGAAGGCTCCGTCTATTACCCCGCTTGTGGGTTTGACGGCCGTCCAGTTCAGTACATTGCCGGCTACAGCCATAGCTTTATCTATGTCGACTACGGTTGCCCAGCCAAGGAAGTGGTTGCGGCGCTCGCGCAAGACCAAGCCTTTCTTGGCTATCGGATCGTAGGCGGACGATTTCTCGACAGTAAGGAACTCATCGGACCCTGTGCAGTCCAGCAGATCGAGTTGGATCGAAAACTGGATGGCGATCCGAACCGTTGCCGAGACCATTGGGTCGATCCCTACGCATACTGGGCGGTATTTGAGCGGGATTCCGACTTGTCAGAGGCCCATGGGCCACACAAATTCAGCTTGATTTACATCGCTGGAGATGGTGTCGTGACCTACCAGAATCTCTATTTCTCTTACAGGGCTCGACCCTCTGTGGTCGCCATCATCCAGCCAGGAGAGAGCTTCGGTTTCAATTGGACCAACTTCTACCAACCGACCCAGATATTTGCGCGAACTGTTTCAGCCACAGAGCGAGGTGGGCCGAGTTACCTGCTGATTGGGGGCCGAGGTGCGAGCATGGAATTTCAGCAACACATTCGTTGGCCACAGTACGGCGACTTGTTGAGGTTCTGGAAATCCTCAGACGGCTATTTGGCTCTCTGGGAACATTCAGCGAAGTGCAGTCAGATCGACGGGTAGTCACCGGTATGCAATCAGACAGCAATTCACCAGACCGAATCCAAACCATTCTCGGTATCGACGCCGCCTGGAGCGAGACGAACCCGAGTGGTGTTGCGTTGGTTCAAAAGCGCGGCCCAGATTGGCATTGCATCCGCGTCGCTTCGAGTTACGCGTCGTTTGTTAGTGGGCAATTGGAAGAGACGGTCAATTGCTCAAAGGTAACCATGCGTCGTATTCCAAACGCTGATTTGCTAATTGAAACGGCCACTGGCTTGGCCGGCGTTCAACCGGACCTCGTTTGCATCGATATGCCAATGGCGACAACGCCTATCAAGAAGAGACGCGTTGCCGACTCATGCGTATCAAAAATGTATGGGGCTCGATGGTGCGCTGCGCACTCTCCATCGGCGCAACGACCGGGTGCGATCAGCAACAAGCTGCGGGAAGACTTGGGCAATCTGGGCTATCCCTTGGCGACTGCGGACATGGTGGCTGGTACGACGCGCGCCTTGATCGAGGTCTATCCCCATCCGGCAATTGTCGAATTCCTGCGACTCCAGCGGAGGCTCCCCTACAAGGTGTCAAAGGCTCACACGTATTGGCCTGGTTTCTCTACGGGGGAAAAGCGAGAAAACCTGCTGGTTGAGTTTCATCGCCTTCACGATGCGCTGACCTTGGTCTTCGGACCATTGGAACTTCCATTGCCCGCAGTCGGAAGCAGTGGCTCGCTGGCCAGTCTGAAATGCTTCGAGGATGCGCTCGACGCGCTTGTGTGCTGCTGGGTTGGCGTCCATTACTTGGGAGGACAAAAGCAGGCAGTGGCGCTGGGCGACCCAGAATCTGCCATCTGGTGCCCCATTGTTCCGACCCTCAGTGGAAGCAATGCGTGAGGCCGGATTCATGATGACTGCTCAGCGAAGCCATTTGTCCAAAACAGAAGTCACATAGTCTGTTCCAAGGACATGCCCCGCCCCAGGGACAACTGTCACGCTCAACCCAAGCTGCTGGGCAAGAGCTATGACGTTTGTAGGTACGCTTTGCCAGTCCTGTTCGCCGACATGAATCTCGCAGTTTTGCGGGGCTGGGTAAGCACCGCTTTGAGCCATCTCTTGGAGTTTTCCAGCCCTCGGTGGAATGAAGTTCACCAATGTTTCTTCGTTCGAGCACTCACCGACAATTGGAGACAACAGCAACACGTTCCCAACGTACGACTCTATTTGTGCCTGCGCATGGAGGAACAAGTAAGCGCCGAATGAATTGGCAACAACTCGGGCATCTTTATTCCAAAAGTCAGTTGTCAGATCGTTGGCAACGATGTCGACTTGCTCTTGAAAAACACGGCTTCTGAACTCGCCAACGGTTTCCCGACCTGTGACGTCAAAGCCTCTATTGAGGAGGCCCTCGCCAAGTCCTGTCGCAATGCGCCCGCCACGGCCAGGCAGGTAGTAAATCGTTTTGCTCATGTCGCTTTTAGCGAATCTTGAATTGCGAACATCAATCACCGCGCACGTGGATGTCAGCGCTTCTTCTTTGCAGGCAACTTCTTGGCCTCAGACTGAACCCGGCGCTCAATCTTCTTGATGTCTTCGGCGGGTGGCAGGGCCTCAGGATGGATGCCCCGCTTCACCAGCAACGCCCGCACGTCCTTGTTGTTCTTCACATGCTCTTGTGAGATGCCGTCTTCGTGGCGCAGGCCGTCGCGCTTGATGTTGAAGTTGGTGATCTCGTTCGCAAAGTCTTTGGCCTTGATGGTGATCGTCGGCAGAAAGTCGGCCAAGGGACGGTGCTCAGGAACGCCCAACTTGCTCTTCATGTCTTGGGTGGTGTGCCCACCGAATAAGGCCACATCCCCGCGACTGCGAATGCGAGCAAAACTCATCTGGTCGCCGACCCGCTCGTAGATGATTCCCGACAGTTCCTTCTCCGAGAACGTCAGCTTCTTGCGAGCGCTCAGGCGTTCGACTTCGGCAAGGCGCTTTTCGATCAACTCCTGCTTGCGCGTCTGTACGGCGAAATAGGTCTGTGCAAACGCGATCGCGTCCTTGCTGGGATCGCCGTTCTGCGCGATCAGGTAGCAGGCATAGCGGGTGAGTGCGATGTCGTCGATGGCGCGGGTAGCGCCGCTGCCCAGATCGACCATTTTCCTGACCTCAAGAAAATGGTCCAGCGGTTCGTATCCAGCACCTTGGCAGGCAGTCATCGCCCGCTCGATCACCTTGGCGAAGTTCTCCCACTTCGCATAACCCAGCAGCTCCTGAAGATCACGCGCAAGCCAGTACTCGTCACCGGTCTCGTCGGTCTGAACGAGTTCTTCAAAGCTCGCATGAAGCCTGACGATGATTTCCTTCTTCATGCCAAGAAGCTCCTCACTGAATCACACGTCGATATTCGCCACCCTCAGCGCATTCGTCTCGATGAACTCGCGGCGCGGCTCGACCTCGTCGCCCATCAGCATCGTGAACACGCGATCGGCTTCGATGGCGTCATCGATCTGCACGCGCAGCAGGCGGCGCACGGTCGGGTCCATCGTGGTTTCCCAGAGCTGGCTGGGGTTCATCTCGCCCAGGCCCTTGTAGCGCTGGCGCGCCACGGCTGATTCGGCCTGCTGGATCAGCCACGCCATCGCCTGACGGAAGTCGCCGACGGTCGCCTGCTTCTGGCGCTCGCCCTCGCCGCGCTTGACGGTGGCTGCGCCACTCACCAAGCCCTTGAAAGTTCGGCCGGCGGTGCTCAGCGCGTCGTAATCGGCACCGTGCACGAAGTCGGCGGTGATCACGCTGCTCTTCACGTTGCCGTGATGCATGCGGCTGATGCGCAGGATGTGCTTGTCGAGGCGGGCATCGAATTCGGCGGTGACTTCGGCGTCGTGCAGCGCGTCCTTCAGCGCCAGGGCCGATTGCTCGGCGGCCTCGAGCGTGTCGAGGTCGAGGTGCAGGCCGTTGGCCATCGCGCGCAGCGCCTCGATGTCCATCCACGCGCTCAGCCGATCGACCACGTTGTTGGCCAGCACGTACTGCCGCGCCAGCGTTTCCAGCGTCTCGCCCTGCAGCACGGCCGATCCTTCGATGCCGGTATCGAGCTGGGCATCCTTCAGCGCCACGCGCAGCAGGTAGGCGTCGAGTTCGGTGCCGTCCTTCAGGTACTGCTCCTCCTTGCCGAACTTGACCTTGTAGAGCGGCGGCTGCGCGATGTAGATGTGGCCACGCTCAACCAGTTCGGGCATCTGGCGGAACAGGAAGGTCAGCAGCAGCGTGCGGATGTGAGCACCGTCCACGTCGGCGTCGGTCATGATGATGATGCGGTGGTAGCGCAGCTTGTCGGGGTTGAAGTCGTCGCCCCCCATGCCCTTGCCGATGCCGGTTCCCAATGCGGTGATCAGCGTCAGGATCTCATTGCTGGTCAGCAGCTTCTCGTAGCGCGCCTTCTCGACGTTCAGGATCTTGCCGCGCAACGGCAGGATCGCCTGGAACTTGCGATCGCGCCCTTGCTTGGCCGAGCCGCCTGCAGAGTCACCCTCGACGATGTAGATCTCGCACAACGCCGGATCCTTCTCCTGGCAGTCGGCCAGCTTGCCGGGCAGGCCCATGCCGTCGAGCACGCCCTTGCGGCGCGTCATCTCGCGGGCCTTGCGGGCAGCCTCGCGAGCACGCGCGGCATCGACGATCTTTCCGACGATGATCTTCGCGTCGGTCGGGTTCTCCAGCAGGTAATCGGTCAACGCCTTGCTGACCACGTCTTCGACCGGGCCGCGCACCTCGCTCGACACCAGCTTGTCCTTGGTCTGGCTGCTGAACTTCGGCTCCGGCACCTTCACGCTGAGCACGCAGCACAGGCCTTCGCGCATGTCGTCACCGGTGACCTCGACCTTGGCCTTCTTGGCCACCTCGGTGTCGTCGATGTACTTGTTGATGACGCGTGTCATCGCGGCACGCAGGCCGGTCAGATGGGTGCCGCCGTCACGCTGCGGGATGTTGTTTGTGAAACAAAGGACGTTCTCGCTGTAGCCGTCGTTCCACTGCATCGCCACGTCGGTGGTGATGGTCGTTCCCTGGTCGCTGACCTTTTCGCCCTGCGCACCGAATATCGTCGGGTGCAGCACCTTCTTGCCGGTGTTGATGAACTGCACGAAGCCCTTGACGCCACCGGCGTACGCAAACACGTCTTCTTTGTTGTTGCGCTCATCGACCAGGCGGATCTTCACACCGTTGTTCAGGAAGCTCAGCTCGCGCAGCTTCTTCGCGATGATGTCGTAGTGAAAATCGATGTTCGAGAAGATCTCCAGATCAGGCAGGAAGTGCACCTCGGTGCCCCGCTTCTCGGTGTCACCTGTGATGCGCAGCGGAGACACCTCGAAGCCGTCACGGACCTCGATGAGCCGGTCCTGCGGAATGCCCTGCTTGAACTCCATGCTGTGGACCTTGCCGTCGCGTCGGACGGTCAGCCGCAGCCATTTGCTCAGGCCGTTGACGCAGCTCACGCCCACGCCGTGCAGGCCACCCGAGACCTTGTAGCTGTTCTGGTTGAACTTGCCCCCCGCGTGCAATTCGGTCAGCGCGATCTCGGCCGCGCTGCGCTTGGGCTCGTGCTTGTCGTCCATCTTCACACCGGTCGGGATGCCTCGTCCGTTGTCGGTGACGCTGATGGAGTTGTCCGAGTGGATCGTCACGACGATGTCGTCGCAGTGACCCGCCAGCGATTCGTCGATGGAGTTGTCGACCACCTCGAACACCAGGTGGTGCAGGCCGGTACCGTCGGAGGTGTCCCCGATGTACATGCCCGGGCGCTTGCGCACCGCTTCGAGCCCTTCCAGGATCTGGATGCTGCCTTCGCCATAGGCCGCACTCTGCGCGGCGTCATCGGCGGCTTTCGCAGTCTTCTTCGCTGCTTCGTCAGACGGGTTCAGTGCTTCAGTCATCGAGATTCAAACTCATGGTTCGGCCGACTGCGCTTGCAGCACGACCCTTCAACAAAATCAGGCAGCAACAGGCGATCAATCAGATTCTCATGGGCATCACGACGTACTTGAACCCGGCCTGCTCGGGCACGGTGATCAGCACGCTGGAGTTGGTGTCCTGCAGTTCGAGCTTGATCATCTCGGCACCGATGTTGGACAGCGCGTCCATCAGGTAGGTCACGTTGAAGCCGATCTCGATGCTGTCGCCGCTGTAGTCGATCTCGAGTTCTTCCTTGGCTTCTTCCTGCTCGGCATTGCTCGACGCGATGCGCAGCGTGCCGGGTTCGATGTTGACTCGCACGCCCTTGAACTTCTCGCTCGTCAGGATCGCTGCTCGCTGCAGGCTGGCCAGCAACGGGGCACGCCCCATCGTGATGTGGTTCTTGTGGTTCTTCGGGATCACGCGGTTGTAGTCGGGGAACTTGCCTTCGACCAGCTTGGTGACGAACTCCATGCCGCTGAAGCTGAACTTGGCTTGGTTGCCGGCGAAGCGCATCTCGATCAGGTTGTCGTCGCCGCCCTTGTCACTCTTCAAAAGACGCTGCAGTTCGAGCACCGTCTTGCGCGGCAGGATGACTTCCTGCTTCGGTATTTCAGCGTCCAGCGTCGCCTGCGCCAGCGCGAGGCGGTGACCGTCGGTGGCGACCAGTGTCAGGCTCTTTCCCTCGGCGACGAACAGGATGCCGTTGAGGTAGTACCGGATGTCGTGCACAGCCATCGCGAAGTGCACCTGGTCGATCAGGCCCTTGAGCGTGCTCTGGGGCACCTTGAACACCGGCCCGAAATCGGCAGCTTCCTGCACCAGCGGAAAGTCGTCGCTGGGCATCGTTTGCAGCGTGAAGCGGCTCTTGCCCCCTTGCAGCGTGAGCTTGCTCTGGTTGGCGCTCAGGGTAACGATCTGATCGGCTGGAAGAGACCGCAGGATGTCGATCAGCTTGCGCGCACCGACCGTCGTGGCAAAGGCAGAAGGGTCACCATCGAACGTGCTGCGGGTCCGCACCTGGATCTCGAGATCGGACGTGGTGAACTCGATCTCACCCCCGTTCTTGCGCAGGAGCACGTTGGCCAGGATCGGCAAAGTGTGTCTGCGCTCGACGATTCCCGAAACCGACTGAAGCGCACCCAGAAGTTTTTCTTGCGCTGTCTTCAAGACAATCATGTGAACCTCTCAAATTAGCCGTAGTAGTAGGGGTGACGCCAACCTGTGCAGAACCGTATTTTCTGTCTTTAAATCAACCGGTTGCGTGTAGACGAACCCTGTGAAGAGAAGCTCCCGATGTCCGGGAGCCGCAGACAACAACTTTGAATTTCGCCTCGCGGCAGTGGACAAGTCGAAATTGCCCTGAAGTTGTCCCCAGGTCTGTGCCTTGACAGGCGCTTCGATCGTGGTCTTTCATCGGTCAGCCTTTGAGCGTCTGTTCCAGCACGTGCAGTTGCTGATTCAGTTCGGTGTTCTTCTGACGTTCGGCGGAAATCTTGCGCACCGCGTGCAGCACCGTCGTGTGGTCGCGACCTCCGAACAGCTCGCCAATCTCGGGCAGGCTCTTCTGGGTCATCTCCTTGGCCAGGTACATCGCGATCTGGCGCGGACGCGCAATGCTGGCCGGACGCTTCTTGCTGTACATGTCGGCGATCTTGATCTTGTAGAAGTCGGCGACGGTCTTCTGGATGTTCTCGACGCCGACCTGCCGGTTCTGGATCGACAGCAGATCCTTCAGGGCGTCCCGGGCCAGCGCGATGTTGATTTCCTTCTGGCTGAAGCGCGAGTAAGCGAGGATCTTGCGCAGCGCGCCTTCGAGTTCGCGCACGTTGGCACGTACATTCTTCGCGACAAAGAAGGCCACGTCCTCCGGCATCGTCGTGCCTTCGACTTCGGCCTTCTTCATCAGGATGGCGACGCGCATTTCAAGCTCGGGCGGCTCGATGGCCACCGTCAGCCCCGCATCGAAACGCGAAGTGAGCCGCTCGTCGATGTCGACCAGTCCCTTCGGGTAGGTGTCGCTGGTCATGATGATGTGCGCGCGCTTGGCCAGCAGCGCCTCGAAGGCGTTGAAGAATTCTTCCTGGGTGCGCTCCTTGCCAGCGAAGAACTGGACATCATCGATCAGCAACAGATCGAGAGAGTGGTACTTTGCCTTCAGTTCGTCGAAGGTCTTGCGCTGGTAGTTCTTGACGACATCGGTGATGAACTGCTCGGCGTGCAGGTACAGCACCCGGGCATCGGGCCGATCGGCCAGCAAGGCGTTGCCCACGGCGTTCATCAGGTGGGTCTTGCCCAGGCCGACACCGCCGTAGATGAACAGCGGGTTGTACATCTGGCCCGGAGCACCCGCCACATGCAGCGCCGCGGTTCTCGCCATCTGGTTGGCGCGTCCGGGAACGAGGTTCGAGAACGTCAGGCTCAGGTTCAGCCGGTGACGGTTGAGTCCGTTGCCCTGTGCTGAGGGCGTCGACGAGCTGTTGACCTCGACCGTCGACGCTGAATATGGATCGATCGGGTCATGGGAACGCGTTGCATTCCTCGAATCGACGGCGCGCGATGCAACCGTGGCTGGCGTCACCAGGGCGGCTGCGCGCGGCTGCGCGTCTCGGGGCGCCAGATTGATCTCCAGTTTCACGGGCTTGCCCGCGAGGTCGGACAACACGGCTTCGATGCGCCCACCGTACTGGTTGCGGATCCAGTCGAGCTTGAACCGATTTGGAACCAGCAGACACGCGGTGGCACCGTCCACGGTTTCGGAAACCACAGCAGCCGGCAAAGGGCGGATCCAGGTGTTGAACTGTTGTTCGGGCAGTTCGGCGGCGAGTCGCTCGCAACCGCGTTGCCAGAGGTCTTCGGTCATGTTGTGAAGAACCGCGCTTTCCAGGTCGGCCAGTCTACTCGAAAGGTGCCTGAGGTTTCGAGTTATCCACAGCTCGAAATGACGAAAAGGACGTGCCGAAAGGTGAATCGACCAGACCGGTGGAACGCTGGGGTTTTGACGTGCGGGCGCTTTCTTGGTCTAATCCGAGGTTGCCCCGAGATCGATCCAGCCGAGTCGCAACCCTGCGATCGAGCCTGGAACGAGTGTCGGCTGACTGTCGGAACACCCGTCAGATCCCTGAGCGCCTCGCGAGAAGGCGCCTTCATTCCGTATTGGATTCGTCATGAAACGCACCTATCAAGCCTCGAAGACACGTCGCGCCCGCACCCACGGTTTCCTGGTCCGCATGAAGACCCGTGGCGGCCGAGCCATCATCAACGCTCGTCGCGCCAAGGGCCGCAAGCGTTTGGCGGTCTGATGCCGATGCCCCTCGTGATGCCGCACATCACAGGGGCTTCTCCCGCGCGACCGCTGTGATAGACGTCATCACGCAGGCGCAAGACTTCACCCAGGTGCTGAACGCGCCGTGTCAGGTCCGTTCGCCGCACTTCGCGGTGCACCATCTGCCGCGCGCTCCGGGCACAGGTCGCGTAGAGTTGTCAACAGCACCTGCACCTACATCCTGTCCGCCTGTGGATGAGTCTGCCCTGACAGGTTGCTGGCTGGGGTTGGTGGTGCCGAAGCGGCATGCCAAGCGCGCGGTCACGCGAACCTTGCTGAAGCGCCGAATCCGGTCTGCCGTCAGCAATGTCTGCGGGCTGCCAGCAGGCATGTGGGTCGTCCGGTTGCGTACGCCTTTTGCTCGCACCGAGTTCGTCAGCGCGGCGTCCGATCGCCTCAGCGCCGTCGTAACGGACGAACTGGCTGCGCTGATGCGCGCTGCCGTGGCGAGGGCGACGCGATGAATCGGGTGGCCCCGTCTGTGGCGCAGCGCGCGCTGGTGGGAACGGTGCGCTTGTATCGTTTGCTGCTGAGTCCCTGGCTCGGCTCTGCCTGCAGATTCGAGCCAACCTGTTCCGTCTATGCCATCGGAGCCCTCGAAGCCCACGGCGCAGCGGTCGGAAGCTATCTCGCCGCGAAGCGCGTGCTGCGCTGCCATCCCTGGTGTCCCGGCGGTCACGATCCCGTCCCTAACAAGAAGTTGTTCTCATGACCGAAATGCGTCGCACCCTGTTGTGGGTGGTGTTCTCGATGTCGCTTGTCCTGTTGTGGGACGCGTGGAACAAGCACACCGGACAGCCGTCCCTGTTCGGCACCCCTCAGGTGACACAGCCCGCTGCCAGCGGCCCGATGCCTGCCGGTTCTGCCGCCGTACCCGCCGCTGCGGCGCTGCCGGCGGGCACCCCCAGTGCCATGCCAGCTGCTCCCGTCGCCGATGCGTCGACGGCTGCACCTCTGCAGTCGCAGAAGGTCGACATCACCACCGATCTGGTCAAGGCCACGGTCGATACGCTGGGCGGCTCGATGGTTCGACTCGAACTGTTGAAGCAGGCCGACCACGCGGATCGCGACCGCAATGTCGTGTTGTTCGACGAGTCTTCTAGCCGCCTCTACAAGGCGCAGACCGGACTGATTGCCGCTCAGGGAGGAGCAGCGATGCCCAACCACCTGACCGTGTTCAACCTGATCCCCGGCGACCTCACGCTGAAGCAGGATCAGGATCGGCTCGAGGTCAGGCTCGAATCGCCCGACGTGGGCGGCATCAAGCTGATCAAGACCTATGTATTCCAGCGTGGCAGCTACGTGGTGGCCGTCAAGCATGATGTGGTCAATGTGTCGACCACGCCGGTAACGCCCCAGGTGTATTACCAGTTCGTGCGGGACGGCAATGCGCCGGAGGGCGAGTCGAGCTTCTATTTCACCTTCACAGGTCCGGCGGTCTACACCGACGCAGCCAAGTTCCGCAAGGTCGAGTTCAAGGACATCGAGAAGCGCACCGGAACCGACAAGCCCGACCACGACACTGCCGCTGACAACGGGTGGGTCGCGATGGTGCAGCACTACTTCGCCGGTGCCTGGCTGCTGGGGGCCACGGCAGATGAGAAGCGGCCTCGCGAGTTCTTCACTCGCAAGGTCGACACGAACCAGTACTCGGTCGGCATGATCGTGCCGCTCGGCACGTTGGCACCCGGGGCGACGCAGACGCTCGACGCGCGCCTGTTCGCCGGTCCGCAGGAGGAAGACAAGCTGAGCCAGCTCGCCCCTGGACTTGAGCTGGTCAAGGACTACGGGTGGCTCACCGTGCTCTCCAAGCCGTTGTTCTGGCTGCTGACCCAGCTGCACAAGCTGATCGGCAACTGGGGATGGGCCATCGTCGGGCTGGTGTTCCTGCTGAAGATCGCCTTCTACTGGCTCAATGCGACCGCATACCGATCGATGGCCAAGATGAAGGCCGTCAACCCGCGCGTCATGGAAATGCGCGAGCGACTGAAGGACAAGCCGCAGCAGATGCAGCAGGAGATGATGCGCATCTACCGCGAGGAGAAGGTCAACCCGCTCGGCGGTTGCCTGCCGATCTTCGTGCAGATGCCGTTCTTCATCGCGCTTTACTGGGTGCTGCTGGCCAGCGTCGAGATGCGCAATGCGCCGTGGATCGGCTGGATCACCGACCTGTCGGCCAAGGACCCCTATTTCATCCTGCCGATCCTGATGACTGTCACCAGCCTGTTGCAGACCTGGTTGAACCCGACGCCGGCCGATCCGATGCAGGCCAAGATGATGTGGATCATGCCGCTGGTGTTCTCGATCATGTTCTTCGTGTTTCCGGCAGGCCTGGTGCTGTACTGGTTGACCAACAACATCCTGTCGATCGCGCAGCAGTACATGATCAACAAGCAGCTCGGAGTGCTCGGCAAGTAGAGCGCTGCGCCGCATGGCGTGACGGCGTGCGGCGGGGTCTCCACCGAAGAGAATGCGCTGCATGCTGCCGCGCCATCACGATCCGATCGTTGCCATCGCCACCGCGTCGGGGCGCGCTGCCGTCGGCATCATTCGAGTCTCCGGCCGTGATCTGCGGCCACTGATCGCGGTGTTGTGCCGCAGGTCGCTGGCGCCCCGGCACGCCACCCTGCTGCCGTTTCTCGATGCGAATGGCGGGCCGATCGATCACGGCCTGGCCATCCATTTCCCCGCGCCGCATTCCTACACCGGCGAAGACGTGCTGGAGTTGCAGGCGCACGGTGGTCCCGTGGTGCTGCAACTGCTGCTGGCGCGCTGCATTGAGGCTGCCTCGACCCTCGACCCTTCCTCCGGCCTGCCGGTGCTGCCAGGTCTGCGCCTGGCGATGCCGGGCGAGTTCACCGAGCGTGCCTACCTCAACGACAAGCTCGACCTGGCCCAGGCCGAAGCGGTCAGCGATCTCATCGATGCCAGCACCGAGGCAGCGGCCCGCTCGGCCTCCCGCTCGCTGAGCGGTGGCTTCTCGGCCGAGATCCGCGAGCTCGATGCCCGGTTGATGCGCCTGCGCATGCTGGTCGAGGCGACTCTGGATTTTCCCGAGGAAGAGATCGACTTCCTGCAGCAGGCCGATGCGCAGGGTCAGCTTTCGTCGATCTCGGAAAAACTGCATGGCATCGAGGCGCGGACACGCCAGGGCGCCTTGTTGCGCGACGGCATCACGGTGGTGATCGCCGGTCAGCCCAACGTGGGCAAGAGTTCGCTGCTGAATGCACTCGCCGGTGCAGAACTCGCCATCGTGACACCGATCCCCGGGACCACGCGTGACAAGGTCACCCAGACGATCCAGATCGAAGGTGTGCCCGTGCACGTGATCGACACCGCCGGCCTGCGCGAGACCGACGACACCATCGAGCAGATGGGCATCGCGCGCAGCTGGACCGAGATCGAGCAGGCCGACGCGCTCGTCTTCCTGCACGATCTCACGCGGCTCGGGCAACCAGACCACGACGCCGCAGAGTCCGCCATCCGCCAGCGGCTGCCGCGTGCGCTGGTCGAAGCCGGACGGGTGCTCGAGGTCTACAACAAGGCCGATTTGCCGCACGGGTGCTCCGCAGGGCCGTCGGAATTGCGTCTGTCAGCCACGACGGGCTTGGGGCTGGACACGCTGCGCCATCGTCTGCTCGAACTGGCCGGCTGGCTCGACCATCCCGAGGGCGTCTACGCCGCCCGCGCCAGACACGTTCAAGCCCTGCAGCAGACGCGTGCGCATGTCGATGAAGCGACTCGCCAATGGTCCGGTGTGGCGCCCGCTCTCGATCTGCTGGCCGAGGAACTGCGCCTGGCGCAACACGCCCTCGGTGCGATCGTCGGTCAATCAACGCCTGACGAATTGCTAGGCGAGATATTCAGCCGGTTCTGTATAGGGAAATAGCGTCGCTTTCAAAGCGGTCTCACGGGATTGGAAGGGAATCCATAAGCTAGCTGACGATCTCGGAGCTGATCCAGGCACCGGGCGCACCGTCCACCTCAAGGACGTACTTGAGCGCTTGCCCGCGCATCGAGCCAGCGAAACCGACGCGCAGTTGCTGCATCGCTGGCCAAGATTGGCTGGTCACTTACTGTGGAAGCGCCGAATGCTCACGTCAGTCCGGGTGGGCGATGGCGCAGACGCAGCCAGGCCTTGTGCAGCAGGTGCGGCAGCGTGCGGTGCAGCGGCATGCGGATTCGGTGCGCCCGCAGATAGAACCAGGCTCGCACCAGGCGGGTGCTGCGGCAGTCGGCGTCCGGGTGGTTCGGACGCAGCGCGACGGCCAGCATCGCCGCTGTCAGCCGGTGGCGCAGCGGGCGGGCCGATTGTTGCTGCAGCTGCTGCCATGCCGGTTGTGGCACCACCAGCCCCAGCTTGCACTGCGCCTGGGTCAGCACATCCAGCAAGGGCTCGCACAGGCCGAGCGTGGCTGCCCGGTCCACCAGCGCCGGCCAGAAGTCGGGCTGGGCGCCGAAGCAGGTCAGCAGGTCATGCATGTCGAGCAGATCACGCAGGCCGCGGGACAGGTCGCCCTCCTGCATCAAGTGGGCGGCGGCGTGCAGCACCATGTCGGCTGGCGAAAGCACCATCAGGCCAGGTTGGCCCTGCAGCGGCCGGGCGTCGGCCAGCAGCCGTTGCGCATCCACGGCGAAGCGCGAACCGGGTTGGGTAATGCAGTGGTGCACGTCCAGCATCGTGCCCCGCTCCTCATGCCGCAACGGCGGCAGTTCATGGCTCCACTGCCGGTAATACCGGTCGTCGTAAGGGTCCAGTGGCATGGCAGCCCATCCATGCGCCGCCAGTGCGGCCTCCACGGCCCCGAGCGCAGGCGCCGCCACCAGTATGTCGATGTCGCCGAAGCGTCGGCTCTTCGCCGGCGGCAGATCGGCCAGCACGTAGGCCGCACCCTTGAGCAGCACGACCGGCGTGGGCAGGTGGCCGATCGCGCGTCGGACGCAATCAACCTCCCAGTGGGCTGCCTGCCGCTGGCGTGCGACAGCACGCAGCGCGTTGTGCAGGTGCACCCGAGCCTCGGGCGGTGCGCAATCGGTCCAGCCGCGCGTTTGCAGCAGCCAGGCCACACGGCCGAGAAGACGGGCGCGCCGGGCCTGGCTGAATAGACGTTCCCAATCGGCCGCGTGCCACTGTGGCGCGGTGTTGCTGGTCCACAGCCCGGTCAGCAAGTCACCCGGCATGGTCGATCGCCTGGGCCATTGCGTCGATGGCGGCCACCGCATCGGCCAGCATGTCGTAGCGCAGGTCCAGGCACTCGCTGGCCGTGACCAGTTCTGCCAGACGTGCGAAGCCATCATGTCCTGCCAGGTCCAGGTTGACGGTCTGGCGAGTCAACTCCAGCAGGGCGCGGGCCTTGGGCCGCGCTTGCAGCAGCAACGTCGCGCCGGGCGACCACTGCGGGAAGACGATCCACACCGGACAAGCCGGCTCGTCCATGCGTTGCACGTGAGCCGCTGGCGCCTTCATCTGCGCGAGCGTGCCCTTGGGCGTGCCGTGCGCCGGGGCCGAGAACACGGCCTCCGGCGCAAAGGCGCGGAGCACCTCGATGGACTGGTTCTTCAAGCTCACTGGCCGGGCCAGCGGGTGCACCAGTCCGGTCGCGAAGTCGATCAGCGCGTACTCGTCACTCAGCAGGCGCCAGCCGCGATGCACCAGCGCCGCGCAGAGCGTGCTCTTGCCCGACCCTGACGGGGCGGGCAGCAGCAAGGCCTTGCCATCGCGTTCCAGCGCTGCTGCGTGCACAGTCAGGAAGTGGTGGCCGTGCGCGGTGACGTGCCAATTCAGCAGCCACTCGACCAGCGGCAGCGCGTGGGCTACCGGCACAGGTTCGAAAATGGGCTGGTAGTCGACATGCGCCTGCACCATCGGCCGCCGCCATCCCCATGCTGCGCGTGGCTGCCGCAGCGTGATATCGCCGTCACAGAAGTCGCCGCCCGGCACCAGGGGATGGTCGGCGTACAGGAAGTGGAGGCCGTCGCGCACGGCCACAAGGTCGGTGCGCAGGCGGATGGAGAACGGACCACTGCGCCATGCCAAGCCGGGGCCGCGCAGGCGCTTGCCCAGGGCCTGCAATCCGAGTTGGCCCAGCTTCACTCAGGCGTCGCCCGGCAGCAACCAACCCAGGGCTACGAACCGATCTAAGGCAGCTCTCAAGAACTCCTGAAGGCGACTGTCCGTCGGCGAGCCCAAGTCAGCCAACAGGCTATCCACCGCAGCCTGCACCTGTTGCGGGCCGGACTCGAAACAGGCCAGCAGCGCCGAGGACAGAGGGTCAAACAAGAAAACGCGGCCCGAGGCCGCTTCCATCGCCACAGATTCGTCGCCCCAATCGCGCCAAATCAGGTCGATCTGGGGATTCAACGAAAACAGCATGTCGCGCGCACTGCGCGTCGGGCGCGAGGGTGTGGAGCCTGCGTGCTCCCCGGCGCATGGGCCACAGCGACGGCTCGGTCGATCCGCACCGCGTCGACCCCGGCAAGCCCGCGGCAGTTCAGCTGGAAACGCCCAGCTTCAGATTGCCGCTGCTACCCGTGCGCTTGGACGGGTCGAGGTTCCAGCGGGAAAGCACACCCGCGGAGGCGGCCACCGGTGCGGCCACCGCCGCAGCAACGACCGAAGTCTGGCCCAGACGTTTGAGGATGGCTCGCCGCCGCTCAATGGAAGTGTCCAGCGCTTCTTGGGCTTGTGCTATCACGGCAGAGGGCTTGGTCATGGTGGCAACCGTCCGATTGACTATTGAAAATCGATGTTCTCATGCTGCTGCGCGGCGGGTCAAGCCGCCGATGACGTGCGGCTGGCTGATACCCGCGGGTAGGGGGGGGCAGGCGCGTGTCTGCCGGAAGGCGCGCCACCGATGGAGGCCAGATAATCCGTCAGCTTCCCGATCGCCTATGCGCCAGCTGTTACCCCGGGTTCCACGTTCATTCGTCCTTCAGCCAGCGGGCCGCGCAAGCTTGGTCCTGGGTCTGGTGCTGGTGATCTTGGCGCTGGTCGCGGCCAGCCACGTGCGGTGGCAGCAAAAGTCTGCGTGGGAGCGCGACGCCGCGCACTACCAGTCCGATGGCATCCCAATGATGTCCACGGTGGATGCCTATTACGCCCTGCGTTTGGCTCGCCAGTGGGCGGCTGGCCAGTTCGAGCCGGGCGCACCGGCCACCCCGCGGCACTTCACCCGACCTCCGAAAGGCCAGCCCGATGCCTGGGCGGCGCAGTGGGAGCCGCGAAGCCTGCCGTTGCTTAGCCGGTTGATCGCGTCCGTGGCAGCCTGGTCCGGCATGGGCATCGACCGTACGGCCTGGATGCTGCCGCCATTGCTGTCCAGCCTGTTCATGGTGCCCCTGTTCTGGGTGTTTTGGCGCCTGGGCGTGCCGGCGGCCGGCGTGATGGCGGGGCTGGTCGGCACCTTCTGCCTGGAGTATCTGGCCCGTACCGGGGTAGGCTGGTCCGACACCGACCAGTTGAACCTGCTGTTTCCCTGGCTGCTGGTGGCGCTGTTCCTGCAGATGGGCAGCGACCGTCAGGTTTGGCGGCTGTGGGGCTGGGCGGCGGTGGCCGGGCTGGTGAACCTTGTCTATTCGCAGTGGTACTGGAAGCCCGGGCTGGCGCTGGGGCTGGCAGCGGTGCTGGCGCTGCACCTCGTATTGGCAGGCACACCTTGGCGGCGCTGGCTGCCGGCGGTAGCCCTTTTCGTGTTGTGCTCGGGGCCGCAGCAGTTCGTCTACGCGCTGGCCAGCCTCTCGGACTTCGGGGCGCATTACCTGTGGCCCGATCGGGCCGTCTTGCAGTTACCGCCTGCGCTGCGTTTCACCACGGTCTGGGCGACCATCAGCGAGGTGCAGTCCTTGAATGTGGGCGATACCCTGGAGCGCGTTCTGCCGCACGCCGGGTGGGCGGCACTCGGCGGGGTGTTCTTTTTGGCCTGGGCCCTGCCGCGTTGGCGGGCCCTTCTGCCGCTGCTGCCTTGGGTGCTGCTGGGTGCGATGGCGATGTTCGGCTCACGGCGTTTCGTCTTGTATCTTGCGCCCTTCGTGGGCGCAGGCTGGGGCATCGCCATCGCGTGGCTGGTCGGTCTGACACTGCGGCCGGCTGAGGCGCGGGGGCGCCCGATGGAACCGCCGCGTCCTGCGTCTGCAGGCGGCGCACCGCTGGCTGTTCTACGGGCAAAGCTTGCCGGCCGGGAAGCGCAGGCGGTGGTCGCCTCGCTGGCTGCGGTGCTGGTGTTCGTGGTCTGGTTCCGCCCTGCTGCCGATCGTCTGCAGGCGCCGCCGCCTGCGATTCCTGCTCCTGTCTACCAAGACCTGAAGGCCTTGGCCACCCAGGTGCCAGCCGACACCCGACTGTGGACCTGGTGGGACTTGGGCTTTGCCATCGTGGATACCACCGGCCTTGGCGTCTACCACGACGGTGCGGTGCAGTTCACGCCGCAGACCAATATGGTGGCGGTCAGCCTTGCCCGGCCCGACCCGGCGCTGCTGCATGCCCTGGTGAGGTTCGTGGACCACGCAGGCAACAGCGGCATCGTGGCGCAGGCAGCGCATGCGCAGGACCTCGACGGCTTGCTGGACCGCCTGCGTCAGGCGGCTCCTGAGCAGATGGAGGTGCCGGTGCTGGTGGTCTTCACGCCGGACATGCTTCCCAAGTTCAGCAGCATCGAAAGCTTGGCCACGCCGATGACAGTCGCGAAAGGACGCCATCGCCCATTTGGCATCGTGCAACTGGCCTGCAACAGCTTGTCGGCAGAGTTACTGCGCTGCGACGGCGTGACGGTCGACTTGCGTGCGGCGCTGGTGCACCGCACCGGGCTGCCCGCCGGAGGGGCATCCGCGCCCCGGCCGCTGCGCCGGGTCGTGTTGTTGGCTGACGGGCAGGTCAGCCAGGAGCATTTGCTGAACCAGGGTCCGGGGCTGACGGTGCAATTGCTGACCGACCGCGGCCAAGTGAAGGCCGTCTACCTGCTGGACGAGACGGCCTATGCCTCCAACCTGAACCAGATGTATCTGCTGGGGCGGTACGACGCCAGATTTTTTGAGCCGATTTACAACCGATTGCTGGGGCTAAGCGCCTACCGAGTGCTGCCGGTTGCGCCCTGAGTCCCACTTGCCGGGAAGTGCCTGCCCGTGTTGTCTGTTCAGGCCAGACGGCGACGCAAGCCGATGGCCGCCAGCAGAGCGGCGCCTGCCAGATACAGGCTTCCGGGCTCCGGCACTTCGTTGGATGGTGGTGCGGCGTTGTAGGCGTATTCGAGCCTGACCGTGCCGGCCCAGGAACTCGTCAAGGTTGCTTCCGTGCTGTCGCAATCGGGGATGCCGCCGATGTACGAGATCGTTGGTGCGGCCAGCGCCAAGCCTGCAGTGATGTCGAAGCCGCCTTGGCCGATGAACCCGGCCAGGGGGACTAGGCTTTCGCCGCCAACGTCTGTCGCCAGCGGGCTGTGGGAGAGCGTATCCGTCATGCAGGTGTCGGAAAAGCCACAAGCGGTACCCAAGAAGGCACTGACCAACGAGATGCTCGGGCCTGAGGGCCCGGTCAGCGTACGAGTCACGGAGCCGGCAGCCTGGGTGAGGCCGTTGTCCTGCGCGATACCTTCACTGAGCGTCAGAATGTCCGTGCCTAACGGATTCGAGAGCCAGAACGTAACGCCTGTCAGGATGCCGAGCGAAGAATCGAAAAGATCAAAGCTCATGCTCTGGCTGAGCGACTGCGGGTCACTGAAAACTGAGACTACGGTGCTGTTAAAGCTGTTTCCACTATCGCGGCGCTTCAACTCCGCCGATGCCAGGCTGAAATTGCCCGTCTGTGTGATCACGGCTGCCTGGGCAATTCCCGTGGCTGCTGCGGACAGGCAAAGGGCGGTTGCGAGTGCTCTTGCGTAGAACTGCATGTGCTATCCGATCCGATCAAACCAGCGGGGCTGACTTTCCGCGGCAAAAGCATATTTCGCGCCAAATTGCACAAAACTAGGCAAATCAAGCAGTTGCATTGCTGCGACCTCAGCGGCGGCCAGGAACTGTCAAATTTCTCGACACGCCCTCCGGCCTGTAAGCGGTCTGCTACCTTGTACTTCGACAGCGTTGATTCCGGGCTCTGAGCTGGTCTGTGCCAGGGAATTCGCCAACGTTGCGCTGGAGTGCGGGTTCGAGCCGCATTCCCAGCGTTTGCCGCCGACCTGATTGCGTCAAGGGCCTAATTGTCGATCGGCGTGCTTGAAGAGCAGCATCGGCAACACCTGTTCTTCCTGTTCCCTGGTGAAGCCGCAGACCACGGACCGCATGGAGTTTTCATAGGTCCCGAACAGCATGTCCCAGACCGGAAGACCGTAATTGTTCCGGTGCTGATCCTTCTCGTGATGCACGCGATGCATTTCGGGTCGAACGATGATGTAGCCCAGCCAGCGGGGGGTCCGGATGTTCGTGTGTTCCCACAGCTCGAATATGCCGACCCAGAACGCTGTCCACGCCGCCGCGTCCAGCCCATAGCCCAGCAAGCCGTAGGCGACCGCGCTGACGATCACGGTGGTCGCCAGGAAATCGGTCGGATGTGCGTAGAAGGCGGTAGCGACCTCGAGTCGATAGGTGCTGTGATGAATCTGATGGAAGAGCGTCCACAACCGGTCGCTCTGATGGCGAAAACGGTGCCACCAGTACACGATGAAAGTCACGCAGAGATAGCCGGCGAACCCCTGAATCCAATCGGGCAGGCGGGTCAATGAGTTTTCCCGACGAAGGAAGGAAAACACGGAGGCATGGGACTCGATCCATGCTCCCAGCAGCATCGTCAACAAGACACCCGCGATACCGAAGCCCGCGGCGCGACCCACCCAGCGCCAGTCGGACGGGTAATTGACATTCGGTCGAGTACGCTCGCACGCCATCAGGGCCACTGCAAACGCGACAGTGAGCAACAGCGTGAGTGTCGAGGCGGGCAAGTTCATCCGGAAGCTTCTGCGCCGAGCCGATTCAAGTGCGGTGGAGAATACCTGAGCCATGAAGATCGCCGTGATCACCGATCTCCACGCCAACCGTGAGGCGGTTCAGGCGGTGCTCGAGCACGCCGCCGCGCAGGGTGCGCAGCACCATGCCTTCGTCGGCGATTTCGTCGGCTACGGTGGCGATCCCGCCTGGGTGGTGGATTGCGTGCGCCAGCATGTGGAGGGTGGCGCCACGGCCGTCATGGGCAACCACGATGCGGCCGTCGCCCAGGGAGCGCGGCGCACGATGCGCGCCGAAGCCCGTTTCGTGATCGACTGGACGCGAGAGCGGCTCGACGCCGGCCAGCTCGATTTCCTCGACCGCTTGCCGATGACACACGAACGCGGCGACCTGCTTTTCGTTCACGCGAACGCCTACGCTCCGCCCGAATGGGGCTATGTGGAAGGCAAGTCCGAGGCCGTACGCAGCCTGCTGGCCACGCGTCAGCGGATCACCTTCTGTGGCCACATGCATGAGCCGATGCTCTACCACCTGTCGGCAACGGGTAAATCGGGCTCCTTCGTTCCGGTGGCGGGTGAGGCGATCCCGTTGCTCGCCAGCCGCCGCTGGCTGGTGATCCCCGGGTCGGCAGGACAGCCGCGCGACGGCAATCCAGCGGCTTGCTATGCGCTCTACGACGAGGATGCGGCCGAGCTCACCTACTGGCGCGTTCCGTACGACCACGAGGCCGCGATGGCCAAGATCCGCGCGGCCGGTTTGCCGCAGTCGCTCGCTGCCCGTCTTGCCGATGGAAACTGAAACAGACTCCACGTTGGAGCCCGCCAACCGCGCGCCGTTGGCTGCCGGAACCATCGTCGATGGCTGGCAGCTCGAGGAGAAGTTGCACACCGGTGGCATGGCCCACCTGTGGCGTGTGACCCGCGTATCCGGTGGCTCGGGGACCGAGCCCGCGTCGAACGACGTTCCTGCCGATCTGCCGCTGATCATGAAGGTGCCGCGCATCATGGGCGGCGAAGACCCCGCCTCGATCGTCGGATTCGAGGTCGAGCAGATGATCCTGCCTGCATTGCAGGGCCCGCACGTGCCGCGTTTCGTCGCGCGGGGGGATTTCAGCCGCGAGCCCTACATCGTGATGGAGCGCATTGACGGGCCGTCACTGAGGGCGCGGCTCGACGAGGCGCCGCTCGCGATCGACGAAGTCATCGAGATCGGTTCGCGGGTGGCCACGGCATTGCACGAACTCCATCGGCAGCACCTGGTGCACCTCGACGTCAAGCCGAGCAACATCGTGTTCCGGGCCGATGGCACTGCAGTGATGGTCGACTTCGGCCTGTCGCATCACGACCGCCTTCCCGACCTGCTCGACGAGGAGTTTTCGCTGCCGATGGGCACCGGGCCGTACATCTCACCCGAACAGGTGCAATACGTGCGCGACGATCCGCGCTCCGATCTGTTCGCGCTGGGAGTGATGCTCTACCACTTCACCACCGGCCAGCGGCCGTTCGGCTCACCGGTCACGGTGCGAGGCCTGCGCCGCCGACTCTACGTGGACCCGATCCCGCCTCGCGCGCTGCGCGCGGATTGCCCGCCGTGGCTGCAGGAGGTGATCCTGAAATGCTTGGAAGTGAAGGCCGAGCGCCGCTGGCAGAGCGGCGCGCAGCTGGCGCTGGCGCTGCAGGACCCGACACAGGTACCGCTCACAGCGCGCGCCCAGCGCGCGCATGTCAGCAATGCGTTCCAGCGCCTGAAGCGCTGGTTCTTCGCTATCGGCGCCGAACCGCAGACCTCCCCGCTGGAAGGCGTGACCAGTCAGGTCATGAGAAGTCCCATCGTGATGGCTGCGATCGACGTCGATCAGGCCTCCGGCGAGTTGCTCGATCGGCTGCGCGAGACCGTGCGACGCATTGTCGTGACCGAGCCCGGGGCACGGCTGGCCTGCGTGAGCGTGATGAAGACCGCACGCATCGGCATGGATGAACTGGTGGATGCGGCCGGACAAAGCGTGCACGTCAAGCAACTGGTCGGCCTGAAGCATTGGGCCCGGCCGATCAGCAAGCAGCTGAACCTGGAGGACGGGCGCCTGACCTTTCATGTGCTCGAGGCACCGGACGCGGCCACGGCCATCGTCGAATTCGCCGCGCGAAACCAGGTCGATCAGATCGTGATGGGTGCGCGTGGCAACTCGACGCTGCGACGCTACCTGGGAAGTGTCAGCTCGCAGGTGGTGGCGCAGGCGGACTGCACGGTCACCGTGGTGCGGGCCTGACTCGCGGACCCCGCAAGGTCAGTAGAAGGCGTCGACTCGGGTCGCTCCCATGAGCGGTTCCAGCAGCCGTGCCAACGGGCCCAGGCCCTCGTAGCGTGTCGCCACCTTGTGCGCATATCGGAAGAAGCGGGGCAGGTCTGCGCTGTAGGCCGGTTTGCCGTCGCGGTGCTTGAGGCGGCAGAAGATCCCCAGCACTTTCAGATGCCGCTGCAAGCCCATCCATTCGAGCGGTTTCCAGAATTCACCGAAGTCGGCAGGCACCGGCAGGCCGACCTTGCGCGCCTGCTGCCAGTAGCGGATCGCCCAGTCGAGCTCCTGTTCCTCGTCCCAGCTGATGAAGGCGTCGCGAAGCATCGATGCCACGTCGTAGCTGATCGGACCGCGCACCGCATCCTGGAAGTCGAGGATGCCCGGGTTGGCCAGAACGCCGTCGGCGACGGTGTTGCCATCGCACACCATCAGGTTGCGCGGCATGTAGTCGCGGTGCACGGCGACGGTCGGCTGGTCCAGCGCGCTGCGCACCAGCAGGTCGCAGGTGGTCGCCCAGGTGGCCTGTTCATCGGCATTCCAGCTCACGCCGAACTCGCGCTTCACGCACCACTCGGGGAACAGCGCCAGTTCGCGTCGAAGCAGTGCGTCGTCATAGGCAGGCAGGGCACTGGCATCGACGCGCTGTTGCCAGACGACCAGGGCCGACATCGCCGAACGCATCAGGCGCTCCACGCTGGCGTTGTCAGCGGCTTCGACCGCGGCCTGCAGTTCGCCCAGGTAGAGCTGCGTGCCGAGGTCGTCGAGCAGCAGGAAGCCGTGCTCGACGTCCTGCGCGAGCACCTGCGGCACATTCAGCTGCGCCTTGCGTGCCAACGAAGCCACCGCCACGAAGGGTCGCACATCCTCGTGAGCTGGCGGTGCGTCCATCACGATGAAGCTGCCCGCTTCCCCATCGATGCGCAGATAACGCCGGAAGCTTGCATCGCTGGATGCCGGCCTCAGTGTCTCGGTGTGCAGTCGGTGCGCGGGAGCGACCGTCGTGATCCAGCGTTGGAAGTCGGCGCGTCGGGCGGGATCGGCCCAGACGACACCGGGGCGAACATCGGGTGCGGTGGAGGGAGGCACAGGAGTCATGGCAGGGCGGCGTGTGGGCGCGCAGGGGCGAAAAGGCGGGTCATCCGGGAGCAGTCGCTGCCACACCCTCATGGATAATCAATTTTACAAACCGCCATTCGCGCTCGTGGCCTTCGCCACCTCCTCCCGACCGCTTTTCTCCACCCTTGCTGCCTCGTCCACTCGTCCGTTTGCTGTGTACCGGCGGCCCGACATCCCGTGTCGCACCGGGGTGCGGCCGTGCGTGGCAGCTCCTGCCACTGACGGCTGCCCTGCTTGCGGCCAGCGGCCCGGCGTGGGCGCAGTGGGGACGCCCGCCGATCGGCTCCACCCCTGCCCCGGCGGCGAGTCCGGTACCGGTTCGGGCGCCGTTGCCGTCGCTGGTCACCGAGGGCGGCGTCCTGCTGAAGATCGCGCCGGCCCTGACACCGCTGCCGCGCGGTGAAGCCGGCAAGCAGTTGCCGCTCTCGGTTCAGGCGCAGACCGTGCGAGGTCGTCCCGATCTCGACACGATCGCCGAAGGCGAGGCCGTGCTGCGCAGAGGCGACCTAACGTTGCGCGCCGACCTGCTGAGCTACGACCACGTCGAAGACCTGGCCCTGGCGCGCGGGAACGTGCAGATCAACCAGGAAGGCAACCGCTACACCGGCCCCGAGTTGCAGCTGAAGGTCCAGCGCTTCGAGGGCTACTTCATCAACCCGACGTACTTCTTCGGGCGCACCGCGGCCGGTGGCAAGGCCGAGCGCATCGATTTCATCGACAGTCAACGCACGGTCGCAACCAAGGCGACTTACAGCAGCTGCCCTGCCGACGGCAGCGGGGATCCGGACTGGCTCCTGACCAGCGACCGGGTCAAGATGGATTTCAACAACAACGAAGGTTTTGCCGAAGGCGCTGTGCTGCGTTTTCTCGGCGTGCCCATACTTTGGGCGCCCGCGCTGAGTTTCCCGCTGACCGACGAGCGCAAGTCCGGGTGGCTGCCGCCGAGTGTCGCCATCGACAGCCGCAGTGGCGTTCACCTCGAAGTACCGTGGTACTGGAACATCGCTCCGAACCGGGATGCCACCTTCACCCCGTCAGCCAGCATTCGGCGCGGGGTCGGGCTGGGCAGCGAGTTTCGCTATCTCGAGGAAAACTACCACGGCGAACTCAATCTGAACCTGTTGCCGCACGACCGCGAGGCAGGTCGAACGCGCTATGCGTTCGGGGCGAAGCACGAGGCAGCCTGGGCGGACGACACCCGTCTGAGCGTGCGGATGCAGCGGGTCTCCGATGACGACTACTGGAAGGATTTCCGGCGCGACCTGAACACCACCACGCCGCGCCTGCTGCTGTCCGACATTCAGGCGACGCGGCCGTTCGGCGAATGGACGACCTACGCTCGGGCGCAGCGCTGGCAGGTTCTCCAGAACGCCGACAGCCTGATCGACGCGCCCTATGAGCGCCTGCCGCAGATCGGCGCGCGCACGCTGCAGCCGGTGGGCGAGGGTTTCGAAGTCGGCTTCGAGGGCGAATTCAATCGCTTCGGGAACCCGATCGGTACCGTCAACAACGCCAGCCGCCTGACCGGCCTGAGAGCGCACGCAATTGCCAGTCTCAGCCGGCCGTGGGTCACACCCGGCTGGACACTGACGCCGAAGGTGTCCGTGAACGCCGCGTCGTATTCGCTCGACAGTCCGATGTCCGACGGCCGCAAGCAGGCTTCCCGCGTGATCCCGACATTCAGCCTGGACAGTGCCTGGGTGCTGGAGCGGGACTCGTCGTGGTTCGGCAAGGACATGCGCCAGACGCTGGAACCCCGGCTGCTTTACGTCAACACGCCGTACCGCAAGCAGAGCATCCTTCCGAACTTCGATTCCGCGCCGCGGGACTTCAATTTCGAGACGATCTTCACCGAGAACGGGTTCTCGGGCGTCGATCGTGTTTCCGACTCCCACGCATTGACGGCCGGCGTGACCACCCGGCTGCTCGACCCGATGAATGGCGGGGAAGCGATGCGGCTCGGCGTGGTTCAGCGCTACCTGTTCAGCGACCAGCGGGTGACGCCGGAGGGAACCAAGCTCACGCAGCGCATCTCCGATCTGCTGTTGCTCGGGTCGACGAACGTGATACCCGACTGGTCCCTGACGGCAACAGTTCAGTACAGCCCGCAGCTGGGCACGACGGTGCGCTCCATCGTCGGTGCTGCGTACTCTCCCAAGCCATTCCATACCGTCAGTGCGGTGTTCCGGGAGACACGAAACCTGAGCGAGCAGCTCGAACTCGGCTGGCAATGGCCGGTCTTCGGGCGTACGCCCGATGCCCCCAATCTCTCGGGCGACTCGCGTGGCGACCCGGCGAGTTGCAAGGGCTCGCTCTACACCGTCGGCCGCGTCAACTACAGCACCCGCGACAGCCGCATCGTCGATTCGATTCTGGGCTTCGAATACGATGCGGGTTGCTGGATCACACGGGTCGTGGCGGAGCGCCTGTCGACCGGCCGGGCTGAAGCGACCACGCGCCTGCTGATACAGCTGGAGCTGGTCGGCCTCTCGCGGCTCGGGTCCAACCCGCTGCAGGTGCTGAAGGACAATGTGCCTGGCTACCGGCTGCTGCGTGATGCGCCGGCGAGCTCCCAGAACACCTTCTCCTTTTATGACTGACGCCTTGAGATCGATCGTTGTAGCTGCTGTAGCCGTCGGCGCGCTTGCCGGTCAGGTGCCCCAGTCATTTGCCCAGGCACCTCGCGCTGCGGCGTCGAGTGCTTCGTTGCGAAGTGGAGATTTCATCCTCGCGGTCGTGAACCAGGAATTGGTCACCGCGCGCGAAGTGGAGCAGCGACTGGCTCGAGTGCGCGAGAACGCCGCGCGCACCAAGACCACCTTGCCACCTGAGACTGAATTGCGTCGCCAACTGCTTGACCTGCTGATCGACGAACGTGCCCAGATCTCGCACGCGCGTGAAAGCGGGCAACGCATCGATGACAGCGAGCTCGATCGTGCGGTGGGGACCGTTGCTTCGCAGAATCAGGTGACGCTGGCGCAACTGCGACAGAAGCTGGCGGAGGACGGCGTCGATTACGCCCGTTTCCGCAAGAACCTGCGAGACCAGATCCTGGTCGAGCGCGTGCGTGATCGAGAGGTCCAGGCCCGCATCCGCATCCCCGACACCGAGATCGAGGCGCTGATCGCCAAGCAGCGCGCGGAATCGTCCAATCGCGCCGAATACAACATCGCGCAGATCCTGGTCACGGTACCCGAGAACGCCAGTGAGGAGCTGGTGGCAGAAAGGAAGGCCCGTGCGGAGTCGGCGATGGCCCGCGTGAAGTCGGGCGAGTCGTTCGCGACGGTCGCTCTCGAGATCTCCGAGGACGCAAACAAGGCGCAGGGCAGCAGCCTCGGTCTGCGTACGGCCGACAGATTGCCAGATGTATTCGTCGAGCGCGTCCGAGGGTTGAAGAGCGGACAGATTGCCGACGCACTTCTGCGCACAGGAGCAGGCTTTCACGTGCTGAAGCTGGTCGAGCGTCGCGAAGGTCAGGCCTTCTCGATCACCGAGACCAGATCACGCCACATTCTTCTGAAGATCACCGCCCAGCTTGACCAGGCCGCTGCGGTGCGGCGTCTGAACGATTTCAAGCGCCGGGTCCAGGATGGCTCCAGCAGTTTCGAGCAGCTGGCGAAAGACAATTCCGAGGATGGCAGCGCGAGCCAGGGCGGGGAACTGGGCTGGACTTCGCCGGGAACCTTCGTGCCGGAATTCGAGGAGGTAATGAACCGCCTTCCCGTCGGCGGCATCTCCGATCCGGTGGTGTCGAGATTCGGCGTGCACTTGATCAAGGTCGACGAAAGAAGGCAGGCGACGCTCGACGCCAAGCAGGAGCGGGATCAAGCCCGTAACGCGCTGCGCGAGAAGAAGTACGAGGAAGCCTACGCCGAGTGGACCCGTGAAGTGCGCGCCCGCGCCTATGTGGAGTTGCGCGATCCACCCCAGTGATCGCCATTCGGGCGCGGACACGGTGATTCCGCAAGTTCCGCCGAGGGAACTCTGATGGCCCACACCGCACGCAAGCGCTTCGGGCAGCACTTCCTGACCGACCGGGTCGCGATCGATTCGATCGTCGATGCGATTGCGCCGCACCCCGGCGAGACGCTGATCGAGATCGGGCCGGGCTTGGGTGCGATGACCTTCCCGTTGCTTGAGCGCTGCGAGCATCTGACGGTGATCGAACTCGATCGCGACCTGGCTGCGCGGCTGAGGCGTCAGCCGGCCCTCACCGTGATCGAGGCCGACGTGCTGAACGTCGATTTCGGCGAGCTCCACCGGGCCGCCGGACAGCGCCTGCGCGTGGTCGGCAACCTGCCGTACAACATCTCGACGCCGATACTTTTCCATCTTCTGCCGGTGGCTGCGCAGGTCCTCGATCAGCATTTCATGCTGCAGAAGGAGGTCGTCGAGCGCATGGCGGCTGTTCCCGGCAGCAAGGTCTACGGCCGGTTGTCGGTCATGCTGCAGTGGCGCTACGCCATCGAGTCGGTGCTCGATGTCGAGCCCGGGTCTTTTGACCCGCCCCCTCAGGTGCGATCTGCCGTGGTGCGCATGTTGCCGCTGCCAGCGCGTGAAGATGTCGATGCCACGCTGCTCGGCGAATTGGTGACGGTGGCGTTCTCGCAGCGCCGCAAGATGCTGCGCAACACGCTGGGCCGCTGGCTCGACGAAAGGGGCTTTGCGGGGGACTTTGACTTGCAGCGCCGAGCAGAGGAGGTTGCGGTGTCCGAATACCTGTCGCTGTGTGCCGCGGTTCGTTGAATTGATGCAAGCATGAAAAAGGCGGCCCGCAGGCCGCCTTGATGCCAGTGCTCAACTGGGGGCAGGCTCAGGCGGCGTTCAACCACATCGAGGTGTCGAACGCACTGCTCATCAGCGGCATGTTCATGCCGAAGCTGGCTCCGGCAGCGCTCTTCGCTGCAGGCTTGACGGGCTTTTCTGAAGGGCCGGGTATTTCGGTAGCCCGCTCCCAAGAACCGAGTTCTTGAGAGCGGGCTACTGAAAAGAATAGAAGCACCTGAACGGGACCTTTCGTTCGGCCCAGAAGTCGGCCGCGTCTCGGAACACGTCGAGCAGCTGCTCGCGTGCTTCGCGATCGAAGCGTGGGTTGTCGGGCAGCTGTTCCAGCACCACGACAAACCCGGGCTGAGAGCCCGCCTTGTGAACCAGGTCGGTCATGCAGTCGTAGAGCGCATCGAGGTTCTTGCCGAAATGCACCGGAAACAAGAATGACTCGGCGATGGTATCCAGCACGTCCTGCTTTGCCTGGGCCGACGTCAGATTGGCATAGAGGAAGTGCTGATCGGCGTTTTGCGCCGCCAGCATCAGATCCTCCACGCGGTAGGCGCGGATCGATTGAACAATGTTCGAACGGACGGTCTGCAAGAGCATGGACTCGTTCCTCCTATGTATAAAAAACCAGAGCGGCGTTCACTGCGCGAAGCGGCCGAGGCTCGCGCAGGGGTCGCCGCTGTAAAAACGGGCTTCAGGGGCCGTCAGCCGCACATGCGCGCTTGGTTCGCGGGCGATATACCCGCGGGCATGTCCCGGCAGAGATCGACCCCGATTGGAGAACACGGTTCCGCCCCGCTTGTGCGTGACTGATCCACCCGGAATAAACAACCGATCGCTCTGGCGGGCATCGGCAGGAAGCTGCAAAAACGCCAAATTGGTGCGTTCAGCGATACTTTCCTGATGCGAGGTCCGGGACCTGACCATCCCTGGATCCCATCGCGCGGCAGCCAGTGAAACCGCGATGGCGGCTGTTTTTGCTGACCTGGCGATGCGTTGCCGATCCCCCAATGGGCCAGAGAAAAACACGGGTTGTCCCTTGATTCGGAAAGGCCGATGGTACCGAATCGGGCCGAAAACCTCAAGGCTGCGCCTCAATTCAGGGCATGACCGCCCGTGAATAAGTGTGTGCTCACATAAATTTTGGTGATTGGTGGGTATGCCGTGAGCCGCTGAAGTGCCAGTGATTTACGGGCTCTGAAACCGACTTCCAATCGTCACAAAGTGGCTGACGCGAGGCCTTCACGAGGCCACTTCAACGGGTCGCGTTCGCTTCTGCCACGGTCAGTGCTGTCATGTTGACGATGCGGCGCACCGTCGCAGACGCCGTCAGGATGTGCACCGGCTTGGCTGCGCCCAACAGTACCGGTCCGATGGCGATGCCGCCGCCGGCCGCTGTTTTCAACAGGTTGTAGGAAATGTTCGCGGCATCGATGTTCGGCAGCACCAGCAGGTTGGCTTCCCCGCTCAGCGTGCTCATGGGCATCAGCCCGCGGCGGTAGTCGGCGTCGAGCGCCGTGTCGCCATGCATCTCCCCATCGACCTCGAGCCAGGGAGCGTCTTGTCGCAGCAAAGTCAGCGTTTCTCGCATCTTCACTGCCGAAGGATGGTTGCTGGAGCCGAAATTGCTGTGCGACAGCAGAGCTGCCTTCGGGCGCAGCCCCAGGCGCACCATCACCTCGGCTGCCATCACCGTGATCTCGGCCAGTTGTTCGGCCGTCGGGTCGTAGTTGATGTGGGTGTCAACCAGCATCACCTGCCGGCCGGGCAGCAACAGACCGTTCATGCAGGCGAAAGTCCGGGCGCCTTCTCGCAGTCCGATGACCTGTTCGATGTACTGCAGATGCAGTGCGGAGTTGCCCCAGGTGCCGCACAGCATGCCGTCGACGTCGCCCTTGTACAGCAGCATCACGCCGATCAGCGTCAGGCGCCGCCGCATCTCGATCTTGGCGAACTGTGCCGTGACGCCCTTGCGAGCCGTGAGCTGATGGTAGGTCTGCCAGTAGTCGCGGTAACGGTGGTCGTTGTCGGTGTTCACCACGTCATAGTCGCGCCCCGCTTCCAGGCGCAGGCCGAACTTCTCGATCCGAGCCCCGATGACTTCCGGACGGCCGATCAAGGTCGGTCGCGCGAGACCCTCGTCGATCACGATCTGTGCGGCTCGAAGCACCCGCTCGTCTTCACCTTCCGCGTACGCGACGCGCTTCTGCAGCGCGCGCTTGGCCAGGTTGAAGATCGGCTTCATCGTCGTGCCGGATGCGTAGACGAAACTCTGGAGGCGCTCGCGGTAGGCGTCCATGTCGAGCACCGGCCGTGCGGCAACGCCGGACGCCGCAGCGGCTTCGGCGACGGCTGCAGCGATCCTGATCATCAGGCGCGGATCGAACGGCTTGGGGATCAGGTATTCGGGCCCGAAGCTGAGGTTGGCGCCTGCGTACGCCGCGGCCACCACCTCGCTCTGCTCGGCCTGTGCCAGATCGGCGATCGCATGCACGGCAGCAATCTCCATCTCGACAGTGATCGTCGTCGCGCCTGAGTCGAGTGCACCGCGGAAGATGTACGGGAAGCACAGGACGTTGTTGACCTGATTCGGGTAGTCGGTGCGGCCGGTCGCGATGATCGCGTCGTCGCGCACGGCCTTGATCTCCTCGGGCAGGATTTCCGGCGTCGGGTTGGCCAGCGCAAAGATGACCGGCTGGGGATTCATCGTCGCGACGACTTCCTTCTTGAGCACGCCACCCGCGCTCAATCCAAGGAACACGTCCGCTCCGCGCATCACGTCGGCGAGGCTGCGGTGCGCTGTCTTCTGCGCGAAGACGATCTTGTCCGCATCCATCAATTCGGTGCGGCCTTCGTAGACCACGCCGGCGAGATCGGTGACCCAGATGTTCTCGCGCGGCAGGCCCAGCTTCACCAGCAGGCTCAGGCAGGCGAGGGCGGCAGCGCCGGCACCCGAGGTGACCAGCTTGACCTTCTTGATGTCCTTGCCGGTGACTTTCAGCGCGTTCAGCAAGGCGGCACCGACGACGATGGCCGTGCCGTGCTGATCGTCATGGAACACCGGGATCTTCATCCTCTTGCGCAGGGCCCGCTCGACGTAGAAGCAATCCGGCGCCTTGATGTCCTCGAGGTTGATGCCGCCGAAGGTCGGCTCCAGCGCCGCGATGGTGTCGATCAGCTTGTCGAGATCGCGTTCGGCCAGCTCGATATCGAACACATCGATGCCGGCGAACTTCTTGAAAAGCACCGCCTTGCCTTCCATCACCGGCTTGGCAGCCAGCGGACCGATGTCGCCGAGTCCCAGCACAGCCGTGCCGTTGGTGATCACGGCCACCAGATTGCCGCGCGCGGTGTACTTGAAGGCGTTGGCCGGATCCGCCACGATTTCCTCGCAGGCGGCGGCCACGCCGGGCGAGTAAGCGAGGGCGAGATCACGCTGGTTGACCAGTTGCTTGGTCGGCGCGATGGCGATCTTTCCCGGGGTCGGAAACTCGTGGTATTCGAGTGCGGCGCGGCGCAGTTCGGCTTTTTTGCTGTCGTTCGAGGTGGTCATCGGGATACCTTCGTGCTGGGCACTACGGATTCGCATGCAGGATGGCGCGTTGGGCTCGCGGCCTCGTCGCACCAGCAAGTCCCGCGTCGGGGCGCGTCTGGGCGCAGCGCGGCGGCGCTGCTGGGTGCAGCCGCCCGCGAATCTGGCAGCGTGCCGGCCATCAGGGGCCGGAGTCGGCGAATCATCATGTTCATTGTAGAAGCCGCTCGGTGTGCAGGTCCGGGCGGGTCGATGACCTGCCGCAGCGAGAATGTGGTGATGTCTCTCGGCGAATTCGACCTGATCACCCGCTACTTCGACCGGCCGGCGCGACGGGCCACGCTCGGCATTGGCGACGATTGCGCGCTGTTCGCGCCGGCGCCCGGCATGCAGATCGCAACCTCGTGCGACATGCTGGTCGAAGGCCGCCATTTCCTGTCGACGGTGGCGCCGGAGCGCCTGGGTCACAAGGCGCTGGCTGTCAACTTGAGCGACCTCGCGGCCTGCGGCGCCGAACCGCTCGCCTTCACGCTGGCGCTGGCGCTTCCGCGTTCCGACGAGGCTTTCCTCGACGGATTTTCTCGTGGACTGCTGGCGCTGGCCGACGCGCACCGCTGCGAGTTGATCGGCGGTGATACCACGCAGGGTCCGTTGAATATCTGCATCAGTGTTTTCGGCCAGGTTCCGGCGGCGGCGACCGGAACCGGCGCCCTGCTGCGCGCCGGCGCGCGCTCCGGGGACGACCTCTATGTCAGCGGCTCGCTCGGAGACGCACGTCTGGCGCTCGAGGTGTTTCGCGGCACGCTGTCGCTGGACGGGCGCGAGTTCGACGCTGTTCGCGATGCCATGGAGCTGCCGCAGCCCCGCGTCGCCCTGGGGCTGGCATTGCGTGGCCTGGCGAGCAGTGCCATCGACGTGTCCGACGGTCTGCTGGGAGATCTGGCTCACATCCTTGAGCGCTCAGGCGTCGATGCGATCGTGGAGATCGATGCACTGCCGCGCAGCGTGGTTCTGCGTGGGCAGCCGATGGCCTTACAACGCCTGTGCATGCTGTCGGGTGGCGACGACTACGAACTGCTGTTCACCGCCGCTCCGGACCGGGCGTCGCAGGTGGTGGCAGCTGCGGCATCAGCCGGCGTCGCCGTCAGCCGCATCGGCCGCATCGTGCCGCGCACCAACGCGGCCGCCGGCCCCCGTGCTGAACTCATCGATGCCGGGGGCCAATCCGTGGTGCATCGGCACGCGTCGTTTGACCACTTCCGCACATGAACGAAAGCTCTCTCGCCGCGCCTGCGTTGTCCCAAACAGCTCGCCGGGCGAACGTACGGCTGCTGCTGAGCCACCCGGCGCACCTCGTTGCGCTCGGCTTCGGCAGTGGGCTGTCGCCGATTGCACCGGGTACCGTCGGTACGTTGTGGGCATGGATGGCCTTCCTGGTCTTGCACCCGCACCTCTCCACGCCTTACATGGCGGGGCTGCTGGCCGCCAGTTTCTTCGTCGGCTGGTGGGCATGCACCGTCACGGCCCGATCGATGGCGGTTGCCGACCCGGGCGCCATCGTCTGGGACGAGGTGCTTGCGTTCTGGCTGGTGCTTTGGCTGGTGATGCCCTCGGGACTGTTGGCGCAGGCCGTTGCCTTTGCGCTGTTCCGCTATTTCGACGCCGCCAAGCCGGGCCCGGTGGCCTGGGCCGATCGAGTCTTCAAGGGCCGCCCCGGCCAACCCATCGGGTGGGCACAGGGCTTCGGAATCATCTTCGATGACTTGGTCGCAGCCCTGTGCACCTTGCTCGTTTTCGCGGGCTGGCGCTGGCTCTGGCCCTGATCCGAATTCGGAGTGCAGCATGAACGAACTCGATACCGAACAACAGGCCGGCGTTCAGGCGATTGCCAGCGCGCTGCGTTCGCGCGGTTTGCGCCTGGCGACGGCCGAGTCCTGCACCGGCGGCCTGATCGCTGCGGCTTGCACCTCACTGGCTGGTTCGAGCGACTGGTTCGAGCGAGGCTTCGTCAGCTACTCGAACGAAGCCAAGACCGAGCTGCTCGGCGTGCCGCAAGAGTTGCTGGCCGCGCATGGCGCTGTCAGTGAGGCCGTCGTGCGTGCAATGGCCGAGGGCGCGCTTCAGCGATCCTCCGCGCAGCGGGCCGTGGCCGTGACCGGCATCGCCGGGCCGGGCGGCGCAACGCAGGACAAGCCTGTCGGCACGGTCTGGCTTGCGGTCGCGCGGTCGGATGGAGACACCACGGCGCTGCTGCTGCAGCTTGCCGGCGATCGCGCCGCAGTCCGGCATCAGACGGTGACGCGGGCGCTGCGGGCGCTTCTCGCTTCGCTGCGTTCCTGAACCGCACGGCGCATGGCGATCCTGCTCGCGACCGACTTCGACGCTGCCGGGCTGTGCCGCTGGCTCGAATTGCTGGAGGCGGCGCTGCCCGGCGAGCAGTTCGTGACTGACCGCCGGACGGTGGACGATGCAGCCATCGACATGGCCCTCGTCGCCAACCCTTCGCGTGGTGCACTCAGCGGGCTGGCGAACCTGCGCCTGATCCAGTCGCTGTGGGCAGGCGTCGACAAGCTGCTTGGCGACTCCAGCCTGCCGCCCCACGTACCGATCGCGCGCATGGTCGATCCGGCGATGAATGCCGCGATGGCCGAGACGGCGCTGTGGGCGGTGCTCAGCCTGCACCGCGGCTTCTACGAGTACGCCGCTCAGCAGAGGATGCGGCGCTGGCACTCTCTGGTCCAATGTCGTGCCGACGAGGTCACCATTGCGGTGCTGGGCCTTGGTCAGATGGGCCAGACGGCTGCGCTTCGGCTGGCGGCACAGGGCTACCGGGTCCTCGGATGGAGTGCCCGGCCGGGTGCGAAGGCCTCGATCGAGGCCTTCGCCGGAGACGATGCGCTGCAGCCGCTGCTGGCGCGCTGCGACATCGCTGTCAACCTGCTGCCGCTGACGCCCGCGACGCGCGGCCTGCTTTGCAAACGCACCTTCAACGCCATGCGCCGCGGGGCGAGCCTGGTGAACCTGGCTCGCGGCGCGCATGTCGTCGATGAGGATCTGCTCGCGGCACTCGACGGCGGTCACCTGCGTCATGCGGTGCTCGACGTCTTCACGATCGAGCCGCTCCCTGTGGACCACCGTTACTGGTCACACCCGCAGGTGACGCTGCTGCCGCACGCCGCTGCGCAGACCGATGCGCGCAGCGCCGCCGCCATCGCCGCCACCAATGTGCGATTGCTGCGGGCTGGCGGACTACCGCAGAACCTGGCGGATCGGACCCGGGGCTATTGAGGGCGCAAGCCAGCGGCTGGCCGCTTTCAGGCGCCCAGCGCCAGCCGAGGCGGCACCACGACCACCCGACCACGGGTCGAGCCGGGCGCGACCGAGGTGCTCTGCATCGCCATCAGCGCCAGCCGCTTCAAGCCGTCCCACGGCTCCGGCGGCCAGTCCGGGTGCTTCAACCCCTTGACCAGACCGTCGCAGATCTGCGCAGCGTGCAGCAGCTGCGCCAGCGCGTTTTCGGTGAACAGGGGCAGCGCCCGCTCGAAGAGGCGCTCCTTGGTGCCCCAGACCCGTGCCTCGCGCAGCGCCAGCGGCAGCGGTCGGCCGGCTTTGACGGCGTCCTGGGTGCGCTTCAGAGCACGCAGATCCTCGGCCAGCGTCCAGTGCACCAGCACCGCTGCCTCGCCCTCGGCACGCAATCCATCGAGCATGCGCAGCGCCCGGGCGACCTGACCTGCAAGCACCGCTTCGCCGAGCTTGAACACGTCGTAGCGAGCCACGTTCAACACCGCCGACTCGACCTGCTCGAAGCTCAGCTCGCCGGCCGGATACAGCAGCGCGAGCTTCTGTATTTCCTGGTGCGCGGCGAGCAGGTTGCCCTCGACCTGGTCGGCAAAGAAGGCCAGCGTGCGCTGACCCGCCTCCCCGCCCTGCACCCGTTGCTCCTGCGCACCCAGCCTTTGGGCGATCCACAGCGGCAGCGCCTTTCGTTCGACCGGATCGACGCGCACAGTCACGCCAGCGGCGTCAAGTGCGCTGAACCAGGCGCTCTGCTGCTGCTGGCGGTCGAGTCTGGGCAGCTGCACGATCGTCACGACGTCATCGCTCAGCGACTGGCAGTAGCGCTGCAGGGCCTCGGATCCGTCCTTGCCGGGCTTGCCTGAAGGAATGCGGATCTCGATGAGCTGCTTGTCGGCGAACAGGCTCATCGCCTGGGACGCACCGAGCAGGGCGCTCCAGTTGAAATGCGCGCCCGAGACGGTGTGCACCTGCCGCTCGGTGTGCCCGCCCCGGCGCGCCGCTGCACGCAGCGCGTCTCCCGCTTCCTGCGTCAGCAGCGGTTCGTCGCCCCACACGGTGTAGATCGGCCGCAGGCCCTTCTGCAGGTGCGGGCCGAGCTGGTCGAGGCGCAGTTGCATCGTGACAGCGGGTGCGTGAAGGGGCCGGGGGGTTTGGGGCTCAGAGCGCAGGCACGGTGGCCAGTCGCCGCATGATCTGGATGACGATGTCTTTCTGCATCTCGCGGTACAGCAGCGCCTCTTCGTATTCCTTGGCGAGTGCGGTCGTTTCGCTGTAGCTCATGTCGCGGCCGAGCACCAGCTCGGTCGGCGCAATCAACTCGCGTCCTGCCACCGTGCGCAATCGAAAATTGAAGCGCACGCGCAGGCTCAATTCACGCACCTGACCGGCCGAACTCGTTGCGACGACGCTCTTCTCGCGCCGGTCGGACAGCGCCTCGAGGATCACCTGCGCTTGCGCGGCGGAATCGACGACCAGCGTGGTCTGGCTGGCGTTGATGTTCTCGCGCAACTCCTTCTCGAATGGCGAGTTGGACTTGAAGCCGGTGAGCTGCAATGTGCGGAAGTTCAGCGCCGGCGCGCGGCGCAACTCGAATCCGCAACCGACGAGTGGCGATATCGCCATCGCCGCTGCCATGGCGATCCAGGCGCGGCGCCGACGTTCGAGGCCGACGCTGGCGGCGGGTGCGGTGGGCGGGCGGGCGGGCATCGGTTCGGGCCTTTCAGAGCACCACATTGACCAGGCGGCCGGGCACCACGATCACGCGCTTGACCGGCGCGCCGTCGGCGAACTTCAACAAGTCCGGGCTGATCAGCGCGGCCTGCTCGATCGCTGCCTTGTCGGCACCAGCGGGCACGGTGATCGAACCGCGCAGCTTGCCGTTGACCTGAAGCATCAGCTCGATCTCGTCCTGCACCAGCGCAGCCTCGTCGACTTCAGGCCAGGGCGCGTCGAGCAGGTCGCCATGCACGGCCGCGTAGCCCAATTCGTTCCAAAGTGTCCAGGTGGTGTGCGGGCAGGCGGGATAGAGCGATCGCAGCAGGATGCCGTAACCCTCGCGCAGCACCGCCGCGCCGTCGTCGCCCTTCCACGCCTCGAGTGAATTCAGCAGTTTCATGCCGCCCGAGACCACGGTGTTGTATTGCATCCGTTCGTAGTCGTAGCTGACCTGGCGCAGTACCTGATGAACTTCGCGGCGCAGCGCCTTGGCCGCGCCCGACAGTTCGGCCGGGATCGCGCCGGCGGTCTTCAGGAGCTCGGCGTTCCTGGCGCCGAAACCCCAGACACGCTTAAGGAAGCGGTGCGCGCCGTCGACACCGGCATCATTCCATTCCAGGGTCTGTTCCGGCGGTGAAGCGAACATCACGAACAGCCGCGCGGTGTCGGCGCCGTACTGGTCAATCAGCGCCTGTGGGTCGACACCGTTGTTCTTGCTCTTGCTCATCGTGCCCACGCCTTCGTAGGTCACTGCCGAGCCGTCGCCCTTGAGCGTGGCGCCGTTGATCTTGCCGTCGGCACC
>Ga0116157_10000320_pt1 | contig 51604 bp, 47 predicted proteins | sample AD_UKC048_MetaG_FD_89882 | JGI IMG/M metagenome (GOLD analysis project Ga0116157, IMG submission 89882) | Active sludge microbial communities of municipal wastewater-treating anaerobic digesters from USA - AD_UKC048_MetaG | ecosystem: Engineered > Bioreactor > Anaerobic > Digestate | place: USA... | reverse complement strand
ACTTGTGCAAATTAGAAAGTTTCATAGTATAATAATGCACCGGCGTTAAGGAAGCCCCCGGCTTTCGAGGCGCGTTTTGTATTAACCCAACCCAATCTTATGGTTTGGGATTTAGAAAATGTTCAAGGATTATTGATATTATGCCAAGCTCATACTTAACCCGAGAGGGATTTGAAAAGTCGGAACAAGAACTGGAATTTCTACGCACCGTCAAACGCAAGGAAGTTGCTCAGCGTTTGCAGGATGCGATGGAAGACGGTGAGCTGATCGAAAACGCGGAATATGAAGCCGCCAAAAACGAACAGGCATTCACAGAAGGGCGCATTAAAGAGCTGGAACTGCTGCTTGCCAATGCACACATCATTGAAGATGGTGAAAACGAGCACGGACTTGTTACTGTCGGCTCACACGTGACGATCTGCGAAGAAGGCGGTGAGCCTGAAATGTATAAGATTGTTGGTCCTGTTGAAGCAAACCCTCGTGAAAGACGGATATCCAACGAATCTCCTATTGGCCGCGCTTTGATTAACCATCGTGTTGGTGATAAGGTTAAGATTGAAGCCCCAGGTGGTGCTTACACCGTGGAGATTCTAAAGAGCGAGTAGTCGCCTGAATTCTCAAAGCCCCACCCTTCATCACGGTGGGGCTTATTTTAATGTAAAGGACGAACCATGCTTACAGATAACTTTTCCGAACTTGAGAATCTCCGTTTGGCAAAAATGGAGCAATTGCGCCAGGATGGGATTGAGCCTTACCCAACCCGCTCATATAAAAACAGCAGCAATGCCGATGCCATCAAGGCTTTTGAAGCCCGCGAAGTTGCCGGTGATCCGGAAGAGCTCAAGCTGACCCTTGCCGGTCGCCTGCGCGCCATCCGCAACATGGGTAAGCTTTCGTTTGCCCACATCGAAGATCGCAGCGGCAGGATCCAGCTCTTCATGCGCATCAACGAACTCGGGCAGGAAAAACTGGATCAGTTCGTGCGATTTTTCGACCTGGGCGACTTCATTGAAGCCACAGGCACCATGGTGCGCACCAAACGCGGAGAAGTCACCCTGCAGGTTGAGGACTTTAGAATGCTCTCCAAAGCCCTCTATCAACTGCCGGCCGCCAAGGACGAGGTGGTTGACGGAGAAGTCATCCGCCATGCAGCCCTAACCGACCCCGAAACCCGTTACCGCCAGCGCTACGTCGACCTGGCAGTCAACCCCGAAGTCCGCGACATCTTCCGCATGCGCACTGAGACTCTCAAAGCTCTGCGCGAGTTTTTAGATGAACGCGGCTTTCAGGAGGTGGAAACTCCCATCCTGCAGCCTATTTATGGCGGAGCGGCAGCCAAACCCTTCACCACCTACCACAACCAGCTTCACCGGCAGCTCTTCCTGCGAGTCAGTTTTGAACTTTACCTGAAACGATTGCTCGTGGGTGGTTTGGATCGCGTTTATGAGATCGGGCGCGACTTCCGCAATGAGGGCATATCCTTCAAGCACAACCCCGAATTCACCCAGCTTGAGTTCTACATGGCTTATGCCGATTACAACACGATCATGGAAATGACCGAGCAGATGGTTGCGCAGGTTGCCCAGCGTGTTTTGGGTACGATGATCATCCAGTGGGGGGGGCACGAAATCAACCTCACCCCTCCCTGGAACCGCATGCAGATTCGGCAGGGTCTGATCGACCACGCTGGCATTGATATCAACGAGCACCCCACAGCTGAAAGTTTAGCGGAGCTAATGCAAGCCCGCCAGATACCCTTCAAACCGGGAACTCCACGCGGCAAGCTGATCAACACCCTGATGGAAACTTATCTTGAGCCGGTTATGATCCAGCCGACCTTCCTCTACGACTACCCGCGCGACATCTCACCCCTGGCGAAGGCGAAACCTGAAGATCCCAACACGGTGGAACGCTTCGAGGGCTACATAGGTGGGGTGGAGCTTTGCAACGCTTTTACTGAGCTTAATGACCCGCTTGATCAGGAAAAACGCTTTCTTGAACTCGGACGTGCTTACACCGAAGATGATGAAGAGCGCAACCCGATGGACGAGGACTACTTGCGCGCTCTGGCTTACGGCATGCCGCCGGCTGGTGGTTTTGGCCTCGGCGTGGATCGGTTTGTGATGATGCTCACTGGTCAGCATTCCCTGCGCGAAGTCATCCTCTTCCCTCCACTGCGAGAGGAAGATAGAGCCTCTACTGAAGCTTAAGCAGGTAATCGTAACAACCTGTCAAAAAAGAGTGCCTCAAGCACTCTTTTTTGTATGATATTGCCCATTTGTAAGACAATTTCCGAAAACTCGCATAATTATGTTTATATAAACGCATTTTTAATGTTGCAATTGCGTTAGAATCTATTTGAAGTGTTGTCTCGTTGGCTTGAGTCTTGCACAGAAAGCAATCATGGAAGAGACCGAACTGATAACGCGTGCTGTTGATGGCGACCTTGACGCCTTTAATCGACTCGTGCTCCAGCACCAGGAAGTCGCTTATAACGTAGCCTACCGAATTATGGCAGACGAAAACGCGGCCGCGGATGCCACCCAGGACGCTGTAATCTCCATGTACCGCAAACTCGATACCTATCGAGGCGGATCTTTTAAGAGCTGGTTCTTGCGAATTGTCACAAATGCCTGTTACGACGAACTGCGCCGTCAGCGCCGCAGACCGACTATTCCGATTGAGCCGGAGACGAACGAAGGCGAACTGGTTGAATCCCCGGAATGGTTGGAGGATAAATCTGCTGGTCCGGAAGACGTACTGGGGACTTCTGAGATTGAGAACGCCATACAGCACTGCCTGAGCGGGCTGGACCAAAAATTCCGGATTGTGATCACACTGGTGGATGTGTCGGGTGAGGATTACGAGGCGGTTGCCCGGATCATCGGTACCCCCATAGGTACGGTCAAGAGCCGTCTTGCACGGGCGCGTCTCAAAATGCAGCAGTGCCTGCAAGGTTTTAGGGAACTTTTACCAGACCAATTTCGTCATATTACCGAGGAACATGATGAACTGGCAAGCTGAGATTTCTGAAAAGGACATGACGCTGCTGTGCGAATACCTCGACGACACGCTGTCCATAAAGGACCGCGCGAAGTTTGAGACACGCCTGCAGCAATCCCCCGAGCTAACACAAGCTCTGGAGGATATGACTGCGTTAAAGCGCAGCATGCGCAGCCTGCCCTGCAAACCTGTGCCTCATCATTTCACCCTTACTCGCAGTGAAGCAGAAAAAGCCCGGCGTGGCTTATTCATGCTGCCAACTTTCGGTTGGGCAAGCGTGGTTTCAATGATTCTGTTGGCTGTCATTTTTGGCAGTGAGTTTATTTTCACAAATTTTTCAGTTCCCCAGACACCAGCTGAACCGGTCGCCATGATGCTTCCAGATGCTGCTCCTGAAAGCGCTCTGAGACAAGCTGAGGAAGAAAGTAGTCAGCCAGTGTACCTGCTCAACTGGGCCTCGGTCGGTGGGAAAGGCGGCGGTGGTGCCGGCGGAAGTGGCCTGCCCGTGGGAGGTATGGCTTATGGAATGGGCGGCGGGCTAACCGAAATCGCTCCAGAAGATGCTGTGGTTGCTGAACCAGAGCAGCCAGCTGAACTCACATTGACCGAGCCGATGCAGACAGGGGGGGTCGTCGAGCCGACCGAAGTTGCGAGCATGCTTTCTGAGGACAAAATTACTGTTGAACCATTGATCTTTGGGGTTCGTGAGGACCAACTGGGGCAGGTTATTACGATCGAGCCTGTTCAGTCCGAGATATCAGCGGTAGTTGCTGCTCAGGAGGTTGTTGAGTCGGAAAAAGAGCCAATTATCCCAACGAATGTAAAATGGATCCTGGCTGGTCTTGCTGCCGCGTTCGGTCTGATCTGGCTGCTGCTGAAACTCAAGCGATAAACTCGAACTCATAAAACAATAAGAAGTCCAGGACCATGGTCCCGGACTTCTTTTCTTTAAAGATTTGGGTTGTTACTTGCGTTTGGTCACGTAGGGCTTTCGCAGTAGTTTGGTTAGAGCAAGCCCCAACCCCACCGTGAACGACCCTGCCAGGATAAAGCCTGAACCTGCAAAGCTATCTTCCGGTCCGGTATTCGGCACTGAGAAGGTTGCTGTCGCAACTGGGGTCGTGGTTGGCAATGTTGCTGTGGGGTCAGACCGCGTTGCCGTAGGGCTTGGCTCAGGAGTAGTCGTGACCACTGTCGGCTCTGGTGTATTTGTCGGTGGATTTGTGGGTGTTGCTGTCGTAGCGGTTGGGGTAAACGTCGGCGTGTTGGTTGGGGTCACCGGTGTGGAGGTCGGAGTCTCGGTGGGTGTCTCGGTGACCGTAGGAGTCTGTTTTGGCGGATCTGTGGGTGTAATTGCCGTGGTGGTTGGGGTAAACGTTGGCGTGTTGGTTGGGGTCACCGGTGTGGAGGTCGGAGTCTCGGTGGGTGTCTCGGTGACCACGGGAGTCTGTTTTGGCGGATCTGTGGGTGTAATCGTCGTGGCAGTAGGGGTAAACGTTGGCGTGTTGGTTGGCGTCACAGGGGTGGGAGTGGGCGTGAACGTTGGTGTGTTGGTGGGTGTTTCGGTGACCGTGGGGGTCTGTTTTGGTGGATCGGTGGGTGTAATTGTCGTGGCAGTAGGAGTAAACGTCGGCGTACTGGTAGGCGTCACAGGGGTGGAAGTGGGCGTGAACGTTGGTGTGTTGGTGGGCTGTTGTTGGCAGCCATAATCGCCAGCGTACGCACCGGGATTGTGGAGCGTGACCAGGGTGCTGTTGACCCACACTGAGGCACTGGTGATGTTGTAGTAACCTGGTGCAACATTATCTGTGAAATGGACTACATTCCCGGTGTGAGCATCGGGCGGAATGGTGCCGTAGGTGTAAGTAAGATCTGAGATGACATCCCCCTCGACAGTATTAAGTAGGACAAAGTGGATTTCAACGTACGTTCCGAGACATTCGATGTGCGACAAGTTCAGTTGGTATTCTTCACTTGCTTGAACAGGTTGGTCCACCTGGCTGAGAGTAAATAGCAATATGATTGCTAGTAGAAGTGTGGATAGTGTCCTCATATTTAAACCTTTCTATTAAGTTGCAAAAGCTTAAGAGGTTGAAATATTAATACACAATACGTAATATTATCCAAAAAATGTATAAGGTATGTAGAAACTATTGAGGAGGACACGGTTTATTTAGCGGTTATAGCGCTTCTGGAGAAAGAAGGGAAAGAGGCTCTTGCAGCAGAGATTTTCTGGTTGTTGAGCTTTTAGGGCTGAGAAATTACTGAGCTGAAAAAGAGCCCAGTGGGGTGATCTTCCCGATGACTACAAAGCGCTGGCCTTGCCAGTCGTTCGTGCAGGTATAGAGTGTAACCAGGTGATCACTCGGTGTAAGTTCGACTTCAGTTTCGATTACGGAATTCTCTTCGATCGTTTGGATCAAGCTTTGGAACTCCATCTCAGAGCTGAAATTGACCACCAAGTAAGTAGTGTCGGTTTCGCTGACCACGATTCCCGCTGTAATATCCACCCGGTAAACTTGCTCTGGTGTGTAAATGGTGTAAAAGGGGTTCTGTTCGTAGAACTGCTGGCTCTTGTACCAAACCAAGTTGCTGAACATGAGTCCATTGTCAAAGTTGTGCCCATAAATGATGGTGTTCGGATCGGAGAAGTCGGTGTTATTGCGAAAGTCGAAAAAGATCGACCCCATCGCCTTATAGGAAAGATCAAGGTCGCGCGTCAGGTAATATTCGTTATCTGGTGACTTCAGGATCGGATGATCTACGCGAATCGCTTCATTATGGATCCATGCCCGTATGTCCGCGTTCAGGCTTTGCCAGGCAAGGAAATCAACCTCAACCAATGAAAGTGCTTGCTGTAGTTCCTCAGCATGAGGATTAATGGTGGGGGTAGGTATCATGGTGGCGGTAGGCGGCAGCGATTTTGTCCCAATGGGGCTTGGGGTGCTGGTGGGAGTAGGGCTTGGGGTGGGGCTTGGCTGAGCAGTGGCAGTTCGATAATAATCCGCCATAAAGGTAGCTAATCTTTGGGCTTGCAGAGCTTCTGCTTTCACAGGGCGATGTCTTGCCCTGAAATATTGCAAGCCAAAGCCAACCGTCAGAGCGGCTGAGAGCAGAAAAAGGATGCTCAATATCACCAATGATAGCCTTCGCTTAACTTCCATTTGGAAAGAATAGTATTCTTTTTGCCACAGAAATATCAAGTTATTCCTATCCGGAGTTTATACAAAAAAGAAGCGGATTTTTGATCCGCTTCTTTTAACAATCTGATTTATTGAGAGTTTGGCTATTCAGTCAGGAGTCTGACAGTTTCTTTAAGAGCGCCGGCTCTGTCGGTTCGTTCCCAGGTCAGGTCCAGATCATCGCGACCGAAATGCCCATAGGCAGCCAGCTGGCGGTAGATCGGGCGCAGCAGATCCAGGTCGTGGATGATGGCGCGTGGGCGCAGGTCGAAGACCTTGGCGATTGCCTGGGCAATTTTTTCATCGTCCACCGCACCAGTGCCGAATGTTTCCACGTTGATGCTCAGCGGGTGTGAGACGCCGATGGCATACGAAACCTGCACTTCGCAGCGTTCAGCCAAGCCGGCTGCGACCACGTTCTTTGCCACCCATCGGGCAGCGTAGGCTGCGGAGCGGTCAACCTTTGTCGGGTCCTTACCGCTAAAAGCGCCGCCGCCGTGCCGTCCCATGCCGCCATAGGTATCCACGATGATCTTGCGTCCGGTCAGGCCGGCATCGCCCATCGGACCGCCGATAACAAAACGACCGGTTGGGTTGACATAAATCTTGGTGTCCTCATCCACCAGTTCCGCAGGAATGACAGCCTTGATCACGTGTTCCAGAATGTCCGCCTCAATGCGATCGTGGCTGACTTCTTCGTGATCCAGCTGGTCGGCGTGCTGGCTGCTGATAACGATAGTGTGGATGCGAACAGGCTTGCCGTAGTGATATTCCACGGTTACCTGGCTCTTGCCATCGGGGTACATCCAGGGCAGGGTGCCATTCTTGCGGACTTCCGCCATGCGGCGGGTCAGCTTGTGGGCGTAGTAGATGGGCATAGGCATCAGGGTTTCGGTTTCATTGCAGGCAAAGCCAAACATCATGCCCTGGTCGCCAGCGCCTCCGGCTTCGATGAAAGCTTCGTTGTATTCGATTGCTTCCTTGACGCCGTTTTGGTCCACACCGCGCGAAATATCCGCGCTCTGGTTGGCCAGCGCCACCAACACACCGCAAGTGGAGCCGTCGAAGCCCTTCTTGCCGCGGTCGTAGCCGATGTCGTTGACCACTTCGCGCACGAGGGCATCGATGTCAACATAGGTCTTGGTGGTCACTTCGCCGTAGGTCAGCACGAAGCCGGTCTTGATGGCTGTCTCGCAGGCAACCCGGCTGGCTTTATCTTCCGCGATCATGGCATCCAGGATCGCGTCGCTGATCTGGTCGCACATCTTATCGGGATGACCTTCGGTGACCGATTCAGAAGTGAACAGGTACTTGGGTGATTTCATAAAAGTTGTTGTCATTGTTTTAACCTCCTCAGGTTACGTAAATAAAATGCCCCTGCAAGTGAGGGGCATTCCGCTTGGTATGCTGTAGCCTCTCATCTTCCAGATTGTCTGCCGGAATTGGCACCATACGCTGGGTTGGTTGCCGAGGTTTCAAAGGGCCGGTCCCTCCACCTCTCTGGATAAGAGCGCCGCAAGGGCTATGTAATTGCGTGTGTTATACCACAAGCTTTAACGGCATGCAAGGGAAATGGATTTGTTAAGGGAATGGCACCAAACTTCTAAGAACACTTTTCCCCGTAGCAGGTAGGGTGGGTTGGCGTCACAAAACCTGAACAAACCTAATCCTGTTCTAGCCAACCCACCGGGCAGCAGCATATTATTGGTGGGTTGGCTATTTCGAAGTTGTTACAGGACGAAATCCTCTGACGCCAACCCACCCTACTAAGATTATTACCAACAATGATTATGGTTTGAGATTATCGATGGGTTGATGGCGGATTGTAAGCACGTTATGGTCACAATGATGAACGTTTCTGGTGCTTCCAATCTCGCCCTACAGGCAATTAGTCTAGCCCTTTTTTTAGCCATAATTTACGTTTTTTTCGTGGGGCGAGGTTGAGGGCACTTTGGCGATATCCCGGGTGAACGTATCGTGCCCTCAACCCGCCGTTCAGGCCAATAGGGTGGATAAGCAGCAGCAGATTATTTGTGGGGGTCATGACGTTTAGATCGCCACGTCGCTTCGCTCCTCGCGATGACAAAAAATTTGAAGGAAGAGGCGGAGCCTAAGTTCTATGCTTTTCCCAACTTTGGAAAGAATAGGTTATGCTTAAGCTTCGTAAAAACACTGGAGGAGGCAGGTATGATTGATGAACTAATTAGAGAGTCCAAACAGCGCATGCAAGGCGCACTGGACGTATTGGAAGATGATCTGATAGCGATCCGGACTGGGCGGGCATCACCCGCGCTGGTGGAAAGACTGCAGGTTGAGTACTATGGCTCCAGCCTCTCTTTAATTCAGCTTGCCACCATCAGCGTGCCCGAGTCACGTCAGCTGCTCATCCGTCCTTTTGATGCCTCGTCGTTCAAAGCCATCGAGCGGGCCATCCAGGCATCAGATCTGGGTCTCACCCCCAACAGCGATGGAAAGGTGATCCGCCTGAATCTGCCGCCCCTCACAGAAGAGCGCCGGCGCGAGCTGGTGAAGATGGTGCATTCCCGCCTGGAGGATTGCCGGGTTGCCATCCGCAACATCCGGCGCGATAGCCTCAAGGACCTGCGTGAGTTCGAAAAGGAGAAGATGATTTCCGAAGACGAACTGAAAAAAGGTGAAGAGAACCTGCAGGAACTGACCAACGAAATGGTGGCTGAGGTCGACGTCATCGGCGACCGAAAAACGAAAGAGATTATGGAATTCTAATGTCCGAAACAAGTGGTCGCGTGCCGGTGCATGTCGGCATCATCATGGATGGGAACGGTCGCTGGGCAAAACAGCGGGGTTTGCCGAGGCTGGCGGGGCACCGGGCAGGAACGAAGAACCTGCGCCGCGTCATCCGTGCCGCTGCCAATGCCGGCATTAAGCACTTGACCTTTTACGCCTTCTCGACCGAAAACTGGAGACGCCCCGAAGAAGAGGTGAGCGGGTTGATGGGTCTTCTGGGGGAATTCATCGAAACCGAAACCCCCGAATTGCATAAGGAAGGCGCACGCCTGCTGCACATCGGTCATCTTGAGCATCTCGAACCGCAATTACGCCAGAAAATCGAAAACGCGATCGAGCTGACCAAGAATAACACCCGCATCGACGTCATCCTGGCGTTTAGTTACGGCGGGCGCGATGAGATTTTGACCGCGGTCAGGAAGATCGTCGCGGCAGGTATACCAGCTGAAGATATTACCCAGCAAACTTTGTCTGATAACATGTTTACGGTGGGCATCCCCGACCCGGACCTGATCATTCGAACTTCGGGTGAATTGCGCACCAGCAATTTCCTTACCTGGCAGAGCGTTTATAGCGAGTGGGCCTTTCCGAATGTGCTATGGCCGGATTTTGACGAAGACGCCCTCAACCAGGTTCTTGAAGAATATTCCAAACGCGACCGCCGCTTTGGCGGATTGAGCAAAAACTAATGTTTCGCCAGCGGGCGCTCTCAGCCTTGATTTTTGTACCCCTTTTTTTGGGTCTGGCATGGCTTGGGGGAATTTACTTCGAACTATTTCTTCTGTTTGTGCTGGTTTTCGCGGGTTTTGAGTATGCCCGCATGCTCCAAAACGCTGGCTTCAAGGTGGCTTTCCCCTTGATGATTGGCGCTATTGGTGCGCTCGTCGTGCTGCGCATGTTCGTAACTTCCTGGCTGGAACCGCTGGCGTGGGCCGTGATCCTGGCGATGTTGGGTTTTTACAGCCTGTGGCAGTATGAGCGCGGGGATGACAAAGCCTTCATCAGTTTGGGCTTGCAGGTTTTTGGCGTGTTCTTTATTGGCGTGTTGGGGGCGTATGGCATCTCGCTCAATCAAAGCCAGCCGCATGGCAACCTTTGGTTGCTGGTGACGATCGCGTTGGTGTGGCTGGTGGATGCTGGCGCGTATCTGATCGGCAGCCGGTTTGGCAAGCGCAACATCCTGCCACGCCTCAGCCCAAAAAAGACGCTTGAGGGGTTGATCGGCGGCACGCTGGTGGGATTGCTTTCGGGGGTATTGATCGGCTGGATCCTGCGCAAGCCTCTGCCGGAATTGGGGATGCTCAACGGGGCAATTTTGGGGTTTATCATGGGTCCTGTGGCGTTCTTTGGGGATACGCTCATGAGCCTGATCAAACGATCGTTGGCGGTGAAGGATACCGGCAGCCTGATCCCTGGTCACGGCGGCGTGCTCGACCGCTTGGATTCGATGCTCTGGGCGATGGCGATAGGGTATTATTTTTTCATCATTTTTGGATCGTAAAAAAGGATATTGTTGGGCAGACACGGAGGTCTGCCCCTTCCCAGAAATATCCTTGTAGGGGTCACCACAGGGGGTGACCCGGTACACGAGATGGATTATTAATAATAATCCGGCCAATATTATTCGTAATAATTGATATTGCTGCTATAATATAGACAGTTAAGAACATTGACAACAAAAAATCAGAGGTAGTTTGTGAGCCCCCCAGAGCCGTCTTGACGGATAACGAAATCGCCGTCTATTGGGCAGTGGGGGTTCACAAAGTGCCCCTGATAATCAACTAAAAAGGAGTTGACTGTCAAGCCAACTCCTTTTTTGATTCCATCAATTACCTTATTACTCTCCCAATGCCGCATCAACGATTTCGCGGGCTTCCTTTTGGATCTGGGCAAGGTGCTCGGCGCTCTTGAGGCTCTCGGCGTAGATCTTGTAAATATCTTCCGTTCCCGAAGGTCTGGCGGCGAACCAACCATTTTCCGTAACCACTTTTAATCCGCCAATCGGCGCGTGATTGCAGGTCGCGGCGGTGAGCTTATCCAAAATCGGATCGCCTGCCATCATCTCAGCTTTCACCAACTCCGGCGATAGATTGCCCAAAATTGCCTTCTGTTTGGCGTTCGCGGGCGCGTCCTGGCGGGCATAGAAACTTCCGCCCAACTCCGCCTCCAATGCCTGGTAGTGCAAGCCCGGATCCTTACCCGTCACAGCCAGCATCTCAGCCGCCAACAGGTCAAGGATTATGCCATCCTTATCGGTTGTCCAGGTCTGGCCGTTCTTGCGCAGGAACGAAGCCCCGGCGCTTTCCTCCCCGCCGAAGCCAATGCTGCCATCCAGCAGCCCGGGCACAAACCACTTGAAACCCACCGGCACTTCGCACAGTTTGCGTCCGATCTTTTGCGCAACCCGGTCAATGATCGAGCTTGAAACCAGTGTTTTCCCCACCGCTGCTGCCGCTGGCCAACCTGGTCGGTTTTGGAAGAGGTACCAGATCGCCACGCTGAGGTAAGCGTTGGGATTCATCAACCCCACGCTGGGGGTGACGATGCCGTGGCGGTCAAAATCAACGTCATTGCCAAAAGCAATATCAAAATCATCCTTCAGCGCCACCAGGCTCGCCATGGCGTAGGGGGAGGAGCAGTCCATGCGGATCTTGCCGTCTCTATCCAGGGTCATGAAGGAGAAAGTCGGGTCAACGCGTTTGTTGACCACCTCCAGGTTGAGCCCGTACATCTCCGCCATCGGTTCCCAATAGGCAATGCCCGAGCCGCCCAACGGATCAACACCGATGTGGATGCCTGAGTCGGCGATCGCCTTCAGGTCGACCACGTTGATCAGGTCCTTGATGTAGGGGGTCAGCAGGTCGATCTGCCTGGTGGTGTCGGCTGCCATGGCCTTGTTTAGCGGCATCCGGCGCACATCCAGCATATCGTTGGCGATGATTTCGTTAGCCCGATTTTGGATCCACTTGGTGGTGACCGTGTCAGCTGGACCGCCATTGGGTGGGTTGTACTTGAAACCGCCGTCTTCGGGAGGGTTGTGTGAAGGGGAAATGACCACCCCATCCGCCTGCACGCCCTGATGGCCGGCATTCCAGGTCAGGATGGCGTGCGAGATGACCGGCGTGGGAGTGTATTGATGACCCTGGTGGATATGGATCTCCATCCCGTTGCCAGCGAAGACCTCGATGGCAGTATAAAGCGCTGGCTCCGAAAGCCCGTGGCTGTCCATCCCCATGAAGAGGGGACCGCTGATCCCCTCGCCGCGGCGATATTCGTAGATCGCCTGGCTGATGGCAGCCACGTGGTCATCGTTGAAACTGCCGTTCAGCGAGCTTCCGCGGTGCCCAGAGGTACCAAAAGCAACTGCCTGGGCAGGGTTGCCCGGTTCGGGATGCTGCGTGTAATAAGCTGAGATCAAGCGCGGGATGTTGGTCAGTGATTCAATCGGCGCGGGTTTGCCTGCAAGTGGATGAATACTCATAAGATCTCCTCTTCCTCATCGGACGTGTGCCCGTTGGATAACATAATTTCTTCATCCCCCGTATCGGTCTGCAATTGGGGATGCTTCATTTTATCACGCTGCTCTTGCCATTCCCGGCAAATTTGGAAAACGCACAAAAAAAACACCCCGGAAAGGTGTTCTTTTCCGGGGTGTTGACTGGGCGCATTTTGTTGGGAGCAAAAGCGCTTATTCGATGACGTAGATCAGGTTCGCGTCGTAGGTGACCACGATCTGTCCGGCTGAGACCGGTACGGAGGAGTAGGCATCCATCGCGCCGCCGCCACCCATGCCGTAGGGTGAGTAGGGCTGTACGTAAGAGGTGTTGGACACGTTGATCGACTGAATTTGACCTAATGTGACACCTGCGGTTGCAGAAGTTGCCAGCGCCTTAATTTCGGCATCCTTGATGGCAAGGTCTCTCGCCTGATCCAAAGCTGCCTGGCGATTGGCGATATCGAAGTTGATACCATAAATCTGGTTGGCTCCGGCACTCAGTGCGGCATCCAGAGTCTGGCTCAGCTTGGTCAGGTCGCGCACGGTCACATAGAGGGTATTTTCAACCGAATAGCTGATGTAGCTGGGTTGACCCATCTGGTCGTACTGTTGAATGGAATAGACATTGAAGTTAGCAGTCTGCAGGTCTTTTTCCTCAACACCCATGGCTTTGAGCGCATCCGTAATGGCGGTTGCCTGGGCGTTGTTGGCTGCGAGAGCAGAAGAAACATCCTGCGCCTCACTGCGGACACCAATGTTGATGTATGCCAGGTCTGGCACGAGCATTACCTTACCGGTTCCGGTCACGCTCAGCGTGCGAAGCGGAGCAGACGCGGATTGGGGTGAAGCATTGGTTGCATCGGCCGGCTGAACTGGCAGCATAGTACAAGCTGAGAGTCCGATGGAGGCGACTAACAGCAAAGCAATAAAAGTAAATACGTGTTTCTTGTTCATTTTTTCTCCTATATGGTTAACAATCTGTGCTTAAAACGTCGGATGGTGGGTTTTTGTTCCAATTTGCTTCCCTGGCTTGGTTATAATAAGAAAACGCACTGCCCTTAAGGAGAGTATGCCGTTAAATTATGCTCAGTTAGAACACAGTCGGGGTCAATTCGCAGCCCAATATGCTGCCTGGCAAGCAGAGCTAAACAACCGAGCCAGCATCCTGAAGGGACTCTTCAGCGAGGCTGCTGCCAAGCCTGACCTGCTGCGCCAGGCGATTGAGGAAGCTGAACAGCAGCTGACCAACCTCTACCTGGCAAAACCAACCGACGAGCCCATCCTGACCCATAAAGGGCTGCCCTGCACACCCGCGAGCTACACTCTGATTGCCGCAGACGGTTCGCAGATTGTCCCCAGCAGGCACCGCGCCCTGCAATTTGGCGTGGTCAACGTTGGCTTGATCAAGGCGCACATTGGCAGTGGAGAAGCGCCCGAGATCCGGGTTGAGACCGAACTGCTTGCCCTGGACCAGATCCAGACCGCTGAAGGGACCCTGATCGGCGAGGATGAGGTGGCGCTCCTGCGCGACCTGGCAGAGCGTAAACTGATCCGCCAGGCGGTTTCCCCTGACGACCTTGAGCCTGTCATCACTCTCACCGATGGTCCGCTGGACGTCTTTTACCGCTCCACCATCCAGGGCGATCGGGGTCAGGAGGTGCAGCGGGAAGTGTTCGAAATCGACCAGGATCTGCGAAGGCGCGGGGTGGTGACCGCCGGTTACATCGATAAGCCCGGTTCTGCCATGCTCAGCCGCATGCTGGCGATCTTCCAATGCAAACGTCAGGGTCTGCCGCTTGAGTCTAACAACCATGAGCTCAACCTGAGCGACCGCTTCATCCTGCAGGAAATCCTGCGCCTGCCTGGGGAACGCTCCGCGATTTTTGAGGCGATCACCCGCAGTGCCAGGAAACCTGCCAGCAGCTTGCCGGTCGCATTCTTTTACCTGAATGTCAGTAATGATGAGAATGAACCCTGCCTGGTGCGCCTCGAATTCCCCCTGTGGGTCAGCGAAGTGCCAGGCCTGGTGGACATGCTGCATGCTGTGATCTACAAGGAAGCCCAGGTGCTCGATTCCCACCCCTACCCCTATCTCTTGCACCGTTCCCACGAACTGGCGGTGGTCAAACGCGTTGAAGCGGATGAGATTGAAGTGATGCTGCAAAGCCAGCTTGACCCCGAAATCCGCCTTCACCAACAACGATCCAATAAAGACTATCTGAAAGGACTCTCATGAGCGATTCGTCCCGTTCGATCCCCATTGGCAAACTTCTGCGCGCCGATAACAGCCAATTTGTGGCAGGCTGCCGCGTGAGGGAGCTGGAAACCCCGGCTTTTGGTTCGCTGGTCAGAGCCTCGCTGGAAGATCAGACCGACGTCTACGGGTTGATCACCAACATCAGCATCAATGATGATGGGCTCGTGCGGCAGCTCGTCTCGGGGGTGAGCATCCCCGGGGAATACACCGCCGACAATCGCTATAACCGCAACTTGCCGGTCGAGATCCACGTGCTCACGATTGGCTTTAGCCGTGATGGTCAGATCCACCACCAGCTGCCGCCCCGTCCGCCGCTCAGCCTGGATCAACTCTTTTTGTGCGACTCAGAAGAAGTGGCGCGCTTTACCAGCCACGGTTATTCCTACCTGCGCCACATCCTGCGCCTGGTGGACCAACCGGTTGAGGAGCTGCTAGTGGCGCACCTCAGCCAGGCTCGCCGCGTGCAAGATTCGGTCGGCAGGCCTGACTGGTACGAGGCTGCCTGCCAGCGGCTGATTGTGCTGCTAAGAGATGATTACCCGCGCCTGACCCAGGTCTTGGACGCGCTTTCGGAATTGGAGTAAACGATGGAACAACGAGCAGATTTCAGCAATGACAACCCGCCCATCGGCTTTGTGACCGGGGGTGGCCTTGAAGCCAACCTGCAGGTGAAGCTGACCGTGCCGGCGCAAACCGTCCAGGAAGGGGCGTTCGTGGTGATGGATAGCGGCACGTGGCGCTTTTACGGGCTGGTGACCGACCTGCAACTGGCGGCGGTTGACCCCAACTACGCCAGCCAGCTCAACAGCGAGCGTTTCAGCCCGCGCCTGGGACAGTACCTCAACCAGAACACACTCTACACCAACCTGGCGGTCATGCCTGCCCTGATGCTGGACCGCGGTCCGGACCCAACCACCCCGGAGTATGCCACCTGGCTGCAAAACCGACCTGAGAACGCCAAACCCATCACCGTCAAGACTGTGCCGGACCACCACGCGCCGGTCAAGCTGGCGGATGCTGCTGATATCGCCCAGATCTTCGGCACGGAAGACGGCAAGACCATCTTCCGCGTGGGTGAGACGCGCGAGCAGGGGCATGCCGTTTGTCTGAACCTCGAGAAGTTCGTGCAGCGGTCTTCGGGCATTTTTGGCACGACTGGTTCGGGCAAGTCCTTCCTGGCGAGGATGATCCTGGCGGGTCTGATCCACGCCAATAACGCATCCACCCTGATATTTGACATGCACAACGAATATGGACCTCCAAGCACCTCCTCCGACACCGGCAAGCCGGTTAGCGGGCTTAAAGAACAGTTCACGGCACGCGTGAGGTTGGTGGGCTTGGGGGCTGGCACGGATTTTGGGGCACTCCACGCCGATTTCAACCTTGAAATCGCCTACAAAGACCTTACTCCGGAAGACGTTTTGCAGCTGGGCCAGAGCCTGAACCTCAAGGAAACCACCGCTACCACGCTGGATGCCCTGCAAAACAGTTTTGGAGAGGATTGGTTCACCGCTTTCATGCAGATGCGCGGAAAGGCCACCGAGGAGGATGAAGACGGCAAGCGCCGTCCGGCAGCCGATAGCGTGGAAGCGTGGGCAAACGAGGCGGGCGTGCACGTGGGGGCTGCGGAAGGCTTGCGCAGCAAGCTCAGCCGCCTGATGAACCGACCCTATCTGGTGGACAGCCCCGCCAGCAATGGTTTGGCGGAAATTATCAACAACCTCCAGGAAGGGCGGCACGTGGTGCTGTCCTTTGGGCGTTACGATTCTGAGCTCGATTACCTGCTGGTGACTAACCTGATCACCCGCAAAATCCGCGACACCTGGGAAGCTGCCACCAGCCAGTTCCACAAGGACAAGAAAAAAGAGCCCCGTCCGCTGGTGGTGGTGGTTGAAGAAGCCCACAAGCTGCTCAACCGCGAAATGGCTTCGCAGACCATCTTCAGCACCATTGCGCGCGAAATGCGCAAGTATTACGTGACCCTGCTAATCATCGACCAGCGTCCGTCGCAGATTTACGATGAGGTCATGTCGCAGCTTGGAACGCGCATTTCAGGCGCCCTGGGAGATGAAGATGACATCAACGCTGTGCTCAGCGGTTTGGCAGGGCGGAATGCCCTGCGCGGTATGCTTGCCAAGCTTCAGCCCAAAGAGGAAGTGCTAATGCTCGGCTGGGGGGTACCCATGCCGATTCCCATCCGTTCGCGGCGTTATGACGAAAAATTCTGGCAGGAAATTCATAAGGATGAGGTAGCCAAACCTGCCACTACCGCCGAATACAACAAACGATTAGGGTTTGGTGACGATGATACCGATTAAACTGCGCATCACCGGTTTCACTTCCTATCGCAAGCCAGTTGAGATAGAATTTTCTGGTTTTGACCTGGCATGCATCTCAGGTCCAAATGGCGCAGGGAAGTCTTCCCTGCTGGATGTCATCACCTATGCCCTGTATGGCGAAGCACGCAAGAGGGATGAAGCCATTATCAACACCGGTTCGAATAAGGCGGAAGTGCAGCTGGATTTTGAGTATGAGTCTCAAATATACCGAATTGTGCGCAGCATCACACGCGGCAAAGGCAGCCAACTTGATTTCATGATTTTTAATCCCGCGGGAGGAGAGCAGGGCGCCTGGAAGATCCTGACCGAGCAGAACCTGCGCGCCACTCAAGCGAAGATCGAGCAAACTTTGCGGTTGGACTACGAGACCTTCGTTAATGCTGCATTCTTCCTGCAGGGCAAAGCCGATTCCTTTGCCACGCAGCGTCCGGCGGACCGCAAAAAGATCCTCTCGAGCATCCTTGGGCTGGACCAATGGGAGGTGTACCAGGAATTCACCAAGACCCGCATCCGCGAAGCCAAAACCGAGCTGGAAGTCCAGGAACGCAAGCTGGCTGAGATCCAGGCGGAGCTCGACCAAGAGGCGCTGAAGCGCGCGGAATTCCAAGCCGCGGAGCAGGAGTTGAAAACCGCTTCAACTGAAGTGGAGCTGCAAACAGCGCGCTACCAACAGCAATTGGCTCAAAAAGAGAAACTGGATGCACAGCAACAAACAGTGAGAGCGCTCGGCGGTCAATTGACCGCTGCCCAAAATCGGATCGAAAGCTTTGAACGGCAGAAATCCGAACGAGTGGCGCGGTTGCAGGGACATCAAAACACGCTTGCCCGCGCGAATGAAATTAAAGCTGCGTTTCATGGTTACAACCAGCTGCTTGAGCGCCTGCGCCAGGCGGAAACACAGGCAGAGCAGTTTCGCCCGATCGAAAGCGAGCTCAAAGCCTTCCGTCAGCAGCTTGAGGTGGAGAGGCAGCGGCTCACCACCACCGCTGAACACCTGCGTCAGGAAGAGGCCCGCATCCAACGGACTGAAGTGGACGCCCGTGAATTGGAGCAACAGCGGCAGGATGTTGGGCAGATCGTTACCACCCTCAAGCAGGAAATCAACAACGCGGCTGACCTTGAGAGCTTACTGGCAAACCTTGAGACGAGGAAGAAAGCCCTCCACCAGGAAAATGGTGAGCTAAAGGCACGCATGAAAGACCTGGCCGACCGTATCGCACAGCTGGCAGAGGTTGCTGAAGCCGTTTGCCCCCTCTGCGGCCAGCCGCTGACGGCAGAGCATCGCGCTGAGCTCAGCGCTGAGCTGAACACTAAAGGCACCACCCTGGGCGACCAGCACCGTGCCAACAAGAAGGCAGTGGAAGATGCTGAAGCGGAAGAAGAAGCCCTGCGCCAGGCTCGCCGCAATCTTGAGAAGTACAAGACCGAATTACTGCAGTACCAGAACGAGATTGCAAAGATAGATTTGCGCCTGGCGGAAATTCGAAAAAATGAGCAGACATGGCAAGCAGAAGGTGCGCTCAACCTGGCAAAAACCGAGAAATTGCTCAAGGCGGATAATTTCCTGCCTGAAACGAGGCTGAAGATTGCCGAAGAAGAAGCACGGCTGGCTGAACTGGGATATGATGCGCGTGCGCACCAGCAGCTCAAGGCAGAAGAAGAAGAAGCGGCACGCCCAGCGGTGGATGAGCATAACCGCCTGCAAACTGCGCAAAGCGCGGTGGAAGAACTGCAGGCAGGCCTGGCTGACCTGAACGAGAGCCTCCAGGCTGCAGCGGTGGAGAAGGAACGCCTGGAGGCTGAGTATGATGCCAAAGCCGCAGAGCTGGCTGCCGCCCAGGCCGGTTTGCCGGATATCGATCAGACCCAAGCAGCCCTTAACAATGCCAAGGTCTCAGTCAACAGGATGCAAATGCGGCTAGGCGGAATAAAGCAGCAACTTGCCACGATCGAACAGCAGAAGCAAAACCTGATCACCATCCGGCAGGATGCCGAAGCCACCCGCCGCACCATTCGCGATCTTGAGCAGGTCCAGAAAGCTTTTGGAAAAGACGGGGTACCCGCGATGCTGATCGAAGAAGCGATCCCCGAATTGGAAGAGCAAGCCAATGACATCCTCAGCCGGCTCTCGGACCATACCATGAGCGTCAGCTTCCCCACCCAACGTGAGTTCAAGGACGCCAAGCGCACCGACAAGCGCGAAACGTTGGACATCAGTATTAGTGACGGTGGGTCCGTGCGGGATTACGAAACTTTCAGCGGGGGAGAAGCCTTCCGGATCAATTTTGCGATTCGCCTTGCGCTTTCACGCGTGCTGGCGAAACGAGCCGGTGCGAAACTGCAGACACTGGTGATTGATGAGGGCTTTGGCAACCAGGACACGCAGGGACGCCAGCGGCTGGTGGAAGCCATCAACCTGATCCGCCCGGATTTCCGAAAGATACTGATCATCACGCACATTGAAGAGCTCAAGGACTTCTTCCCGGACCGGATCGAGATCACCAAAACCCCTGAGGGTTCCCAAGCGGAAGTGTTGGTGGCCTAAAGAGCCGATTTGTTCGACGGACGATTCTCTGTCATTCTGAGCCTCTTTTGCGAAGAATCTGATGTTTAACTAATAGATCCTTCCCGCAAGGGGACGCAAGCAGTCGCGTTGCTCAGGATGACAATGTCAGCGATGGGATCGCCACGTCGCTTCGCTCCTCGCGATGACGGCAGTGAGTCGGTGGGTAGGCTTTATCGCGAATCAGGCAGGTAAAAACACCATGACGCCAACACACCTTACATGATCTGTCGTAGGTCAGCTTGCGCCATTCCGTATCGGCAGTCCAGTCATTCTGAGCCTCTTTTGCGAAGAATCTGATGTTTAACTAATAGATCCTTCCCGCAAGGGGACGCAAGCAGTCGTGTTGCTCAGGATGACAATGTCAGCGATGGGATCGCCACGTTGCTTCGCTACTCGCGATGACGGTAGTGAGTCGGTGGGTAGGCTTTATTGCGAATCAGGCAGGAAAAAACACTATGACGCCAACCCACCCTACCGTGCTGCTCCTTGCGTCGACGGTGGGTTGGCTTAAGCCTCTGCTTCTGGCTTGATCTTGATCAACGCCAGGGTTGAAAAGAGGAACAGAAACCCATAAAGGCTCATCAAAAGCACATAGCCGGATCCGTCGCCGATCGGACCGCCAATATACGCGCCTACTGCACCAGCTCCCGCTCCAGCCAGGTTGGAAATCCCCAGCCAGCGTCCAGCTTCTTCCTTTGGTACGATTGAAGTTCCCAGGGCCCAGTTCGAAGAAAAGAACATGCCCGTTGCCAGCCCGATCATGACGCCCCCAACATACATTACGGGAATGCTGCGGGACATGATCACCACAATTGTTCCCAGGGTAGCCAACACCCCGCTGACCAATAGCAGCTTTTTAGCGCCAAATTTATCCGTTAGCCACCCGGACGGGATCGAGATCACCAGGATGGCTACCCCAACCACCATCATCAACAGGGAAGCGGGCTGAGCCGCCGCTTTTCCTTGCAAATCCGGAAAACGTTCCTGGATGAAATACAGCACGAAACTGGCAAGGTTGTTGGCTCCAACCAGGAACGCCAGGCGGTTGATAACCCACCAGGTGAAGCTTGGGCGTTTCTCGGCTTCTTTACCCAGGCTGATCTTCACGGAGGCGATCACCCCGAGCGCCACCGCCAGCAGCATGCCCGCCACGCCGACCACCCCAATGAGCACCAGCGACAAGGAGCCTTTAAGCGCGAGTAGAATTGGCACGAGCAATCGCACCCCATAGCCAATCAACAGGATCACTACTGTGAACAAAGCAGTCATTGCCACCAGGCGCAGGATGCCGGTCCAGTCCATCGGCTTGGCAGGCTGCTTTAGCGGTGTTTCCCTGACCAGCATTGTCAGAGCGGTGGTCACAACAAACACAGCAATCATCGCCAGGATGGCAGCCCAAAGATTACCCGCGGAAACCATTTTGGAGATGGTGAAAGCCACAACGATCAACGGCAGGGGCAGCTCGAAGAAGGCTTTGATGCCCGAATATCTGCCTCGCTGCGAAGGCGGCACCAAATCCGGGATCAGCCCCTGGGCTGCGCCATGCCCAATGTTTGAGAAGATCATCGAGAAGATGATCACCACGAAGAGTGCCCAATAACCAGCCATGCCATCCATGCTGCCGGCAATCCAACCCACCCCGAGGAATGCAAGTATTTCCAGCGCCGAGCTGACCAGGATGAATGGTCTTCGCCTGCCAAGGCGCGAGGTGTTATGGTCCGAGAGCAAACCCGCAGCTGCCTGCACCAACAGCGCGACCATCAGCGAAACCAAGCGCAGGTTGCCATAGCTTGTGCCTTTGGTCTCATCCCCAACGAATTGCTGCACCAAAAGTGGCACGATCAGCGGTGTCAGGGTTTGGCTGCGCAGCGTTAGTGCAAAATAGTAAACATTAATCGTGATGGCGTCGTACCAATGCAGGGGTTTTTGGGTGCTAATCTCGCTCATGGAAGTCTCCAACTCAGGGCTTGTTAGGAAGCAGGGGGTTGCGAAAGCCGTGTTCAACTTCCCACGGGTAGATAATGTGGGCGTCGGTCGTCGCGCCGAAATAATCGGGTTTGCTGGCATCGAACAGGTTTCGATATGGATTGAAATGCAAAACACAAGTGGAAGGCAAACCGCCTGCTGCCGCCACGCGTTTGCGCACCGCCGTAATGGTCCGCCCCGAGCCCCAGACGTCGTCCACGATCAGCACCCGTTCGCCGTTCAAGGTGGCGTTATCCGGAAATTGGAGGAATTTTGGCCAAGCCAGGTAGGGGGATTTGGGTTTTCCGGGACTTTCAAGGGGATCAAAGAAATCAACTGAAGCGGTATAGATGTTGTGGATGTCCATCGCTTCCGCCAGGAAACCTCCCGGCACGATGCCGCCGCGCGTGATCATCAGCAGCACATTGTATTTGTGATCAAACTGCTGCAAGAGGTTGTCGATCAGGCGACGCACATCTTCCCAACTGACTAGTTCCTGGCGTGGGTTCATAAAAATGCTCCAAACTGACTGATGGTTAAGCCTGCAAACTTGCTTAGGGGGTAATTATAGCAGGTCAGAAGGGTCAATCTGCACCTGCCAGCCGCGTAAAGGTAAGGCGTCGAGCAATGGCAGCGGATTTGGTCCGCGCAGGATGATCTGCCAGCGGAATTGACCCCCGACCTTGCGATAGTACGCCGGCACCGGACCGATAAAGTTAGTTTGGCGCATCTCCCGAGCGGAAATTTCAGCCCTGAGCAAGTCTGCCATGGTCTGCGCCTGGTTTTGCGCCTTGGATTCAACGGAATTGCGGTATTCCAGCCGGATCAAACGAGAATAAGGCGGGTAGTTCAGAGTCTTGCGCAGTGCGAGTTCCTGCCGGTAAAAGCCCTCAAAATCGTGCCTTGAGGCAGCCTGGATCACGTAGTTCTCAGGCTGATAGGTTTGCAGAACCACCTGCCCGCCCAATGGGCTCCTGCCAGCCCGACCGGCAACTTGCGTGAGCACCTGGAAACTGCGTTCGGCAGCGCGATAATCGGGCAAGTTCAGACCGACTTCTGCCAGCACGATCCCAACCAGCGTCACCAGCGGCAGGTCCAGCCCCTTGGCCAGCATCTGTGTGCCAATCAGGACGTCTGCCCGATGGGCGCTGAAATGCGAAAGGATCAGTTCGTGCTCGCCCTTATGGCGGGTGGTGTCGGCATCCCAGCGCAAGAGGCGCGCGCCAGGGAATTCCTTTTGCACCACTTCTTCGAGGCGTTCGGTGCCCAAACCCAACTGGCGGATCTGGATACTGCCGCACTCGGGGCATTTTTTGGGCATCTGGCGGGTGTAATCACACAAGTGGCAGATCAAAGACTGTCCCGCCCCATGATGCACCAGGGGTTGGTCATCCCTTGGGCAGCGCAGCGTGTAGCCGCACTGACGGCAAAAGACGTAAGTTGCCTTGCCGCGTCGGTTCAGGAACAGGATCGCCTGCTGCCCAGCCTGCAGTGTCAGGGCAAGTTTGTCGCGCAGAGTCTTTGAGAGCATGCTGCTGTTGCCAGCTCGCAGTTCCGCGCGCATATCCACCACGTTCACTTTCGGCAGTTCCAGCGTAAGCAACTCATCCGGGTTGCCTGGCTGAGCAACCTCAGAGCGATGAGCCAGGATGCGGTTTGGCAGGCTCAGCAGTTTGATCTCTCCCCTGCGAGCGTCGAAATATTGGGTGATGCGCGGGGTGGCGCTGCCAAGGATCAAATTGGCGCCACTCATTTCCGCCAGGGCTTCAGCGGTCTCCACGGCGTGATAGAAGGGTTCCCGCTCGGTTTCATCATAGGAGTCATGATCACATTCATCGATCGCGATCATTCCAAGGTTGGGCAGGGGCACAAACAGCGCGCTGCGTGAGCCGACGATCAGTTTTAGATCACCGCTGCGGGCTCTGCGCCAGGTGTCGTAGCGTTCACCGTCAGAAAGCTTGGAGTGGTAAAGCCCAACCTGGTTGGGAAAGCGCGCCATGAAACGCCGCACGGTTTGGGGGGTCATGGCAATTTCGGGTACCATCATCAGCACCTGCCGGCCTTGCACCAGCATTTCCGAAACTGCCCGCATGTAGATTTCTGTTTTGCCTGAGCCGGTTACGCCGTGCAGCAGGTAAGGCTTTTGGTCCGCATGCCCCAATCCCGGTTGGACCTGCTGCCAGACCTTTTCCTGGTCAGCCGTGAGGGTAGGGATGACGTCCGGCTTGACCTGGATGTCCTCCAGGGGGTCGCGCCAGACTTCGGTTTCGTTGAAGTGCAGCAGACCGGCTTCAGCAAGGAACTTCAAATCGCTATAACCTGCCCCTGTTTCGGCATAGATCCACGAGAAATCGATCGGGAAGGCTTCCTGTGCCAGCAAATCCAGCACCTTTTTTCGGCGCTGCCGGGTGGTGTCACTGCGTCCGAGCTGATCGAGGGTGAGGGTTTCAAGGGCAGCAGGCGGCAAAGAAAGGGCGGCAGTACGCAGCGTTTTTGGGGCGATGCCAGGAGGGGGTAAGACGTTTCCCGTGCGCACAAGCCCTGCTGAGCGCAGGCTCTCCAGGCTGCCGCGCCACTCAATCTCGCCAAAAGCATGGTCCAGTTGCCGGCCGCGCAACGGTCCGCGTTCTTTCAGCAGTTTCAGAAGACGCTTCTGAACAGGCTTGAAGGCGTTTTCGTCGTAATCTTTTTCAGGGTTAAGCGTGGCGACGATGTCTGCCCGGCGTGAGAAACCAACCGGGATCATCAGGTTGATGCAGGCGCCAAGCGGCGCATACCAAGCCTCTGCCATCCACCTTGCCAGGCTGAGCTGTGTTTCGGTCAGGACGGTATCTTCGGACAATACTGCCTGGATTGGCAGCAATCCCTCCACATCGCTCTCATCCAGCAGGCTCAACACCACGCCCTGCACAACCTGCTTGCCAAAGGGCACTGCCACCAGGCAGCCAGGCTCAATAACCGCGCCAAGTTCTTCCGGTACCAGGTAGTGGTAACTTTTGTCGATCTGAGCCAGGTTGATGCTTACATCAGCGTAAGGTTTCAAGCTAAGCCTGCCATTAGGGGGTGATGATAACCAGGAAGTCAGCGGCAAAGTACATCCGGTTGTACTGATTATTGGGGATATCCGTGTTATTGACCAGGTAATCCATCCAGACGTTTGCCTGGGTACTTTGACCGGTCATCTGATTAAACTCGTTGATGTTGAAGAAGGGTTGGAAGCGGGCGGCTGAGGCGCTCACGCGGTCCATGTCGATGTAGATTTGGGTCCAGCCGTTCGGATCGAGAATAATGGGATGATCTGCCAGCACGATCACCTGGTCAGGTAGATTGCGCAAGGTTGTCTCGAAGTCCGGCAGACGCACAGTCTCAAAGAGCGGCGCGCGCTGGTCCAACGGCAAACTCCAGTCCTGGTGTAGTTTCCAGGGCTCAAAGACCTGATCGGATTTTTGCGTTCGCAGGCTGATATAGGAAGAGCCATCTGCCGGCATGCCTGCAATCGCAACATTCTGTCCATAAAGACCGGTCAGGACCAGTTTGACTTCCAGGTTGGTTTCGTCAAAAACGTGCTTTACCCGCAAATAGTAAACCGTCACATCCTTCCCGAGGATCTTAACAGTCTCGCTGTGGATACCGCGATCCATGAGCTGGAAGCTAACCATGGCGCTCAGATTGCGCAGGCTGCCGTCTTCGCGATTGTCTTTACGGGTGATGTAGTGATAGCCATAGTCCACAGTGGTCTGGCCGCCAGCAGTCAGGGGGAAAAGCGTTGCCAGGCGGGTGGGAATGGGGGTGGGGGTGGAAGTGCTCGTGGCGGTCGGAACGGGCGTTTCTGTCGGAGTGGCGGTGGCTGTGGGGGTCATGGTCACGGTGGGCAATTGCGTGGGAGTTTGTGAAGGGGTGGGGGTGATGCTGGCTGTCGGCAGTTGGGTGGGCAGGGCAGTTGGCCGGCCTTGCAGCGGTTTCTGACAACCTGCCAGGTTGAGTGCAACCAGGATGAGCACCAATAAACCCGTAATGATCCTCCAATGGCGATTAATCATGTGTTTCAACCCTTCCAGTCGAGATGACAGCCGAAAGATAACCCACCACACTGCTTTTATCTCCCGTAACAGCAGCAGATGTTCGGTAGTCGGCGATGGTCACCCGGTCTGCTCCCAGTAGATGGGAGGTTTGGAGCACGGTTGCCATTGGGGCAAGCCCGCAGGCTTCCATTTCGCCGCGTTGTTTATGTTGATAAAACGAGTCAAGATCAAATTCCAGCACAGCCTGGGTAAGATTGCCATCCAGGCGGTTGGCAACCCGCTCGGAGTAGAAGTGCGATAGATCACTCGATGCAACCAAAAGGGTACTTTCCTCCAGCGGGAAACTGCGGATCAGCTTGACCAGGGCATTGGATAATAGCCGCACCACTGAGGCGGACTGGTCCACCATCATCAGGGGGATAAGCTTAAACCCACCTGGCAGGACCGTCTGCAAGAACGGCAATTCAATCTCAAGCGAGTGTTCCTGGTCTCTCCGCACCGAGGCCAGTTCAAGTCCACCATCTTCGTTTAGAAGTGAGTTTAGTGTTCTCAGAGCTTCGCGATCCACAGGCACGAGTCCGAGCGGCGTGGCATAGGCGTCGTGACCGGTGGTCAGCAGGGGTTGGCGGTAAGGCTGGTGCGAAGGGGAGAGGACGATCACGCGCGTGAATTTCCTCCCCTGAAGGGTTTTGAAAGCATGCGCTGCAGTCAGCCCGGAATAGATGTAACCGGCATGGGGGACGATCAGACCTGCTGGTTGCCCCTCAAACTCAGGCACGACAGCTTCATCCAGGAAGTTTTCGATCGTCTTGCGCAGCACCTCAGCCTTGCCGGGGTACCAACTTCCGGCGATAGGCGAAGGACGTGGGTCACTTAGCTCTGCGGGGTCCATAACTTAATTGTAGCACGCTCGATGTGAGTGGAGCATTCTATCGTAAACAAAAACCCCACATTGATTTGTGGGGTTCGTTTTTACAAGTTCCAGGCAAAAAAATGTGCCTGGCTTTCCGGTGTTTTCTATCTTAACGAAACATACCTTATCGCTTTTTGGAAAGGTGTTCCATTCGGGTCTGGTTGAAGTAGTGGTTGTAGTCTGTCCATAACCTGACCAACTGGTCCAATTCTGCTGCGGAATGATCCTCCAGGAACCTCTTGAAAGATGCTTCGATGCTATTCACAATCTCCCGGATTACATTATGGCCTTTTTCGGTCAGCGAGATCGTCCATACCCGGTGATCTTGCGTACTGCGTTCTCGTTGAAGCAGGGCGTCATCCTCAAGTGACTGGCATACGCGGCTAAGGTTGCCAGGGTTCATGCCCATAATCTCAGCCAGATCGCTCAACCTGACTCGCTCCTGGATAAAGATTTGAAGCATGGTGCGACCCTGCAGACGCGATAGTTTATTTCGAGAACTGAATTCAGTCATCATGAATTCTGTATTTACGGAGGCATCACGCAGTAAATCCCAGATGCGCAAGCTAAGATCTTTTTCTTCCATTTTTCTCCTCACCATTGTTTATTAAGTTTATTTTGTCTGACAATTATATGCACAATGGTCAGAAAATGGTTAACTCAGTACAACGATTGTGAGGATCAGGGAGATACGTTTGTTTTGGATCGTATCAGAAGGAATCCAGCGGTGCCAGTCATGCCGAGTTCTTTCCGCAGCTTGTCATTGGTTAGATCAGCAAATAAGCCTACTCCAGCACGTCGCGGGTTGTAGAGCAGTTCTTCCTGGATCACAAAACCATCACCTTTGTTTATGTTGGTAACGCTGTAAGCCCTGCCGCGGTCATCCACCCTTGTCACCACCAGCATATGGTCGAAGCCGTCATACTTGGAGATCCCCTTGCGAACAAACAGATAGAGCCAGTCTCCGGGTTCGAGAGGATTGTTTTGCCAGTCGTAGGTACCGACACTCTCTTCTATGCGGATATAGTCGTAATCTGAGCGCGGAAAGAAGAATCGGTCCAGTATGTCAAGTCCGTTGCATCCAGGAATGTCTTCACGGGGGCAAAGCAGCCACATCTCATGCGGATTGGCATCTTCAGGTAAATAGCCGCCATCCCGCAGTATTGCAACTGTCAGCGGTCCACAGGCATTATCGGCTGATTCATGTGGTCCGGAAGCAAAATCAATTTCACGGGCTACGAGCTCGGCTTCTTCAGCTGTATTTGCCAGGTAGTGCAAACTTGCTTCATAAAGCCTGGCTTCACGTTGTTGCTTAAGGGTCAGCGTTGGAGTTGGGGGCACGGGGGTCGCGCTCGGGATGGGAGTGTACGTGTTGGTAGGTTCAGGCGTTGACGTTGCAGTCGGTGTCGGGCTTGGGGTTGGCGTCGCTGGGTGCAGCGAGGCGGTCGGGCTTGGGGCAACTGCGCTCACCACGCACGAGGAAAGCGCAAGCAGGCAGAATAGTAGAGAAAGCACACTCCGATATCTCATCGCAGAAAATCCCAGGGGTTCACGCGTCCATACTCGTCGCTGCGCAGTTCGAAGTGCAGGTGCACACCATCAGCCTCGCCGGTGTCGCCCATGCTGCCCAACTCGTCTCCGGCATAAACTTCCTGCCCGCAAATCACATCCACTTCAGCCAGGTGGGCATAAAGCGATTGCCAGCCAAAGCCGTGATCTACGGCCACCATGTTCCCATAGCCCCAATCATTCCAGCCGGCATACACCACGACGCCATTGTCGACAGCCTTAATGGGATCCCCCATTTCGCCTCTGAGGTCAATTCCAAGATGGTTCGCAGATGGGGCGTAATCATACCCGGACAGGGAGGGGTTCTCCACGGGGAAGCGGAAGTTTAGGGTTCCAACCACACCATCGTAACTTTCGGTGCATGCTCCGGGTCCAACGTTGACAGCCGTAGCCGGATCTTCGCGGGTGATGCGCGGAGTACGCCAATCGGTGAACTCTCCCTTGCCACCTGGCACAATCAGCATGGTGCCCGGGGTAATGTTTGGAGAGGAATAGTCACCCAATGTGTCAGCAGAGAGGTGATTTCCGGGGTAATTTACGATCTCGTCCGGAGAAACTTTATAAAACTCCGCTACACCGTTTAACCCTTCACCGGCAGTCCAACGGTGCAGTGTGCCATCCACAGGTGAGATCATCAATTGCTGTCCGGGGTAGATGAAGTGTGGGTCGTCTCCAAGAATATATCGGTTACTCCAGAGTACGGTTTCTGTCTGAAGGTTGAAGCGCTCCGCGATGGAGAAAAGATTATCGCCTGCCTGCACAGTGTAGTTAATGATTTCTGTGCGGGCACGCATAGGCAGTACGGTGTCGAGGTTCACATCCCGCCGAATTGCATCGCTTTGGACGACTGGTTCTGCCACCTGGGCAATAAACACTTCCGAACCCGCCGGAGCTGACTCTGTTACGGTAGAAGCTTTAACATCCACGGCTCTTTGACCTTCAACGCTGATGTAGTACTTGCTCATCACCCATACCACCAAGGACATCATTACCGCAGTGGCAACCAGTGTCAGACCGCGAATCACAGCGGGTTCCAGCCCCAGGTGCCTGATGCGTTCCCACAACCCTTGCTTGTTGGTTGGGTTGGTTTGGGCTGTTTGATCAGCGATTTTTTCAGTGATGGGATTGGAATCTGCCATCCAGGAATCGTTCTTTTGCTCCATGCCAAGATGATATCACGAGTCCAATAAGCCCGTTTCGCCTGAACAAGGCTATCCCTCTTTCAGGTGAGCCAGTAATCCTAAGCGCAGCGTTTCTGAGTCGGTCCAATCGATCACGACACTATCCAACCCCTGCCAGCTTGCATAGGCTCGCAAGGTTTTTGCCAGTGCCTTGATCAATCCGGCGTTAATGGAAATGCCCGGCTCCAAAAAGAGACTGATCACCTGCAGGCGTCCCTCTTTCCGCCAGGCTTTTGCATCTAGCCTGCCAATGAGCCGGCCTCGATGCAAAATGGGCAGGATAAAGTAGCCATATTTGCGCTTGGGAGCAGGCGTGTAACACTCGATCGAATATTCGAAGTCAAACAATTCTTTTGTGCGAGCCCGGTCACTGATCAGTGGGTCGAAGGGCGAAAGGATGCTTGTGTGGGTGGCTGTCAGTTGATTCGCCAGTGCTGCTTCGAGCAAGGTCTCATTGTCTTTATGAACGAAGAATGGTCCGCCCTTAACTCCCTCAATGCTGACAGGGAAAATGATGCCTTCTGCCAGGAGCTGCTCGATGGCTGCGGCTGTTTCAGCCTTTTTGAGATAGAAATAGTTCGCAGCCCAGGTGTTGCTGGCAATCCCCAGCGCTTTGATCGCTTTGCGTGTGAGTTCCTTGACTGCAACGGAATACTCTGGTGCTTGCGTATCGTCCCAGGTGGGCAGGACGCGTTCGCGCAGGTCGTAAACCCGCTGGAAGCTTTCACGCCGGGCAATCATGAGATCCCCCCGGTAGTAAAGGTGTTCAAGCGCAACCTTTTCAACCTTCCAATCCCACCACGTGCCGCGCGACTCCTTGCTTTCAAAATCCGAGGAACGCACTGATCCGTTTTGATGGATGTGGCTCAGGATTTGATCCAGAATGGCAGTATTATTATTACCCCAGTCCCGGATGTTGTCCCAGCCAATGAACTTTTCAAGCATGAGAGAACGAAACAGGGGGTAATCCTCAATCGGCAGCAGGCAGACGGCGTGGGAAAAATATTCAAAGAGCTGACCCTCGGAGTGAAGTTCATCGAGCCATTTGGTTTGATAGCTGCCAAGGCGCGACCAGAGAATGTGCTGGTGGGCTCGGGCAACTATACTGATAGTGTCTATTTGCAGATTGTGAATCTGGCGGATGGCTGTCAAAACATCTGCCTTGCCAGCTTTGCGGCGGGGAGGTGTCAGTAGGCCAAGGCTTGCCAGCATGACCTGCTGAGCCTGCTGCTTGTTGAGTATGATATTGTTGTTCACGGGTATTATTCTATCTTAAGCTGAAAGCCGGGTTGGACCCCACAAAAAGACGTGGGGCAGGAACGCAACCCGGCTTACACATAAATCCGGGTTGCGTGTAACAACCCGGCACTAAACCTCACAAATTAGTACCGATCGATATGCTCCACGAAGGCATCCACGATGGATTGCGCGAACTTTTGCGTGTTTTCGGACTTGAAACCCCCATTGCCATCGAGAAGCTCTGCAACTTTAGAGATGTAGGCTTCTGGCTGCTGCAGAATGGGCATATTTAAGAACGTCAGCACCTGCCGCAAGTGATGGTTCGCGCCAAAGCCGCCCAACATTCCCGGTGAGTTGCTGATGACAGCGGCAGGCTTGCCATCCCAGGCAGACTGCCCATAAGGACGTGAGCCGACATCCAAAACATTCTTCAGAGCAGCGGGAATGGTGCGGTTGTGTTCGGGAGTGATGAAAAGTACGGCATCCATTCCGTTGATTTTATTGCGAAATTCAGTGTAGGACTCGGGCGGCGTTCCAGCGTCAAAATCCTGGTTGTAAAGGGGGAGATGACCAATCCCGACAATTTCTGTCTCGTAGCCCTCAGGAAAAAGTGGTCGTAAGGCTTCTCCAAGTTGGGTGCTGTAACCTTCTTTGCGGATGCTTCCGCTGATGATTGCGACTTTCTTACTCATGTATTAATCTCCATAAATTATTTTTATTAAATATCCCCGATCAGGAAGCCTTTTTCAAGCTTCAGTCCAAAGCTTTTCAGGAAGTTAAGAAAGTTCTTATGATAAAAGGGGGTTTAGTCTCTAAGGGTCAGAGCCAACGGAGGCTGGTCCATCAACCGCAGGCTCAGCGAGCAGGCTTGCAAAAACTGGTCACGGTGAGGACCACGCATAAGATAATCCTTAATGAGCCCGATCACATAGGTCTGGATCAACTCAGGCGTTTTGTTTTTGCCGCGTTTCTCAAATAGCATCTTGTGTTTGGCAACCGCCGCGGCTTGCTCTGGATTCATAATTTTGAGCTCATCGGAAAATGCCAGAAGCGAAAGACTCCAATGACTTTTGTCGGGTTCGCGGATCAGGAACTGATAAGCCTTGAGCGACTCCAGAGAGTCGTACGTAATTGCCTCATCGATCCAATAGGCAAAAAGGGCGTAGGTGCGTTTGAGTCGGATGTTTTCGAGAAAGCCCATAACTACTGATTGTTCAGGCGAGCCTGCCGGCGCAGGGCAGCCTCTTGCGTGAACCGATGGGTGCCGTCGCAGAGGGGTTTGTTGCGCGAACCGCCGCAAGTGCAAAGGGTTACGCGGTTGAGGGGCAGGAAGGGCACACCGTCCGAACGCTCGATAGGCAAATAGCCCATCACAAATATAGGCGCGCGGATCGGACCGTAGGAGGTTATTTCGATCGTTTCAGCGATTTGCATCGGAAGATCTGGTTCCACATCATGCTCAGGATCCTGTGGCAAACGGTAGGTGAGGGAGCTCGAAGGGCAGTCGTGCACCATCTTGATGGCGCGGTCGCGCTTGGCTGGGTCAATTGAACCGTAAGTGAGCTCTGATACGGATGTGTTGCGCAGAACGCAGAAGCCGGACTGCATGCAGAGGGAGGAGTCTTTTTTGACGGTCAAGCCCGGACCTCTGTAAGTGAAAACCCGTAAAGAAGCGCGATCGGTGCGGGCAGATTCGGTGCCGTCGAAGCCAGCTTTATGGGTGCCATCGCAAAAAGGATAAGTGGCAGATTTACCGCAGCGGCACAGGAGGTATGAGTCGCCATCCGGGGTTTGGTCGCCAAGGAATTTCCACTCGAGCGGCTCACCATATTCCGAGCAAACCTGTGTAAGTTTGATGAAAGGAACCTTACCCTCCACCTTGTAGGGACCGTTTTTCTTGATCGTGATTTTTGGGGTGATCTCGGTTTCGCTTTCGCTCATTGCAGCCTCCGCGCAGGATAATTATACAGCATCGCACTTTGTAAATTGGAGGATCGAACCATTCCTTCACGTGATTGCACCACGTGGAGGATCACTTTGAATTTTTATTAGGGGAATCTCCCTGTTTTTTTTGTACCTGCTTCCTAATAACCCAAAATTAACGGTCTGGCTAAGGCGTGGTCATCAGGTTTGGGTTGACTCGCAAAATCAGGTCATCATCGATGCCTGGATTGGCTCTTCCATCGCGGTTGCTGGTGGATACGTAAAGGTAGCCATCAGGTCCCACACGGACTGCCCGCAGCCGGCCAAATTCACCGGAGAAGAAGGTGTTGAAACCGGTAACCCTTTCGCCGTCAAGACTGACCACGTAAAGCGCGGAGCCACGCAGCCCGGTGAAATAGAGCTTGCCCTCCAGGTACTCCACGTCTCCCGGAGCCCAGGTGACACTGCCGCTCGATTGAACGACCGGGCTAACCATCCCCTCAAGCTCCTCTTCGCCTTGAATTTCAGGCCAGCCATAATTAGCGCCAGGCGTGATGAGGTTGAGCTCGTCATAGCCGGAACCCAAGCCACTCGGACCGTGCTCAGTGGACCACAAGCGTCCTTCCGCATCCCAAGCCAACCCCTGGGGGTTGCGATGTCCATAAGACCAAACCGCAGTCGCAAACGGATTGTCTTCAGGAACTTCTCCCTCAGAGGTAACCCGCAGAATTTTGCCCTGCAAAGCGGTAATATCCTGCGCGATATCAGGATTTTGAGCATCACCGGTGGTTATGTAGAGGTAACCGTCCGGACCGAACTCGATGCGGCCTCCATCATGATTGTTGGCGCCAAGAATACCTTCGAAGATGATTTTCCGGTCTGAAAGCACACTATTTTTGAAGACATAGCGTTCCACCCGGTTGACCAACTGCCCGTTCTTGAGCGAGGTGAGATAGACATAAATTCGGTTGTTCACAGCGTACTCAGGATCCAGCGCCAAACCCAACAGCCCGCCCTCGCCCCGCTGCTCGACGTTCGTCACCCGGATGCGGGTGGTCGTCTGGCCGATCAACACCAAATTTCCGGAACGTTCGGTGATGAGCATTTCACCACCAGGCAGGAAAGCTATTTCCCAGGGAGTGTCCAACCCCGAAGTCACGACTTCCACCAAGGGTCCAGTGAGCAGCGCGCTTACATCGGTGGGAATCGGGGTGGATGTCATCACGGGGGATTCTGTGATCTCAGGTTGCGTTGGTGCTCCAGGGCTCGATATGGCAGGCGTTGGATCTTCGGAGGTGGGCATAACCGGAGATGGGCTGGGATCGCCAGCACAGCCAGCAAACACGATCAACGACAGAAGTCCGAGCGCAATTAATTTCAACGTTTTCATAATGAAATCATAACAGCCCGAACTTATCCCTGGCAACTGAGGGTAGAACGTCGGAGTCAGTCTGACTATCAATTTTTACCTAAATAGCTTAGAATTTTTTTACTAACTCAATACGAGGTAATTCTTGGCAATTCATCCTTATCCTGACCATCTGTTTGGAGATCTCGATCAGCCCCCGAAAGGCTCAAAGCATCATATTGCCCAAAGCAGGGGTCTGCATCATACCTATCGGGTTTCCCCCTGGCTGCCCACGCCTGAGCAGCCCTTCAGAATTTTGGCGACCACCAGTTCCGACCTGGCAATTCAGCAAGTGACTCTGCGCTATAGCCAGGATGAAGGGACAAGTTGGCAGGACAGAAGCTTTGAAGCAGGTGAGTTTCGCTGGGATACTCTGACCTGGGGATGGTTGCGGGAATGGCAGCTGGACTTCCCGGCAATGGCTGAGGGCAGCGAATTGCTCTACCAGGTATATGCCACGCTGCCCAGCGGAGAGCGATGCTTTGCAGATAATCAAGTTGTGAACTCGGCTGAAGCGACGCTTTTCAGGCTGAGGCTTACCAGCCGCAACCAGCCACCAACTTGGACAGAGCGGGCAGTGATCTACCAGGTGTTTGTGGACCGCTTCAATCCGGGCAAGGGCAAAAAATGGCTGCAATCAACCAACCTGATGAAACCTTTTGGGGGGACTTTGCGCGGCGTGATCGAAAAGCTGGACACCATCAAGGACCTTGGCTTCAACACCATTTGGCTCACGCCCATTTTTGCCAGCCCCAGCCACCATGGGTATGACATCAGCGATTACCTGCGCATCGAACCACGCATGGGAACTGAGGCTGACCTGCGCGAACTATTGGACCAGGCGCATGCGAAAGGCATGCGAGTTTTGCTGGATTTCGTTGCCAATCACTGCTCCAACCAACACGCCAGTTTTCAGGCCGCTCTGGCTGGCGATGAAAGCGCGCGATCGTGGTTCAAATGGAAAGGCTCAGAGTACGAGGGTTTTTACGACGTACCAGAAATGCCCTGCCTCAACCTGGAGCCAGGCAGCCCCGCACGGGCTCACCTTTTGGAGGTGGCCCGTTATTGGTTGAAATTCGGGGCGGATGGCTTTCGACTGGATTATGCCAACGGACCCGCGAGGGAATTTTGGGTTGAATTTCTGTACGCCTGCCAGGAAGTCAATCCAGACTGCTGGACTTTTGGCGAAATTGTCGCGCCGGCTGATGAGCAGATCACCTTCGCTGGTGGCATGCACGGCACGCTCGACTTCCTCACCTGCCAGGCTCTCAGGGAAACCTTTGCCACCGGGCATTGGTCTTTGAGCCACCTGGCTGGATACCTGGAAAATTATTGGGCAGCCTACCCACGCGAGTTTTCGCGCCCTGCTTTTATTGACAATCACGACATGAACCGCTTTTTCTTCACCGCACAAGAATCCATTTCCGCACAGGAAGCGGCATTAAGGCTGCTTTACCTGATGCCAGGCGCGCCGATTGTGTACTACGGCAGCGAGCAGGAGCTCTCTCAGCGGCAGTCGATCCACGCCAACAACGCGCTGGGTTTTGACGAGGCGCGCATGCCAATCGATTGGGAAGAGCGGAAAGAGCATAATAGCGCAAGAGTGCTGCGGGAAATGGCGGCTTTCCGACGGGAAAACCCCTGGTTGAGTCATGCCCGCTGGCACACGCTGGAGCTTGAGCCGCAAAAGGTGGTTTTCAAAGTGAATGATGGCCAGAACCATCTGCTGGTTGAGATTAATGGCGATCAAGATGCCTGGCAGGTAATCTTCAGGTAAGCCTCCAAGCAAAGAGACAAAACAAAGGAGACCATTTTTCTGGTCTCCTTTAAGTTACAAGAAGATTGGGCAATTCAATGCTTATGGAAGGTCTATGTAGACGTAATCAAAATCGATGATAACCGGAGTGCTGTCAAATGAGGACACACCGATACCGATCAAACCTTCCGGGAGGTTGTATTTATTATCTTCAACGGTGCGTTCCAGTACACCGTTAACCCAGAGTTTAATCTCATTGCCTGCGCAACTCATGGCGAAGGTATTGCTCTTAATCCCCATGTTGATGTTTTTGGATCCGCCATTGTATAGGCGGACATAACCCGTGTTCATCGCTTCAATGTACGCATAGATGTCATAAAGACCGTTATTCGCGATGTTTACCTCATAAAAGCCTGTATCGGAGTAGCGGCAAACAAGCGTGATCATATTGTCATTGCTGCCCCGGTTGGACGTGAAGGCTTCAAGATAGACATCTTCATAGATGTAGTCCTCATAAAACACGTAAGCGTAGGTGTCGTAGTCTTCGATGGTGAAAGTTAATTTGCCGTTGTCAACAGAGATGTCCGTCTTCTCTTCGTTACCCATCAGGACTTCGTAATACCAATTATCCGGCACATAATCGAATTCTTCGGTGTAATAGGGCTCCGATTCAGCAACTGGCTCATCAGTAGGAGCTGGCGGTTGGGTTGGAGCGGCAGTGGGAGGAACGCTGGTGGGTGGAATCTGGGTGGGAGGAACCTCAGTGGGTGGAATGTTGGTGGGTGGAATGGCAGTCTCCGTAGGCTTCTGAGTGGGTTCAACAATCTGCTCCACTGGTGCAGAGGTGACTTGCTGTATTTCCAGCGTCGCGGTGCCATCCTTTTTGCCACCCAGGTCGAACGAAAATTCGCAGGATAGAGTTAATAATACAAGGACTACCAGGATTGCAGATACAGTCTTGATCGATTTAGAGCGCATATGATCCTCCAAGAAGAAAATAAATTGGATTTGGATGACTAAATTTTAGCATACTACTCTTCTTCCGGAACGATGAATCGGAAAATAGGCAAGAAATCCTAGTGGTCTTCTTACACTCTCAACTGTGCAGTGATTTGACTGGTTTAATCATCCAGTGACGGGTAAAATGAATGTTTGAAAGGAGTTTCCAATGACCGATCAAGACCAATTTGTGAATGAAAAACCTGCAGGTTTCGACGCTGAACCTGAAGGTGGTTACCAGGATTATACTGGTCCAACTCAAGCCAGCCAAACGCCAAAGGTTGAGTCCGATGCAGGCTCCAAATTTGGAGCAGAGATCCTTTCTATCCTGGAAGGTTTCGGTGAGGACATCAAGCGTTTAAGTAAGAACGTCAGCGAATATCTTGATAAAGAATCCTTCAATAAGGCTGCTGACAGTGTTAAAGACGCCTTAAGTGATGCGGGTGAGGGCATCAAGCGCACCACACAGAACATGGGCGACAAGCTGGAGGAAGAACGTATTCAACGTGCCATTCGGGACCTGAAGGATTACGCCAGGAAAACCGGGAAATCCATCAACGACCTATTCGAAGAGGAACCGCCTGCTTCCCCGCAAGACGCGGGAGAAACAGCGGCAAGGGCTGCTGAAGATCTGGCTGAAACGCTGGATCATGAGGCAAGCGAAACGACCGAGAATGATATCAATTTCGAAAACACTTTTGGTGGATAATCAGTTCAGAAAGAAGACCCCTCTTGCGGGGTCTTCTACTTATAATACCGCAGCATGCAGTTGTAACGCTTGATTGGTAATACCATCTGTCCGTTGACATATTCAACATAATTCAGCACAATTTCATCAAGCTGCTGGCGCTGATGCTCTTCCAGGCGCAGCTGTTTCATTACGTACGCCACTGCTTCCGCTTTTGTATCCACCGGCTGTCCAAAATCATGAAAGACTTCATCACATGTGACGCTAAACCCAGCCTGCTCCAGCCTGCCCTTTACGTAGCAGCTGCCAACACATGAATTAGCCAGTTCAGTCGGACCAAATTCCCGGCCGAGATCTTCGTAGAAGCCTTCGCGCGGGCGGACGCCCTGGTTGATAATCATGCCGCAACGGCGGGTCTTGCGCAGGAGGGTTTCAATCTCTTGCCTGGTAAAGCCGAATTGGTGATGGTAGAAAGCAACCGCCACATCCCAGTCATCTGTGTGCACGTCCGGCCAGCAGGCGTGCACCAGTTGGATTCTTTCCAGACCCATCCGGTTCACATCTTCACGCAAAACCTCCAGCACGTTTTCATTCTTATCGATGGCGATCACCTTGCTGCAGATCCCCGCAAGGTAGCGGCTGACGATCCCAATTCCGCAGCCGATATCCGCTACGACATCTGTTGGACGGATCATCTCCCTTAAAGCAGGTCCATAGGGTACTTCGGGGTAATTCCAGAAAGATGTCGCCTTCCTGTAATACTCTGCTGAGGTTCGGGGTAGTCCGGGCATTAATCCCCCACCTTGACCAACTTCTTGATCATCATCTTTTTGAGATGGCTGATTCCGCAAGAGAGGGAAAGTTTCTTAAACATCTCATCTTTTAAGGCGGGATCCCACCAGGAACCTGCCAACGCTGTGACGCCTGTGCCCTTGAACGCTTCAGTGAGCATGGGGGTGGACGAGCCAACCAAAACGATTTCGCGAGCATTCTGGCAAAGCTCCAGCAGATGGTCAATGCTTCCGTTTATCAGAGTGGTGCCAGTGATGATCATCAGATCGCACTCGGGCAGCACTTCGGCTTGCTGCGACATGTCCATCACTTGGGCTGTGCCTTCGCCGCCGCTGACGGTCAGACCTTTGTCAAAAATGGTGACTCGCGCCTGCATCCTGGCAAGCTGCTCGGCAACGGGAGGAATATATCCGATCATACCGACCCTGTCAGCCGGGCGCACATGCAAGCCAAATGGCGTCGGGGTGTCAGGCTCATCCGGCAAGTCCAGGGCGCGGGTTGCAGCAGTGATGACCGCCATGCCCACACCCCGCTGCGCGTCATCGCGGCCTTCCAACACCAGCCTGGCTACCTCAAGCGCGGGTTGGCCGATGATGTGCTGGGCAAAACCAAAGGCCGAGCAGCCTGCTGGCAACCTGTCGCGCAAAATATACGAAAGACCAATATCCGACCCATCCAGCTCAACTGCCGTGAGCGAGAGTCCCAATACGGCATCAGTTACAACCCGATCCCTCAGAAGGGGTTCGGCAGCCTGGAAAACTTTTTCGATGAGCATAAATTCTCCTATAAACCTGGGGCGACACTAACCATTCGGTCAATCCCCTCTACCTTTATCAAACGCAGAGGCACGCCATACATGGCCGTGATTAATTCCTCCGTCAGAACGTCCTGCCATGCTCCGAAATGGAAGATTGACTGCTGGTCGATAACGGCTGTTTTGGCGTCCAAAAGCAGCACCTGGTCGGGATTGTGGGTGGTGAGAACGACCGCGTACCCCTTGGCAGACAGATCCTTGATCAGCCGCAGGACTTTGAGCTGGTTGCCATAGTCGAGGTGGGCTGTAGGTTCATCCATCAGGATCAGACGCGCCTTTTGGGCAATGGCGCGCGCGATCGAGACCTGCTGCAGTTCACCGGTGCTGATGCGCGTATAGGGCTTTTGCGCAAGGTGGCTGATGGCCATCTGCTCCAGCGCTTCTTCAGCACGTTGATAATGTTCCGGACCAGGTTTTTCGAAGGTGTCCAGCCAGGGAGCGTTGCCCGTGACCACATATTCGAGCACGGTGTAGTCGAACGATGGCAGCAGAGTCTGGGGCACGTACCCAATAGTTTGGGCGATGTTTCGAGCCGGCAGGTTTGCCATTTCTTCCCCGTTCAGCAGCACACTGCCCTCGAGCGGCTCTCGCAGCCTTGCCAGGCAATTCAGAAGCGTGGTCTTGCCGATCCCGTTGGGACCGAGCAAACACACGATCTCACCCGCCCGAACTTCAAAGCTGATGTTCTTGAAGATCTGGCGGCTGCCATCGTATGAAAAACCCAGGTCTTTGACCTGCAAAAGAGTGTCCATATTTACTCCAGGCGGGTCCTTTGCTTGTAGAGTAACAGGGCGTAAAGCGGAGCGCCAACAAAACCGGTCAGAATTGAGAGCGGGATTTCCACGCTGGAGACCGTGCGGGCAAGCGTGTCGATCAGCAGCATAAAAATCGCTCCGATCAGAAGGGTAATGGGCATCGAGCGGGTGTTATCGCTGCCAGAAAGAAGGCGGCTCAGGTGAGGGATCACCAACCCGACCCAGCCAATCGTGCCGCTGATGGACACGGCACTGGCGGTCAGCAGGCTGGCGCAGATGATCACGATTGTGCGCACCTGGCGTACGTTCACTCCCAATGTGCGGGCTTCAAGATCGCCAAAGGAGAGGATGTTGACCCGCCAGGAGAGTAGAAGCAATAAGGTGGAACACACCAAAAACACGGGCAGAATAGCCCAAAGTTCACGTCCGAGGATGGATGCCAGGCTGCCCAACTGCCAGTAGACAATGGATGCCAACTCGGTTTGCTCCTCTGCCACGAATTTCATGATGGCAAGCACCGAGCTGAGAAACCCGCCGACGATGATGCCCGAGAGCACCAGCATCATGTTGGAACGGTTGCGCAGGAGGCGCGGCACGAGTGAGGTGACGAAAACTGCCAGGATGCCGCCGGCAAAGGCAAAAATCTGGCGGGTTGCCAGTCCTGCTCCCAGCAGGATTGCGGCGGAAGCTCCCACGGCTGCACCTGAAGATACGCCCAGTAAATCTGGCGAAACCAATGGGTTGCGAAAGACGCTCTGGTAGACCGCGCCTGAGAGCGAGAGCATCGCGCCGATCATCACCGAAGCCAGCACGCGCGGCAGGCGAATGTTGAAAACGACACTGATCATGGCAGGGTCCACCGGAATATTTAGTCCCAGTTTCGAAAGGATCACGTTCAAAACTTTGCCAGGATCGTTGCTGTACCGCCCAAGACTGAGCGAAAGGAAAACCCCCAATAACAAAAGCATAGACAACAGCCACAGCCATTGTCTATGCTTATTGTTTATTGGAGATGTGCTTGTTTTCAAACTTAAAAATTACTCGATTCCCAATTGTTCTGCCGTGAAAGTTTTATCATAAACGATTGTGTAGAACTCGTCCACATTTTCCATCAAGGCTTCAAAACCATACAGATCAGGGTGCAGGTTATTGAGAGCCCAATCGATGCCGAGAGCCAAAACTGCAGTCGGCTGATCCCAGGGTTCGAGTTGTGAGGGGAACTCATAAACGCGCTTGTTCTGGATGGCGCTGATGCTGCTCCAGGCGGGGTCATTCAGGAGATCTTCTGCGGTGTAGTCAGAATATGCGGGGAACCAGATCACATCCGGATTCCAGGTGATGATCTGCTCAATGCTGACGTCCGCAAAGCCGCCCACGTTTTCAACGCCACTGACAGCGTTCAGTCCGCCACCGGCTTCAATCAGGCTGGTTTGGATCATCGATCCCGGGGCAACAGAAAGCGCGGAACTGCTCCCAAGGAAGAGCACAGAGGGCTTCTCAGTCACGTCTTTAAGCAGAGTCTGGGCATTTTCCAGCTGGCTGTCGAGGAAGGAGCTGATCTTTTCAGCTTTTTCGTTCTCGCCAAGAGCCATGCCAAGTATTTTCAAAGTCTGTTTTACTGTTTCGAAACTCTCGGTGCTGTCGAGGATGACCAAAACTGGAATATTGGCAGCTTCAAACTGCGGCACGAGGTCCTGGTGTCGCTCGGGCAGGATGACCAGATCGGCTCCGCTGGCGATGACGCTTTCAAGATTGATATTGCTGCCCTTGCCAACTTCCGGCAATTCTTCGAACCCCTCGATCACCTGTTCGTAAAGGCCGCGCCCCATTGATTTGCTGCCGAAACCAACCAGGTACTTGCCTCCGCCGCCAAGCACGACGGCCGCGTTGAGGGTTGGGTTGTGGGTTCCGGTGAGTTTGGTGGCAGGCTGCTGGAGGGTAACTTCACGACCAACGACATCAACGATCACGATCGGTTCAGCCGTGGGTTCAGCAGTGACCTCTTCAGTTGGTTCCGCGGTGGGCTCTTCCACGACGGGCTCGGTTGGAGCGAGTGTTGGTTCGGGAGGGGTGATGGGCTCAGCAGTGGGTGCCGTGGTGACACAGGCGCTGACCAGCAGCATCACAGTCAACGCCAGGGGCAAAACGACCTTCTTGATTAATTTGGACATAGAAAACTCCTTCGTTTTGATGTTTCAGACTTAAAGGCTCAATAAATGAGCAGTCTTTGATTTTACCACTGTTATCAGAATATATCACAGGCTAAGCACCTCGCTGGTATACTTTGAATGTTATGTCACTCATGACTGCTCAAAACCTTGGAAAATCCTTTGGTCCTGTGGATATCTTCGACGGGATCCATCTTTCGATTCCCCGCTTAGCCCGCATCGCGATTGTTGGTCCAAATGGTGTCGGAAAAACGACGCTTTTACGCATCCTCGCCGGGGAAGACACCCCCACGGAAGGGTCGGTGCATCGCGCGAGAGGCTTGAAGTTGGGTTACCTGCCCCAGGAAGCAGTCAGCGTGTTGGAAGGAACGTTGTGGGATTCTTGCCTTCTGGCTTTTGAGGGACTGATAGCCCAAGGGGAAGAACTGCGCGAGATGGAAAAGATGATGCAGGATCCAGCCTGCGATCCATCCGTGCTGGAACGCTACGGTAAGGTTCAGACGAATTTTGAATTCAGCGGAGGTTACACCTTCCAGGCACGCATCCGCCAGACGCTGGATGGGTTGGGATTCTCTGAGCACGACTATGAGCGACCACTAAAGCAATTATCAGGCGGTCAGCGGACCAGGGCTCGCCTGGCGAGGATCCTGCTGGACGACCCGGATCTGCTTCTGTTGGATGAGCCCAGCAACCACCTGGACATCAATGCCGTGGAATGGCTCGAAGCCTACCTGAGGGATTGGAACGGCGCGGTGGTGATCGTTTCGCATGACCGCTATTTTTTGGATCAGACCGCCCACTACATCTGGGAAATGACCCCGGCTTTGGAAGTCTACCGGGGGAATTACACTGCGTATCTACGCCAGCGCGAGGAACGCTACACGCGCCGCCTGGCGGAGTTTGAGGCGCAAAACGAGTACATCGAAAAGCAGCAGGATTACATCAAACGCTACCTGGGCACGCAAAACAACAACCAGGCACGCGGCAGGCAACGACGCCTGGAACGCCTGCTGGCAGACTCACGTCTGACCGCGCCGACCGCCAACATCCGTCCAATGCATCTGCGCTTCAAGCTGGCTGACCGCTCCGGCAACCTGGTTTTGCGCACCTACGATCTGCAGGTTGGCTACGAAGATGAAGGGCGACCGCTTTTCACCTGCCCGGACCTGGTATTGGAGAGGCGTGAGTGTGTCGCGGTGATTGGACCCAACGGCGCCGGCAAGACAACCCTCCTGAAGACCGTTCTGAGCCAGATCCCTCCCTACGCGGGTAGGGTGGAACTTGGAGCTAACCTCAAGGTGGGTTATTTTGCCCAGGCTCATGAGGGTTTGGTGGCTGATAATACCCTGATGGATGAGATCAGCATGGTAGCTCCTAACATGCTGCCGGCGGAAGCGCGCAACTACCTGGCACGTTACGGCTTCCAGGGAGATGAGGTTTTTGGACAGGTGGCGACCCTCTCAGGCGGCGAACGCGGACGCCTGGCGCTGGCGAAACTTGCTCTTTCGGACGCGAATTTATTGATGCTCGATGAGCCCACCAACCACCTCGACCTCGCCACGCAGGAGGTGCTGCAGGACGTACTGGCGCACTACCCGGGCACGATCATGCTGGTCTCGCATGACCGCTACTTGATCGACGCCCTGGCGACCCAAATTTGGGAGCTGGACATGCAGAGTGCCAGTTTGCAGGTGTTTAAAGGTGCTTACTCTGAATTCAGGCAGTTCAAGGAAGGGCGATTACAGGTAAGAGACTTCGAAGAATTTCCGATTACGGGAGATCCAGTGGAAGAGCCTGTGACAGTACACGTCAAAGCAAGCCTGAGCCGCAATCAGCGTCAGCAAATTGAAAAGAAGCTGGCGGCTTTGGAGCAAAAGATCCACACAGCTGAGATGGAAAAGGCCAGCTGCGAAGCCCACCTCTCCAAGCCATCGGCTGACTTGCGAAAATTGGAAAAAGTTACGGAGAATTATCAAACGGTAACCGTTGAATTGGAAAAGTTGCTCGCGGAATGGGAAAGCCTGGCTGAGCAACTGCATCAGGATGATTGATTCTTCGACTACATGCTATAATTCAGCAAATTTTTAGACAGGTAGTTAGCGATGAACTATTTAGTAACTGGAGGGGCGGGGTTTTTGGGCACTGCCCTAAGCAACCGCCTGGCAAAACAAGGACACCACGTGCGAGTATTGGATGATTGCTCGGCGGGAAATCCTGTTTACTTATTACCCGAAGTTGAATTCGTACAGGGCGACATCAACGAAAAGACACTGCTCTGGAAGCTGCTGCAGGATGTGGATTGCGTTTTCCACCTGGCAGCCAAGGTCAGTGTGCCTGAGTCCTCCCTGTTTCCGAGCAACTATAACCTCGTGAACGTCAGCGGAACAGTGACCCTGATGGAAGCCATTCGCGATACCAAGGTGAAGCGCGTGGTGTTGACTTCATCTGGTGCGGTTTACGGTCGCCAGGACAACACACCATATCTTGAAAGCATTGAAGTTCATCCCGAGTCGCCCTACGCTGTCTCGAAACTCTCAGCTGAGCACTACGTACGCACCATCGGTGCCCAGGCGGGAGTGGAAGCAGTCTGCCTGCGGATCTTCAACGCCTACGGACCGGGGCAGCGCGTTCCCCATTCCCACCCGCCAATTATTTCCAATTTCCTGAAACACGCGCTTACCAATGGCACCATCATCATCCATGGCGACGGCAGCCAAACGCGCGATTACGTCTATGTGGACGATGTGGTTAACGCCCTGGTGACCTCATCCACTGCGGTGGGTGTGGACCAGCAGGTGATCAACATTGGCAGTGGCGTGGAAACAAGTGTTTTGGAACTTGTGCGCCTGGTGCGGCAAGTGACTGGCAGGAAGCCTGAGGAGATTTACAACCCACTCAAAAGTGGTGGCTCCGACCGCATGTGCGCCAGTATTGCCAAGGCTCAGGAAAAGCTCACTTACATCCCGCTGGTGCCGCTCGAGACCGGTCTGCGGTTGACGATGGAACGTGATCCCCAATTTAAGAAAGAAATTGAACCCAAGCCTCTCGCCTGATTTCTTCTCGCGACCTGCGCCGCAAGTAGCCCCGGAATTGCTGGGGTGTTTGCTTGTTCGTAACTGGCAGGGGCAGCGGCTCGCTGGTTTGATCACGGAAGTGGAGGCATACCAGGGGGTGGATGACCAGGCATGCCATGCCCGGGCGGGCAAGACGGCGCGCAACGAGGTGATGTTTGGCGAGCCAGGGAGAGCCTATGTTTACTTCACCTACGGGATGCACTGGATGCTGAACCTGGTTTGTGAGGTCAAAGGGTTGCCAGCGGCGGTCTTGATCCGAGCCATCAAACCTGTAGAAGGACTGGAAGCAATGCGTCAACTGCGCCCTAACCTGGCAGATAAACTCGGCTGGTTGAACGGTCCGGCAAAACTGACCCAGGCGCTGGCAATTGGCAGGGAACAAAACGGGGCGAATGTGTGCTCTGTGGAGAGCGGCTTGTGGGTTGAGAGTGGGGTCGTCGTTCCTCCAGATGAAGTGCAAACTTCCCCGCGAATCGGCATTGGGTACGCGCCCGAACCCTGGCTCTCGCTGCCCTGGCGCTGGGTTTGGACAGCAAATGATGGTTCCTATTCCACGAAGGAAAGATAGAGTAAGATTGTGCCGATGAGCATATTTTCGCGTAAGAAGGATACAGCAATATTCACCCCCGAGAGGCTGCAAGCCCGGGTGAGTTCTGTTTTGGGACCGGGCATCCACTGGATTGGCGATCTGCACGGCACTGGCGGGGTGCGCATCGAAGGCACGATGCAAGGAGATATCCTCATTAAGGGTCTGGTCGTGGTTGGCGAGACCGGGAAGGTCATTTGCCCTGAGTTAAAGGCTGAGACGGTTGTGGTAGCGGGCACGGTGCAGGGCAACATCACCTGCCAAAAACTCGAAATTCGCTCAACCGGGCGGGTTTGGGGCGATGTGGTGGCGGTCAGTTTTAGCAGCGAAGATGGCGCTTTTCTGCGCGGTCAGATGCGAATGGAAGAGCGGATTGAGATCCAACTGGAAGACGCTCAGTCTCTTGATGACTTTGAAATGCCCGTGATTCAAACCGAAATGCAGCAAGAGGTTCCAACCGGACCAGTTCTGCCTGAGCCAACGCCAGTAGTTCCTGAACATGAACCAGAACAAGCAATACCTGATGTGCAGGTGAGCGAACCTAAAACAACCGAGAAACCCAAGCTGAAATCCCCCTGGGAAAAATAGAATATTACTGCTGCGGTAACTCCAGGAGGATAGTCACCGGTCCATCGTTGCGGATATCCACCACCATGTGCGCGCCAAAAACTCCTTGTTGGGTATTTATGCCAAATTCTCGCAAGCGGGCAGCAAAAACTTCAACCAAAGGTTCAGCCAACTCAGGTTTGGCAGCGTTGATGAAGGACGGGCGCCTGCCCCGGCTGGTGTCGGCGTAGAGGGTGAACTGCGAAACGACGATTGCTTCGCCACCAACATCCAACAGCGAGAGGTTCATTTTTCCGGCTTCATCTTCAAATACCCGCAGGTAGGCAGTCTTCTCAGCCAGTTCCCTTGCAATAGCAGGCGTGTCATCGGGTCCGATCCCAAGCAGGATCACATAACCCAGGCCAATCTGAGCAACTATTTCATTGTCGACAGTGACACTGCCGCTGGTGACTCTCTGCAGGACGGTTCTCATCGCGTCCCCTTGGATGTTCCACGTTCGATATAACCCGGCCAGGTGAAGTTCTCGTCAAAATCCACTTCCACAATTCCACAATGGGGAATGCGACCGGGATTGTAGAACTGCTTCATCACGTAACCATGGGTAACCACAATCACTTTCTCATACGCCAGGTACGGCAGCAAAGCCGAAGCCGCCCGGCGGGCGACCTGATCGTATCCCTCCCAGTTAAGTCTGGCTTCAGGCGTGTGCACGCCCTTGAAGCGGCTGGCTTCCTCGATGGCTGCCAGGGTGTCGGTGAAATCGCGATTTTTGTACTCGGTGTCGATCAACCACTCGTGGATGTCGAATGCCACCTCGATGGGCAGATCGAGCCGGCGGGAGATGACCGCCGCTGTCTGCAGCGCGCGGGTATAGGGGGAGCTGACAATCAGCTGGCAGCCCTGCAAGCGTGGGTCTTTTGCTACCGCTTCCGCCTGGGCAACGCCTCGCTCCGTCAGCGGCGCTAACTCGCGCGCCGGACCCGGAAAGCCACGACCTTCCGTGAAGGTATAATCCTGTTCTCCATGCCGTACTAAAACCAGATGCATAGCAACCTCCTGTTCTGAATAAGAAGTGTATCAAACCTTTGAGATTTTCAGGCGGGATTATCAAATTCATGGTAAATTTTAGGCTTGATTATGGGAAAAAGATGACAGGAAACAACAATAATCGTCCCCCTAAGTGGATCCGCAGCATTCCCAGGCTGACTATTGAAGGTCGGCGTGAAATCATCGCTGATGTCCATGAAGATTCAAAAGCTAATTTTGACTATTTAATCCTGGTTGCGCTTTCGAGCACTATTGCTACTTTAGGTTTGCTTTCGGACTCCCCGGCTGTCATCATTGGCGCAATGGTCGTTGCTCCCCTGATGTCCCCAATCCTGGCGATAGGTCTGGCTACGACTACTGGCGAAAAGAAATTACTGAAAGAGGCTCTCCTGACCTTATTTGTCGGAGCTTTGCTTTCCATCGTGATCTCAATGATTTTGACCTGGATCAATGATGAGCTTCCATTCATCTCCTTACATCAGATCCCAGGCGAAGTTATGTCCCGAACAAGATCTTCCCCCGTGGACCTGACCATCGCGATTGCGGGTGGGCTTGCAGCAGCTTACGCGGTTACCCGGCCTAAGCTTTCAGCAGCGCTGCCTGGCGTTGCGATCGCTACAGCTCTCATGCCGCCTGTTTGCACCGTGGGAATCGGATTAGCTTTGCAAAATTGGCAGGTTGCCAGTGGCGCGGGATTGCTTTTTGTTACAAACGCCGTTGCAATTGCTTTTGCTTCCGGTTTGGTATTTCTGGCCAGAGGTTTCTCCAAGGAGCAGCGCTTTAGTGAGGCGAAAATTCCCGCATCCCTTTGGGTTTCTACTGTTCTTGTGGTTCTTCTCCTGATCCCATTGACTTACTTTAGTTTGCGTGTCATTCGGCAGGCGGAAAAGACCCAAATGATCAATACGATCGTCGAAAGGGAAGTTGCCTTGCTTCCTGACGTCCAGTTGGAAGAAACCATTTTTAACAATGGTTCCGAAGTACTGGATTTGCGTCTGACTCTGCACACAAGCCGGTCTCTCTCCTGGCGGGAAATTGTCACTCTGCAAGAAGCAATTGCCTCCGGGCTCGATCAGAATGTATCACTAAAAGTGGAACAAGTCTTGTTTAGAGAGCTGGATCCAATGATTCCTCCGACGCTGACTCCAACCCAAACTCCCGGACCAAGCGCAACCCCAACTCCAACCAGAACCCCTCTTCCAAGCTCTACGCCTACGCCAACACAAACGCCTGAGCCTACCTTGACCCCTACTTCAACCGCAACGCCAATGCCCTTCCAGGCACGAATCATCTGGCCGGACACACCTGCATTAACCCTCTATCAGGAACCGGGCGGTCCGTCGATTGGCAGGTTGTACTTTTCTCAATTGGTTATGGTTTACCACGACCAGCAAAACTATGATGGATTGGTGTGGGTAAAAATCAGGGATGATCAGGGTCGAATCGGCTGGTTACCGCAAAATTACCTGGAGATTTTGATGCCCTGAGTTTCTTTATCTCTCACGATGAAATGCTAATGGAGGGAGGCAGATCATGATTGAGGACTGGAAATCGTAAAATCCGATTTTTGTGAAGTCTTAAATGGAAGGTTATAATAAGGCTATGCTATTATCCCAGATGCCCCCAGCGAGCATCGTCAACAACTCCGAGACCTACCAGCAAATGCTGGCGCATTTAGTCACCCAGGACACCATCGCGATCGATACCGAATCGAACAGCCTGCACGCCTATTATGAACGGGTTTGCCTGATCCAACTTTCCAGCCAGGAATGCGACTTTCTGCTGGATCCGTTTGTATTCAAGGATCTGAGTGAGTTAGGCGCGCTTTTCGCCCGAACTGATATCCAGAAAATCTTTCATGCCGGTGATTACGATATCGGTTGCCTCAAGCGGGACTTTGACTTCACCTTCCATAATATTTTTGACACGATGATTGCCGCAACCGCTCTGGCCGAGCCCAACCTGGGATTTGCAGCACTGATCGAAAAATACTTTGATTTGGTCCTCGATAAAAAATACCAACGTGCGAACTGGGGCGAAAGACCGCTCAAGCCTGAAATGCTCAGTTACGCCCAGTATGATTCCCACTTCCTCATTCCCCTGCGGGACGTGTTGCTGCCCCAGCTTGAAGCCGGCAACCGCCTGCAACTGGTTTTGGAAGAGGGCGAAGGCATGGCACGCCTGGTGAAGCCCCTCGAACAACACATCGAAGATATCTGGCGGGTCAAAGGCGCCCAGGATCTCTCTGCTGAAGCGCTCTCCTTGCTTGATGCGCTGAATCATACGCGGGAGCTGATCGCCAGCAAACGCGACGTGCCTCCCTTCAAAGTTTTCTCGGACCGGGCTCTGATCGAAATTGCCCAGACCCAGCCCCACTATATCCAGGAACTCAGCCTGCTGCCATCTCTGCCGGAGAGCCAGGTGAGGCGATACGGCAGCCTGCTGATGCAAGCGATTCAAGCCTGGCGGGAAAACCCACAAAAAGTGACTCCCCGAAAGAACCATCGCCTGAGTGATGCGGAAATGAAACGGCGCGACGCGCTTTCAAATTGGCGCAAACAAGCTGGATTGGATGAAGGTCTGCCTTCCAACGCAATCATCTCCCGTGAGCTGCTCGAACGCCTGGCACACCTCGAGTTTTCGGATATTAACCAATTGGAAGAAGCCATGAAGTACTTCCCCTATCGTTATGAACGTTATGGCGATGCCATATTCCAGGTATTGGAAAGGACAAAGGAATGAAACTAACCGTTCTTGGCGCAGCACGCACCGTCACCGGCTCAATGCATCTGATCGAGCATCAGGGGCAAAAGCTTCTGATCGATTGCGGAACCTTCCAGGGTAAGCGCGATGAATCTTACTTCGTCAACCTCAACTTCCCCTTTGACCCCAGCGAAATTGATGCGATGATTCTCTCGCACGCTCATATTGACCACAGTGGCAACATCCCCAACCTGGTCAAACAGGGCTTTCGCGGCAAGATTTTCACCACCGATGCCAGTGAAGACCTGGCGGATATCATGCTCAGGGATTCCGGGCACATCCAGGAAAACGATATCCAGTACGTCAATAAAAAACGCCGCAAAAAGGGCGAACCAGCTCTGCAACCGATCTACACTCAAAAAGACGCGATCGAGGCGATGCCGTTCTTCCAAAGCGTTTGGTATCAGCAGAAGTTTGAACCCATTCCAGGCGTAACCGCCCAATTGGTGGACGCGGGGCACATCCTGGGTTCGGCGGCCGTTATCCTGGATTACCGCAATGACCAGGGAGAGCCAAAGCGCCTGTGGTTCTCGGGCGATATCGGCCGATACGACGCCCCCATCTTGCGCGACCCGGTGCTGCCGTCTGGCGCAGATACGCTGGTGATGGAGTGTACCTACGGCGACAAACCGCATGAATCGATGGATGACGCCTACGATGAATTTATCGACGCGATCAAACGGACCGTCAAACGCGGCGGAAAGGTGATCGTGCCGGCATTCGCGGTAGGGCGCACCCAAAACCTGACGTATTTCCTAAGCCAGGCAATCGACGATGGCTTAATTCCAGATGTGCCCGTGGTGGTTGATAGCCCTCTGGCGGTCAACGCCTCCATGCTGTACCGCAAACACACTGAATGTTTCGACGATGAAACCTGGCAGTATATTGCCGAGCACCGCATGCAGGGGCTGGACTTCCATAACGTGATCTACACCATGTCAGTGGACGAATCCAAGGCGCTCAATGAATGGAATGAGCCCATGATCATCATCTCGGCATCCGGAATGGCTGAAAGCGGGCGCATCCTGCATCACCTGAAAAACAACATTGAAGACGGTCGTAACACCATTCTGATCATTTCCTGGCAGGCTCCCGACACGCTTGGTCGGCGCCTGGCGGACCGCGAACGTAAGGTGAGGATCTTTGGGGACGAGTATTTCCGCAAGGCGGAGGTCGTGACCATCGGTGGGCTTAGTGCGCACGCCGGGCAGACCGGGCTGGTGGAGTATGCCCTGGCGAGCAAAGACAGCCTCAAGCGCATCATCCTCTTCCACGGCGAGCCGGAAAAAGCTCAAGTCCTGATTGACAAACTGGCTGAGCACCCCGAACTGCCGGTGCCGGTCTACGCAGAAAAGGGGCAGGAGTTTGACCTTTAAGGTATAATCTGAAACCTGTTGGAGAGATGCCGGAGTGGTTGATCGGGGCGGTCTCGAAAACCGTTATGGGTCTCGTACCCATCGTGGGTTCGAACCCCACTCTCTCCGCCACAAAAAAATGCCGTGATCACACGGCATTTTTGATTCCTGACGCAGTAGAGGGGTTGGCTTTTTGTCATCGATAGGAGCGAAGCGACGTGGCAATCATTACCCCGACACTGTCATCCTGAGCAGCGCGACTGCTTGCGTCCCCTTGCGGGAAGGATCTGTCTGTTAAAAATCAGATTCTTGGCAAAAGAGGCTCAGAATGACTTGAGTCGCCAGGTGGGTTGGCTATAACAAGATTCAGGTTGGTTTTCGGCTCTGTGACGCCAATCCACCCTACAATTT
>Ga0116157_10000314_pt1 | contig 52015 bp, 39 predicted proteins | sample AD_UKC048_MetaG_FD_89882 | JGI IMG/M metagenome (GOLD analysis project Ga0116157, IMG submission 89882) | Active sludge microbial communities of municipal wastewater-treating anaerobic digesters from USA - AD_UKC048_MetaG | ecosystem: Engineered > Bioreactor > Anaerobic > Digestate | place: USA... | reverse complement strand
TGATGTGGGCCGTCGGCAGCATGGTCAGGTGCTGGAGTGCGGCCAGGGTGGGGCCGACTTTCGCCGAATCGACGAGAAGTTTCACGCCGACGCGCTTGTCGGGCGAGGTGTAGTAGGGGGCGTCGTCGAACGAGAAGAACCGACGCGAATCGGGCTGACCTGCGTCGTTCTGCTTCTTGTCCTTGGCGGACACGGGAAGGGCGATGCCGGTCACGAGCAGGGCGACGGCGACAACCGCAACGGTGGTGTGACGGAACGGACGGGCAAGAGCCCGAAGCATGGAAAGCGTATTCATGGCGGGAATGATATCCAGAGGGGAGAAGCCTTGTCAAGGCTGACTGCATTGACTTCGCAGACTTCTTGGGGTACATTCGGAAGATACATGCGCGTTCCGTCACGACTCGCTGCCGTGCCGTCCCTGGCTCTGGCAGCCCTGGGATGTGTCTGGCTGTGCCTTCTCTCGGGCACGGCCGGATGTCGCACGTCTCCCGCGCCCAAGGCCGCGTCCGAAACCGCCACAACCCCGGACGCGGGCCAGGTCCGGAAACCCTCGCAGCGGTCCCCGGCCGGAACGGCCCCTGAACGCTTTTCTTCTGCGGAACCCGCATCCGAGAGAACGGCCCGTCTCCGGGAGGAGAAGATCAACGCCGAACTCGAGCGGGTTTCAGGCATGCTCCGGGGAAGCAACTTCGAGGGTGCTCTGCGGGTTGCCGAGCGCATCCAGGCGGAAAACGCGGCGGACCCGAACGTCACCATGCGCACCAGTTACCTGAAAGCGATGATCTATCATCGCATGAACGATGCCGGACGGCGCAAGGAAGCGATGAACCAGATGCTCAAAAGCATGGAGACCCTCCAGAAGGATCCCCGGTTCCGCGAAGCCTACGAAGACGGCAAAGCCAATGCCGAGCTGATCAAAATGAGTGTCGACGAGGCGGGCAAGAAGTATGGCGCAAACTGAACGGCGGCGCGGCTCGGTGTTCCTGATGGCCCTGACGGCCCTCACGGTGCTGTTCATTCTCGGCTTCTCGATCACCTACTTCACCGGCTCCGAGGATTTCTCCTCGGCCGTCTCCTATGAATCCGAGGTGGCGTTCAACCTCGCCGAGTCGGCCGTCGAGGAGTTCGTCGCGCGGCTGAAAAACTCGCTCAACCACGATGACGCCAACAACCAGCTCTACAAGGTGCTGCGCGCCAACAACACCAAGGTCGAGGAGAAGATTCCGCTCGACGCGCCCCAGGTGGCCCGGCTGACCAGCTACACCCGTGAGACCGCGAAGCAGGTGTTCGGCATCTCGGTCGACCGGGGCTTCGTGATCGATGCCGTCATCGTCCTCAAACACATCAACGGCGTCGAGGCGAAGTCCGGGAATAAAACTCTGTATAATATCAAAAAAGATTTCAAGGAAAAGCAGGGCGAACTCACGGTGAACGCCAGCGTGACATACCGCGGCCAGACGGCGAAAGTATCGCTCAGCTTCCTGATCCGTGTCGTGAAGACATTCGTTCCGCCGTTCAACTATTTCACCCTCTATGTGAAGGACGGAACGGTGTTCGGGAACTCGCACTTCAACTACTCGTCTTCCGACATCGGCGCGCAGACGAAGAATCTGCGGCTCGACCACGGCTGGCGGTCGATTCCCGGCCAGGAAAAGTTCGATGCCCTCGACAACGTCGCCTACTGGGAAAACGCGCTCTCGCTGACGGGCAACAACGCGCAGGTGCCCCCGGGCCGGGTCTACATGGGCCAGGACCCCGAGGCCAACATGCCCCCCTCGATCATCCTCCAGTCCACGAACGGCACCAAGCTGCTCACCGAGATCACCTCGGATGGCGGGAACTCGCGCCGGCCCCTCAACGCGCAGGAGAACCTCTTCCTCAAGTTCGACATGGTTCCCGCGACGGAAGGCGGCTCCTGGATCGGCCTGAAGGACTACGCCGACAAATTCATGCAACTCCAGGGACAGGACAAGACCAAAGACGGTTTTCTCGGCTTCGGCGGCTGGAAAAACGATACGAAAATCCGCCTGATCAACGTTGGTGCCGACAAGATCTTGACCGACACAAAGGAGACCCTTGGCGAACCGACGTTCGGCAATGCGATGATCTCGTTCAACAACTATCGGAACCAGCGTCTTGCTCGGGCTTCCGGCAATGAGCGGCTGCTGATCGAGCGGCTGTATCCCGAGCCGGCCAACAGCGGTCTCGATCTGTTCGGCACGGCCGAACTCGAGGGCAAGCCCTCCTCCCCGAAAGACGGCCGCATCAACACGAAGAACATCTCCCCGACCCTGATTTACGGCCAGGTGTGGCGGATGTACTACCGGATCGTCTCGATCATGACCAAGAACGGCAAACGGCTCGAACTGCCGTTCGTCAATATCGACGCTTCCTCCGACGGGTCGGCTCCGCCGATCCCGATTCCGACGGATATCAAGCCGGGCACGAATCTGACGGCAACCCAGGCCCAGAACCTGTTCACCCTCTTCGGCGTCCCGAAGGATCATGTCCAGGCGCTTTTCGACAACTGGCAGGACATGCCGGACGGTCTGACCGAGATGAAGAAATACCAGAAATTCATGAGCGACGCCGGCGTCGAGCCTTACAATGCCGGTCTGGGCAATCTCATCCAGCGCGTCGCGGGGAAGCAGGAGCAGTATGCCGGCCCCCTGAAAGATCATCTGACCCCCTTCCTCGCCAACGAGCCGTACCCGGGCATGCCGTCGCAGCTTGGCAGCGTCGTGACCCAGTCCCCGGTGCGCGAATTCTACGAAGGGGACCTCTGGCATGCCCTGCCCGACATGGGCGATGCCTACCTGATGGACTTCTACTTCATCCCGCGCAGCACCGAGGATTTCTTCCGGGGCCGCACCACCATTTCGATCGGCGGCAGCGTCTACGACCGGTTCCATTTCAAGTACATCAACGATGTCGGGAACTATCTTTCCGGCACGAAGGGACAGGTCATCGAGTTGAACGGCATTATCGCCCTCAACGATGCCGAGACGCTCCGGCTCAACCGGCTCCGGTACCGCGGCCACGGCGTCATCTACTCGAGCCCGATGATGGGTGGCGGTGCCGTTTCCATCCAGGGCGACCTCTTCCCGGCCGCCGCCGGGGAAGCGGCCGCCGGCCGGGACTCGAATCCCGAACGCGACATGCTGACGATCATCGCCCCGCAGATCGAGATCGACACTTCGACGGCCGATGCCGATCCCTGCTATATCGAGGCGAATCTCATCTCGGTGAACCAGCCCATCATCGTGAAAGGGTCGAAGAACGTCCGCATCCGGGGCCAGCTCGTGGTGCCGAGCCTGAACATCAAGGACTCGTTCCAGACCCCGGGGCAGAACGTGATCGAATACAATCCCCTGAACACCATCTGGCGCAAGGACAAGCCGACGATCATGGACGAGATGTACGTCGCCAAGATCGTCACGGGCGGCGTCGGGAAATTCGAGTGGAAATACGAACATGACTGATTCGCGACGCCGGCGTGCCGCCTTTTCCCTCATCGAGATCCTGGTCGTCGTCATGCTGCTCTCGGCCGGGATCCTGCCGATCTACTCGCTGATGAAGTCTGGCCAGCGGCGCATCGTCCGCGCCGACACCCGCGTCATCGCGACCCTCTACGGGGCCTCCGCCATCGAACTCGCCCGCACGCTCGGCTATGCCCGCGCCCAGAAGCTCAACATGGAGAAGGATTTCGTCGAGCTCCGGGAAAATGCCGCCAAGAATGGATTCAACGTCGATTTCGCCTGCAATCTCCAGCCCCTGCTGCCCCTTCCGAAGGGGGCCAAACCGGTCCATCTCCTGCGGGTCATCGTGAGCGTCTCGGCGAACAACCGCACCTTCACCGATATTCCCGTTCTCCGGTTCGTCACCATCCTGACGGATCCCCGATTCAATTACTATTGAATATGAAATATATGAGTAACTCTTATATCGTTCCTGCCCGGCGCCGCCGGAACGCCATGACGATGATCGAGCTGCTGGTCGTGATGGCGATGATCCTGCTTCTGAGCGGGACCCTGTACCAGATCCTGCGGAACGTCCAGAAGTCGTTCACGCATGCCCGGAACAAGCTCGATATCCTGCAGACGACCCGCATCATCATGTCCGGTATCCGCAACGAGCTGCGCAACGCGATCGACAAGCCCGAAGCCTCGCTGCTGGACAACGCGAACATCATGAACATCCCGCTCTCGAAGACCGAGACGATCGTCTACCACTTCGACAAGGCGACGCGACGGCTGTTCCGCGGCAAGAAGGGCAACATCCGTGAACCGGATCCGGATCCGGCCGACATGCGGCCGTTCATGTTCGACGACGGGCAGATCCTGAAGTTCGAGTTCGACAACAGCTATCGCAACTCCGACTCGTTCGTCGAGTCCGAACTCGCGCTGAACTCGAAGGTCTGGTTCAAGGTGTCGATGACGATTCTGTATACCGACAAGTTTGCGTTGCTGAGCGAAGCCGAAAAGCAGAAGATCCTGAACGACCCGACCGATCCGCGCGTGAAGAACTTTTTCATGATGATCACGCCGCGCCGTGTCAACTGGCTTCTGCAGGCCACTCAGTAATCGCCGCATCGGCATCGCGGAGCGACGCCCTGCGGTCCGTCGGGGCGGGTTCAAACCCGCCCGTCACGGCTCAAACAGGATGCCCTGGAGGGATTTCTCGCTGTCCGAGTTCGCGAACTCGAAGATGGCCAGATACCGGCCGCCCCGTCGGAGTTCGTCGATGTCCTCACCCTTGAAAAACCAGCCCTTGCCTTCCTCCTCGCGGCCGACGATGCGGCCCTTGCCGAGAAGGGTCATCTGGGGCAGGGCGATGAGGTTCAGGTTCGCGCTGGTGATCCAGTCCTCGGGGCGATTGGCCCAGATCTCGGCCTGGAGGGTGGCGAAATCCCGCCGCCGCGGCTCGCGCGTCGATTCGCGCGCCGGGAAGGCGTTGAACATCCGCTCGGACTCGGAAGGCGGTCGTTTGCCGCGCACGGGCAACGGTTTCTTCCCCGTCGTGGCGGCGGCTTTCGGCGTCTCCTGAGGCTCGTCTGCCGGGGCCTGGTCGGGGCGCAGCCAGTCGCCGCGCCGGTATTTCAGCGTCAGGGCCCACGGACTGCCCGTGATCGCCTTCACGAACGTCTGGCTTTCCCCCTCGAGCTTGCCCTGCTTGAACTCGGAGGCCTCGCCCATCACGTAGCGGGCGAGCAGGAAGCCGAGCCGCTCCCGGAGCATTGGCGAGAGCTGGCGGTCGATCGAGAGGCCGAGCAGCTCCTCGAGCAGTTCGTCGGCAACGCGCCGACCGGCATACAGCTCAGTCTCGAGAGCCAGGACGCGGGACGCGAGCCGGTTCTGCCGGGACATCATGCCGCCCCGGGCAATCGGCGCAAGCGTGTCCCGGGCCTTGTCAAAGTCGCCCCGGTAGAACCAGGTCAGGGCCTCGAAAAAGGTCTGGTCGCCGGGCATCCAGCGGGGAAAGAGATTCGCCGCCGTCGTGTATTTCTCCTTCGAATACGGTCCTTTCAGCTGCTTGAGCATCGAAGCCACGATGCGTGCCTCCATGCCCCACGATGCGTCGCCGGATTCCTCGGCAAGGCGGTCGTAGACGCCCTCGAGAACCCAGAGCGCCTCCTCGACGGCCGGATAATCCTGCGGGGGGACGATCTTGAACCGTTTCAGCAGTTCCGCCGCCTCTTCCTGGCGGCCCATCATCGCCAGAACCAGCCCCTTCATGTGCATCCAGGGGTAGTCGGCTCGGGCCGCGAGCGGGGTCATGGCCGGCATCGGGGTGAACGTGTATTCCGAAACGAGCCCGTAGGCTTCGGCGACCTCGCCGCCCGTGGCGAGGCATTCGATCAGCTTCAGCCGCACCTCGCGCGGGGTCAGTTCCTTCCCGAACAGCCTGAAGTCGCTCTTGTAATCGGGGGCCATGCCCAGGCAGCGTCGGAACGCCATCGCGGCGGTCCAGAGACTTTCGCGGTGCTCGCTGCCTTTCTGGGTCAGCATCTTGTGCATGTAGTAGTAGCCCTTCACGAACTGGAGATCCGCCTCGAGAGACTGGCTTTTCCAACCCGCCTCGCAACTGCGCAGCCACTTCTTCGCTTCGCGCAGCGTCTCCTGGACGGATTTCACATCCAGCACGTAGAACGGTTCCGGCCGGTTTGCCAGATACTGACCCTTCAGGATGTTCGTCTGATACTGCTTCCGCGCCTTCAGGGTCAGCGCGAGCGTCAGATACAGCCGGGACTTGTCGATGATCTCGCCCGACTTCGCATCCTTCTCGGCGCTCTGGAGCACCCGGATGATCTCGTCGAGATCGCGCACGTCGTAAGCCCGCTCGTCGATCGTCTCGAGCTTCTCCTTGGCCGAGTAGAAATACTGCTGGGGCGTGATCTGCATCATGCCCGACTTGCCGGCCGAGCAGCCTCCCATCAGGCCGGATACGGCCGCGAGAGCCAGAACGGAACAGAGGAACCGGAACGTGTTGCGGATGAAAGTCGGTGACACGGGGCCTCCTGCGGACGGCAGAGAATATACTGTCAAATATTTTTCAGCTTGATCTGGACGCGCCCCTTCTGCAGGGCGTTGTCACGTTCCTTGTCGAAGAAGATGATGTAGTTCTTCTCGATCAGGTCGTTCACGAGCGACTCGATCTTGCTGAATCGGAACCGGTCGTCGTCGTATTTCGGGCCGAGCTCGATGAACTTGTTGTCCTCGATGAAGAACAAATACTGAAGGGTGGAATAGATGCCCTCCGGGGCGTCGCGGTTCTTGTCGAGATACAGGTTGACGACGTCGACCTTGGGGACGCGGGTCGGGTCTTTCCCCATCTCCTCGGCCTTGTGGATCAACTGGTTGTGCAGCTCCTTCGTGTCGCCCCAGTCCTTCGCCTGGATCATCGCGCAGTCGAGGTCATACTCGAGATCGCCCGAGCCCTTGCAGTGATACATCGTGGGCCGTTCGGCACTTTCCGTGGCGTCGATCATGCAGCCTTCCTTCGACAGCGAGCTGATCGTCATGATCGGGTTGTTCAGCTCGATGGAAAGGGCCTTCAGCTCGGTCGAGATCTCCTCGACCTTGAACTTCTCGTCCATGTAGGCGCGCGAGAGCGGCATCTTCTGGATGTAATCCACGAAGATCATCAGGTCGTGCGTGTTGAAGTCCTGCATGACGTTGTAGGCGTAGGTGCGGATCCGGTCGATCGTGTCGGCCTTCGTCGCCTCGACGATATAAAAGTAATCCATATATGACTGCATCCGCCGCCAGCCGCCCATGAACTTCGCGTCCATGATCATGTCGGAGCGCACCTTCTTGCGCTGCAGCGAGTCGGGGTTCAGCCGGCTTTCCTTCGCCAGCAGACGGTAGGTGAGGTTGCGCTTCGTCTGCTCGTAGGTGAAGAAAAGCACCGGGATCTTGCAGTTCGTCGCGACCGAGGTGGCCAGCTCCAGCGTGAACGTCGTCTTGCCGCGGCGGGGGGCGCCGGCGATCGCATACATGAACCCCTTGCGGAAGCCCGAGATCGCGACGTTCAGGTAATGGAACGGCTCGAACGAGTAGCCGATGATCTCGATTTCGCCCCGGGTCTCGCGGTCGTCGATATCCTTGATGATCTCGCGCATCTCCTCTTTCACCAGGTTGATGCGCTTCGTCGCCTTCGCTTTCTGGACGTTCCGGATATCCTCGATGACCGAGGTGGTGAAATGTTCTATAGCGATAGGTTTATTAGGGTCGGGGTTGTCGATGAACTCGGAAATGTTCGTGGCGATTTCCTTGAGCTTGCGTTTGAGCGCCTGCTCCTTCATCAGCTCGAGGTAGTGCAGCACCTGGTCGAGGGTGGGGGAGGGCTGGGCGATGACCCGGTTCAGGTAGTTCTGCATCGGCAGATCGAACAGCCCCTGATGCTTCAGCTTGTTCTTGATGACGATCTTGTCGATGAGCGAGCCGGCGCGGTTCTCTTCGCGCAGGGCCAGGATCGCCTTGCACAGCGAGCGGGAGTAGGTCGTCGAGAACAGGTCGGCGATCAGCCCCTTCGAGGTCGCGGCATCGAGGATGTAGCTATCGTTCAGCAGGCCGGCCAGCACCGCACACTCCATCTCCTCGTCGCCGAGGCCGGTGATCTTCGAGGAGAAAACGCCGGTGTCGATGTGTGTCTTTTCGGCTTCAGGAGCGGCCTGAGGGGTGGCAATCCCTTTTTTTTGCAGCAGGAATGCCTGGGAATCGCGCAACTGGGCGTTGGGAACGGTCGGTGCCGCCGGGTCATCCGTCGCAGGCGCCGGTGGCGTGGCCGGAAATGCCGGGGGCTCGGCGGGAAATGCCGGGGCGCCCATGCCGGCTCTGGCTCTCAGGCCGGCGAGAACCGAGCCGCCCGTCGCCTGGGGAGCCGGAGGAAGCTGGGGCGGCGGCTCGATGGAAGCGGCGGGGGGCGGCGGGGGTTCGAGAGGGGCTTCGACAGGGGTGATCGGGACGGCCGGCGCCTCGGGAGGCGCGGTCGCGATCGGCGGCTCCGAAGGAGGCTGTTGCGGCGCAGGAGGCTCCGCAGCGGTCTGATCCGGGCGTTTCAGAAGGCCTTTCAGGGAGAACGCCCCCGGGGCACCTTCACGACGGCAGAACGGGCATTTCCCGCTCAGGGGCAGTTCTCGGTTGCACTCTGGACATTTCGCCACGGATGTTCCTCCTCCGGTTGCCGGTTCGCACGATGCACGACGTGCCTCGCAGCTCCGGGCGATAGCATAAATCATGCGGCTGATCCTGACAAGAACACCGCGTCGGTTCCGGCAAAACGGCTTCCTGAGCCGGTTCCTTGACATTCGGGGAGCCGGTGCGTATCATGCCCATACTCAGATAAGACTTTCCTTTGTAAGGAGCGCTATGAGCCCGCGTCGCACGACTATTTCCAAATTTCTGACAGGCTCTCTCTTCGGCCTGTTCCTGATCGCCGGCATGGTTTTCGGCTTCGAAAGCAACCTGGTCGTCGGGTTCAAGGCCGAGGGCAACAAGATGATCCCCGAGTCGACGATTCTGATGAATCTGAAGATGAAGGTCGGCGACCGGCTCGAGCAGGAAGCCATCCAGGCCGAAATCGCCCGGCTTGGCGAGATGGGGTATTTTTCCTATGTCGGCGCCGATATCCGCTCCGACGCCAAGGGAAAGCTGCTCGTGTTCAAGGTCGAAGAAAACGCGATCATCGACAGCATCGAGGTGAAGGGCTGCACCAAGGTCTCGCACGAGAAGATCGAGAAGGCCATGGAAAGCAAGATCGGCACGGTTTTCAACTCGAAGCTGCTCACCCAGGATATTCAGAACATCAACGAGCTGCTTGCCCGTGAAGGATATCTCTTCTCGAAGGTGACCGACGCCTACGTGAAAGAGAAAGGATCGAAGATCTTCGTCGAGGTCACCGAGAGCATGCTGACCGAAGTGCGCATCGAAGGCCTCAAGAAAACCAAGGAAAAGGTCGTTCGCCGCGAACTGACCGTGAAACCCGGCGAGATCTACGACAACAACAAGATCGTTCGTGACCTGCAGCGCATCTACAACCTCGGCTTCTTCGAGGAAGTGAAGCGCGACCATCTGCCCGGCAAGACCCCCGAGGAAGTCGTGCTCGTGATCCAGGTCGTCGAGCAGAAGACCGGCCGGGCCGGCGTCGGCGGCGGCTACAGCTCGCTCAACGGCCTCGTCGGCTTCGCGAACCTTTCCCAGAACAACTTCAAGGGCGAAGGCAAGCGCATCTACGGGAAGACCGAGTTCGGCGGCGTCCAGACGTTCGAGGTCGGATACTTCGATCCGTGGCTGAACGACAAGCCCAGGAGCTTCGGCGTCGATCTGTATAACACCAAATATACCCGCAACCTGTACAGCCTCGGCAATACCCTCACGGAATACGACGAAGAGCGCAAGGGCGGAAACATCACCCTCGGCCGCCGTCTCCGGCGCGACGTCGATCTTTCGTTCCGGTTCCGCGACGAGGATATCAACCTGAACCCGACCGACGAAACCCTCGCCTCGGCCCCGCTCGGCGTCGTGAATGGCCGCATCCAGAGCTTCGGCGCGATCCTCGACAAGGATACCCGCGACAACCGGTTCCGTCCCTCGGGCGGCATGCACGACACCTTCTGGGTCGAGACGACCGGCGGCCTGCTGCGCGGCGCGAACCAGTACACGAAATACGTCCTCTCGCTTCGCCGCTACTTCCCCGTGTCGAAGAACAAGAAAACCGTTTTCGCCATCCAGGGCGTCGGCGGCCGCGCCTCGATCGGGGACGGGTTCGTTCCCGTCTATGACATGTTCTCGGTCGGCGGCAGCGACACGGTGCGCGGGTATCGCGAACGCGAGTTCCTCGGCACCAAGCTGCTCTACGGGAACTTCGAGATCCGGCAGAACATCGCGAAGAACTTCGATCTGGTCGGCTTCTACGACGTGGGAAGCGCCTGGGGTCTCGATTATAATCAGCTCTCCAAGGATTTCGATGCGAAGAGCGGCTTCGGCTTCGGTATCCGGCTCCAGACACCGCTCGGCCCCGTCGCGATCGATCACGGCAAGGCGAGCGACCGCGGCGACGGCCGCACGTATTTCAATTTCGGCAGTTCATTCTGACACTTCAGAGTTCAACTCAACATACACAAGGAGATCTGTTTTTCATGAAGAAAGTATTGTTGCACCTGGGTCTGATGGCTGGTCTTCTGGCTCTGCCTTCGGCGGCTGCAGCTTTTTCGTTCGGCTACGTCGACGCCGGCAAGCTGTTCGCCAAATACTCCGAGACCCAGAAAACCAAGAGTTACCTCGAAAGCGAAAAGACCAAGCTCCAGAAAGATCTCGACACCCGCAAGAAGCAGGTTTCGGATCTCGATGCGAAGTATGTCGAAATCGCCAAGAAAATGCAGGAGTTGCGCGACGGCAAGAAGGAAAACGAAGCCAAGGCCCTCGAGCCCCAGCTCCGCGCCCAGCGTGAAGCCCTCGCCAACGCGAACTCCGAGCTGCAGAAGTTCTTCGAGGAGTCCCAGAAGCGCCTGTACGAGCTGGAAGAAGAGAAAATGGGCGGTCTCTCCAAGGCCCTCGACGAGAAGGTCGACAACGTCATCGCCCGCATCGCCAAGTCGAAGAACCTCGAAGCCGTGTTCGAAAAGCGGTTCTGCTACTTCGGCGGCCTCGACATCACGGACGACGTGCTGTCAGCTCTGAACGGCGCCGCTCCGGCTGCCGCTCCCGCCGCGGCCCCGGCCGCCAAGAAGGGGAAATGACCCTGCCCGCTGGGCGCCCGCGCCGCATCATTGGCGCGGGCGCTTTTGCACGAGACGCGAATCGTGAGGAATGATGACGGCATGAGCCACAATCCCGCCTCCCCCGTGCCCGTCCCTCTCGCCGAGCTTGCCCGCATTCTGGGCGGCCGCCTCGACGGGGAGGGCCCGGGACCGCTCATCTCGGGCATCGCCGCGCTCGCCGACGCAGCGCCTGGCGATATCACCTTCCTTTCCGACGCGAAGCAGTACGCGAAACATCTCGATCAGCTGAAGACATCCCAGGCGGTCGCCGTCATCGCCCCGGAGAAGTCCGGCCCGCTCCCGATCCCTTCGATCCGGTTCACGAACCCCTACCAGGGCTTCCTCGCGGCACTCCGGTATTTCCATCCCGAAAACCGCCCCGCCCCGGGGATTCACCCCACCGCGTTCGTCGACGAGTCCGCCGATGTCGATCTGACCGCAATCATCGGGCCGATGGCCGTCGTCGAAGCCCATGCCGTGATCGGAGCCGGAGCCTGGATCGGTGCCCATGCCTACGTTGGCCGTTCGGCTGTTGTCGGTCCTGAAACCCGGCTGCATGCCGGTGCAAAGCTGCTCGACCGCTGCCGGATCGGGCCGCGCTGCATCATCCATGCCGGGGCCGTTCTTGGAAGCGATGGATTCGGCTTCCTGACGACGGCCGAGGGCCATGCGAAAATTCCACAGGTAGGCATCGTCGACATCGGTGCCGATGTTGAGATAGGGGCCAATGTCACGATCGACCGTGCCACCATGGGCGCGACTCGGGTCGGAGACGGCACCAAAATCGACAACCTCGTTCACCTCGCGCACAACGTCGTGGTGGGAAAGCAGTGCATTATCGTGGCTCAGGTCGGCGTTTCCGGCAGCACCATTCTCGAAGATCGTGTTACCCTCGCCGGCCAGGTCGGAACTGTCGGCCACGTCACCATCGGCCGCGGCAGCACGATCGCGGCCCGGGGCGTCGTCACGCAGGATGTGCCGCCGGGCAGCATGATGTCCGGCTTCCCGCTCAAACCGCACACCGAGGAGAAACGGGTCATGGCGGCCCTGCGCCGCTTGCCGGAGATGCTCAAGACGCTCCGGGCGATCCAGGTCCGGATCGGGGTTGAACCAGCCGAGGAAACGCAATGAAACGAACCGCTCTTGCCCTTCTGACCGCCCTCACGGGAATCCTGCTGGCAGGGGCCGTCACCCCGGCCGCCGCCGCCCAGACCTCCCGGCTCCGGTATCTCGGCTCGTCGAACATCACCCTGCCGACGGCGTATTTCACCCGCATGACCACCTACACCAGCGACGATGGTCATAACATGATCATGTATGCCCAGCCCTTCGGCAAATTCCTCGAACTGTCCGGTGTCCGCCACATGAACGATGCCGAATCCGGAAAGACGGTGCTCAACTTCAAGATGACCGTGCTCGAAGAGGACAAGCTGTTCCCGAACATCGTCTGGGGCGTCGGCGATGCCGGCATGACCCTCGGATCCCGGGTCTTCTACTTCGCCGGTTCCAAAACGTTCGAATCGTTTGCGGCGTCGATTCACGGCGGCATCATCAAGGATCCCGTCACCACCGAGAAGAAATCCTTCATCGGCGCCGAGAAAACGATCCTTCCGCTTGTCATCCTTGCCGCCGAGCGGTGCGACGGCCTGACCTCCTATGGCCTCAAAATGCGTCCCTATCCCGGCGTGAGCCTCGAATACGCCCGCCGCGACGACGGGAACGGCGGCAACGACACGGCCATCTACCAGATCCAGTACATCAAGTCTTTCTGAGCCATCATGACGCAGCAGCCGACCCAGAACACCATCGGAAAACCCGTTTCTCTTTCGGGAATCGGCCTTCACACCGGCGCTCCGGCCCATCTGACGCTTCTGCCCGCCCCCCCGGGGACCGGCGTGATCTTCCGGCGCGTCGACCTGCCGGGCTCTCCCGAGATCCCTGCCAGGGCCGGGAATGTCCGGGAAGTCCTGCGCGGAACGACGATCGGGTGCGGCGATGCGACGGTCCACACCGTCGAGCATCTCATGGCATCCCTCTACGGCATGGGCATCGACAATCTCGTGGTCGAAATCGACGGCCCCGAGCCCCCGGCAATGGACGGCAGCGCGTTCCGGTTTGCCGATGCGATCCGTCAGGCCGGCGTCGTCGACCAGGGCGTCCCTGCCGAAGTATGCGACATCCGCGAGCTCTGCGAACTCTCGGAAGGCGACAAGAGCATCGTCTACCTCCCTTCCGACCGCTTCGAGATCACGTTCCATCTCTCGTATAAAGACGACATCATCCCGCCTCAGCGGGTCCATCTCGTCGTCGACGGGAAGAATTTTTTCGAGCGCATCGGCCGTGCCCGCACCTTCGGCTTCGAAGAGGAGTTCGACATGCTCAGGGAAAAACGCCTTGCGCTCGGCGGCTCGCTCGACAACGCCGTCGTCGTGCGGCGTGACGGGTCGGTCATGAACCCCGATGGGCTGCGCGACCCGGAAGAGTTCGCCCTCCACAAGATCCTCGATCTCATCGGCGACCTGGCCCTCACCGGCCGCCGGATGCGCGGACACATCATCGCCAGCCGTACCGGGCATGCCTGGAACGTCAGACTGGCACGCCGCCTGTGCGAGATGTATCATCAGCAGAACGAAAGGAATCCCGGCTCCATGATGAAAATCGAAGAAATCAAGCAGATTCTGCCGCACCGCTATCCGTTCCTCCTCGTCGACCGCATGGTCTCGATCGAGCCCGGAGTCTCCGCGATCGGCTACAAGAACGTCACGGCGAACGAAGAGTTCTTCAACGGCCATTTCCCGCAGCGGCCCGTCATGCCCGGCGTTCTAATCGTCGAGGCCATGGCCCAGGTTGCCGGCGTTCTCTTCCTCTCGCAGCCCGAGCACAAGGGCAAGATCCCGTTTTTCTGCGGTATCGACGGGGTACGGTTCCGGAAGCCGGTCGTACCCGGGGACAAGCTTGAAATGCACGTGAAGGTCTTGAAAGTTCGTGGCTCTACCGGTAAAGTGCAGGTGGAAGCCAAAGTCGACGGCGAAACCGTCACCGACGGCGAACTCATGTTCACGATCGTCTGATCATCACACCAGCGGAAGAAGGGAAGCGCACCATGAGCATTCATCCCACCGCCATCATTGCACCGGGGGCGAAACTCCATCCGACGGTCGAGGTGGGGCCTTACACGGTCATCGGGCCGAACGTCGAGATCGGCGAGAAAACGATCGTCGGCGCGAACTGCCACATCGAGGGATACACCACGATCGGCAGCGAGAACCTGATTTCCCCGTTCGTTTCGATCGGCTGCCCCCCCCAGGACAGAAAGTTCGGCGGTGAAAAATCCTTCGTGAAGATCGGCAACGGCAACCATATCCGCGAATTCGTCACCATCCACATGGCCGAAGGAGCCGGAAACGAAACCGTCATCGGCGACAAAAACCTGTTCATGGCCTACGTCCACGTTGCCCACAACTGCCGGGTCGGCAGCTACGTCACCTGCGCCAACTGCGTGACGCTCGCCGGCCACGTCCACGTCGGCGACCGGGCAACCCTCGGCGGCTTCACCGGCATTCACCAGTTCTGCAAGATCGGCGGGCTGGTCATGATCGGCGGCATGAGCAAGATCGTGAAAGACGTTCCGCCCTTCATCAAGATCGATGGCAACCCGGCCCGCGTCATCGGCCTCAACTCGGTTGGCCTCAAGCGCAACGGCGTTCCCCGCGAGTCGATCGAAGCGATCCGCAACCTGTTCAAGATGTTTTTCCGCTCGAACCTGAACGTGTCCCAGGCGAAGGAAAAGCTCGCCGCGATGCCCGAAGCCGGCGATCCCTACGTACGTCAGTTCGCCGAGTTCCTCGGAACCAGCACGCGCGGCGTCTACAAGCGCACCCGCGAGACCTCCGCCGACCGCGAGGCTGCCGAGTAGCAACGGGGTGTTTCGTGTCACACGATCACAGAGGTCCCCCCCTCTGTGATTTTCTTTTGGGGGAGGGATGATGCTGAAGAGAATCGCGACCTGGCTGGAAGCGGCGATCGAAAGCGTCATGCCGTTCTCGTGCCACGTCTGCCGCCAGCCGACCCCGCTCGGGCGGGTTCTCTGCGATGCGTGCGACCGGGCAATCCAAGGCCGTCTTCACGTCCCCGAGCCGGTTGCCGATGTCGCCTGCCGCTGTCCGATTCTCGCGATGGGCTCCTACGAGCCGCCCCTGTCCGAGGCGATCAAGGCCGTGAAATACCGTCCCTCGACCCGACTTCTCGAACACCTGGCGGGCGCCATCACCCGCGTGGCAGCGGGACTGCCCCGTGAGCGGCGGCCCCAGGTGCTCATCCCGGTGCCTCTGCACCCATCCCGCGAGGCGGCACGGGGCTTCAACCAGGCCCGACTTCTTGCCGACCTGCTCGGGGCTGCGTGGGACGCTCCCGTTTCCCCGGCGATCGTGCGCATCCGCCAGACCCGGCCCCAGGCCGAGTGTGGCGAAGATGAGCGGGCCACGAACCCGGTCGGAGCCTTCGCCCTTGCTGAGGGGCTGGTTCCCGCAGCATTTGCTGGAAAAAGGCTGGCAATCATCGACGACGTCGCGACGACCGGCGCAACCCTCGATGCCTGCGCCGAAGCCGCGGCTCGATTGCGCCCCGCCTGGCTCCAGGCCGTGGTTTGGGCTCACTCCTTCCGGCGGATCGGTTGACTTTGAGGCTGGTTCCGCCTAGAATGAAAAAGGTTCGTACAAACCCGCTAAGAAAACCAGCATTTGTGGACGATATCCGGTAATGGAGGCTTCCCCCGCGCAACCAGACCAAACACCAGGGGGAGACGTCTCGGGGAGTTCAGGAGGGAACCATGAAGGTCTCCAGGAATGACATTCAGAAGATCTACCAGGAGCAGGTCAAGAAGACGAAGACCGAGCAGTCGGGCGATGCCTTCGGAAAGATTCTGAAGGAAACGACCGGCAACACGGCTGCCCCTGCGAAAACCTTTCACCCGCCCAGCGGGCTGAATGTCAGCCAGCCGGTGTTCGCCGGCAAACCGGTCGCCCAGGCGGAACCGGTCGAAACGCTCAAGTTCGCGGCCGAAGTCGTTGCCGGCCAGTCCGAAATCCGTGAGGAGAAAGTCGCCCGCATCAAGGCGCTGTTTGACAAGGGGCAGTATAACGTCTCTCCCGAACAGGTCGCTGAGCGGATGATGAGTGATCCCTTCGGCAGCCGTCATCTCTTCAGCTCCTGGGAAGGCTGATCGAACGCTTGAGCGATCAGGGGCAGAATCTCAAACAGATCCTCGGGGAAGAGCTGGAGATCTATCGCCGGCTCCTCGACCTGTCTGAGCGCAAGAAAAAGCTGCTGCTGGAGAAGTTCTCCACGGATCTTCTCCAGATCGTCACCGAGGAAGAGAAATGTTCGGCGCGCCTGGGCGAGTTGTCCACGACTCGCGCAGACTGCCTGACGGCTCTCACGGGGCGTTCCACCCTCAAACTCGAAGAAGCGCTCGATTTCATCAACGATGCGAATCTCAAATCCGATCTCTGGATGCTGGGAACCCAGCTCCGCGAGATTCTCGACCAGATCCGCACCATCAATGAAGACAATCGCCAGCTTCTCGAACAGGCGCTCGAGCTCACACAGTATTCATTGAAACTGTTGACGGCTCCGCCCAAGGATGTGACGTATCGTCCGCCGGGACTCTCTGGCAAAACCGGCCCCCAGGGGCCATCCGTCCTCATCGATCGCAAGGCATGACGATTCGGCCGTGACCCGGCCGTTTTGACTGACGGAGCGGGCGCTTCGATACCCATCGAAGCGCCCGCTTCGTTATATTTTCCACTTTTTCCTACGGTCAACCTCCTTACCAGCCGATAAAGATAATAGGGGATAAAAGGCCGATTCCCCCCAGTGGCCGTCAGGAACACAAAAAAGACGGCGTGGTAAGCCAGTAAGGAGGCGCCATGAGGGCCACGTTTTTTGGTATCGAAATTGGCAAACGCGGAATCATGACCCAGCGGGCGGCGATGGATGTCACCTCGCACAACATCGCCAACGCGAATACGGAAGGGTATGCCCGGCAGCGGGCGGTCATTTCCGCGACGGATCCGTGGTCGGTGCCCGGCTACAACGCCCCGGTCACGGCCCAGCAGCTTGGCACCGGCGTCGATGTGACGAAGATCGAGAGCCTGCGCGATGCGTTCGTCGACGAAAAGATCACCCGCGAGACGGCGAGTCTCGAGCAGTGGTCGGTCGCCAGCGATCTCATGGCCGAGGTCGAGGCGATCATCAACGAGCCCAACGACGCGACGCTGCGTGACCAGCTCGACAAGTTCTGGGCTGCCTGGCAGGATCTCTCGGTCAGCCCCTCCAGCGAAGCGCTCCGGCGCAACCTCGTCGAAGAGACGACGACGCTCATCACCTCGTTCCAGGACATCGACACCCGGCTTGGCCAGCTCCAGGGAACCCCGGATCACGAGTTCGAGGGGAGCATTGAGAACCAGCTCGAAGACGCCGTGGATCGGGTGAACACCCTCACGAAGCAGATCGCCCAGCTCAACGTCGAGATCGAGCGTGTCGAAACGGCGAATGCCAGCGCGAACGATCTGCGTGACAAGCGTCTCTCCCTCGTCCAGGAGCTGTCGGGCGTCATCGCCATCGATACCAGCTGGAATACGAAGGGGCAGCTGTCGCTTCGTTCCGGAACCCAGCTCCTGGTCGAACATTCGGCCGTTCATGAGCTGTTTCTCGTCCGGAAAGACAAGGATCTTCCCGTGACGATCAGCGGCTCCCCCGATTATCCGCAGCTTTCGGATGACCCCGATGTGGCCGAAGCCGTGTTCAACCATACCGGCGCATCGCGCAACATCACGCTGACGGTGGCCCAGACCGCGCAGGCGCATCAGACGTACTCCTTCCTCTCGTATCACCCGCTGACGGGGCCTCTCTCGGACTTCGGCGTCTCGGACGGCACCTTCTCGGTCAACGGGCGCACGTTCTACCTCGATGCCGAAAACACCTCGATGAAGCAGCTGGCGACGATGCTCGACGAGGCGAACCTCGAGATCGATGCGCAGCTGAACGAGGTCGGCCAGCTCGTCATGACCTCGACCCTGACGGGCACGGCCCACGAGATGAAGTTTGCTGACGGCACCAGCAATCTGATGACGGTCCTGAATCTGCAGCAGAACCAGGCCGCCCGGGATGCCGTGTTCAATTACGGCGGGAAGCAGTATGTCACGTCGGAAAACGTCGTCCGCGACGTCGTGCCCGGAGCGACCCTGATCCTCAAGGGACACGGGGTGGCGAACATCGATCTGCGGCCCATCGTCACGGGGGGCAAGGTTCAGGGACTTCTCGAGATCCGCGACGGCGAGATTCAGGAGTTGCGCGACAAGTTCAACGAGATGGCCTATCGCCTCGTCACCGAAGTCAACGACGTGCACCGCAAGGGCTTCGGCCTCGACGGGGAAACGGGCCGGAACTTCTTCAAATCCATCGCCACGGACGACGCGAGCCAGCCCTACAAGGACGTCATCCGGCGTCTGGAAATGGCTGACTATATAACGGAAAATCTCAATACGATCGCCGCGTCCCAGGGGACGCTGGAGAACCCGACGGACAAGCTGCCGAGTTTCAACGGGGAGGGGGACGGCCTCAACGCGGTTCTCATCGCCCGGATCAAGCAGAATGAGTATTTCAGCAACGGCAAGGCGAACTTCAACGATTTCTACAACGCTCTCGTCACCGAAGCCGCGACCGAGACCCAGCGGTTCGACCGGCAGAAGTCCAGCACCGAAGACCTGATGACGCAGCTGAAATCCAAGAGGGACGAGATCTCCGGCGTCTCGCTCGACGAGGAACTGACGAATCTCATCAAGTTCCAACACGCCTACAATGCGGCATCGAAGGTCATCACGACCGTCGACGAGATGCTCGACAAAATCATCAACGGCATGATCTGACACGGTTCATCATTTGTATCCCTCATAATATAAAATAAGAGGGAACATGGCAAGGAGGCGGTCCCATGCGGATCTCCAATCAATGGGTGGCAAGCAACTTTCTGACGGTCCTCAACCGGAACCAGACCGAGCTGAGCAAGGTCCAGCTCCAGGTCAGTTCGGGTAAACAGTATTCGAAGGCCTCCGAGAGTCCGGTCAACAATGCCCTCGCGATGTATCACAAGACCGAGATCACCGAGGGGAGCCAGTACACGAAGAACATCGACCGCACGAAAGAGTGGCTCGACAACACCGACACCTCCCTGACCACGCTCGAAACGGTTCTCCAGAGGGCGCGCGAGCTCGCCGTGCAGGGGGCGAACGATACCCTCGTCCAGCAGGACCGGGATGCCATCGCGGAGGAGATCGACCAGCTGCTCCAGCAGGTGATCGACATCGCCAACACCGATATCGGCGGCGAATACATCTTTGGCGGCAATGACGTCGAAACGAAGCCGATCAACCTGATCAGCGGGCAGAATCCCGGTGCCATGCGGGATATCGTCACCTACTCGCTGGGCGAAACCCGCAAGGATATGAACATCGCCAATGCGATCGATATCCTGTATGGCGGTGACGGCAAGCGGCTTGCCACGGAGATCACGAAGGGCGTTCTGGTGGACCGGAATGTGTCGGCCCTGGAGGTGTTCTATCGCGGAACGGCCTCCAGCGCCCAGCCGACGTTCGGCAACCGGCTGACCCCCCTGAACGAGCTGACCCCCCTGACCATGCTGAACGGCGGGCGCGGCGTTCAGGCGGGCGTGATGGTCGTCACGGACTCGAACGGGATCGACCGCAAGATCGATCTGACCCACGTGACCAACCTCGATGACGTCCTGTATGCCATCAACGCGACCCGCTCGTTCAAGGCGGGCATCGAGGAAGTGCCGTCGGATACCGCGGCGGCTCTCGGCATTTATCGCAGCGCCGGCCCGGCGAACACGCTGTACGGCCTTTCCGACCCTGCGATGATGGATCCGGACTCCCCGCTGTCGAATCTGAACAACGGCCTGGGCGTGCCGGAAGGATTCCTGAACATCAACACGCGGGACGGCCGGAATCTGCGGGTCGATCTTTCCGGGGCCACGACGGTCGGGGGCGTGATCGATGCGATCAACGCCGCAGACGGCGGGGTTTCGGTGAAAGCCTCGTATGACTTCATCGGCAAACGGCTCCAGATCATGGATATGACGACGGGCACGGGGAACTTCTCGATCGAGTCGAAGAAGACACAGCTGTATCTCGAGGATCTGCCGTCCCATTCCGCTGCCGATCTTGGGCTTCTGCGCAATGTCGGGCCCGGCGGCCAGATCGTCCAGAGCTATGACCCGGCGATCGAGAACGAGGCGACGAAGCTGAGCGCCCTCAACGGCGGGAAGGGCTTCGAGACCGGGTTCATCGACATCACCGGCCACGACGGGACGACGACCCGCGTCGATCTGCGCCAGGCGGGGACGGTGCAGGATGTGATCGATGCCATTTCCAGCCAGACGGGCGGGGCGCAGACGGCCCAGCTCGATCCGCTTTCGAAGCGGCTGGTGATCACGGACACAACGGCGGGAACCGCGGATTTCAGGATCACCGAGGTGGATGGAAGCCAGCCCGTCGCCGTCCGGGAGATGACGACCGTGGCGAAAAGCCTCGGGCTGCTCCAGCGGTCGAACAACGGAACGGTCGTCGGCTCGGTGCTGACGCCCCCGGCACTGACCCCTGCTTCGAGCCTTTCCACGCTGCTGCCGCCGCCCGAAACGGGCTTCATGGTCATCCGGGGGGCTGACGGCAAGCCGGTCCAGATCGATCTGACGAATGCCTCGACGATCCAGGACGTGCTCGACCGGGTGAACGAGACCGGGAAGTTCGAAGCCGTCTGGGATGGCGTCCACAACCGGTTCACCATCGGCGACATTTCCGGGGCCTCGGGGGACAAGGGCATTGCGATCGAGGAATACACCAACCCGGCCCGGGATCTCGGTTTCCTGACCGGTTCGATGCATTACACGGGGAACGTGCTGACCGGTGCGCCGATAACCGCGCGCTCCCTTCCGACCCTGATGGGCTCGGTGGATCTGAACCCCGCCGTCGAGGAGACGACGGAGCTCGCCTCGCTGAATTCGGGCCGGACGATGAACAAAGGGACGAACCTCGGCTTCATTCGGATCACCGACAAGGCCGGCAACTTCAAGGCCGTCGATCTTCGGGGAGCAAAAACGATCAAGGATGTGCTCGACCGGATCAACGACCGGACGAACAAGCTAGGTATAGAAGCTCGTATAAATAGCGCTAGAAATGGTATTGAGCTCATCGACAAGACGGGCGGCCCTGGCCAGATGGAAGTGGTCGACATCGACTCGACGACGGCTTCGGATCTCGGCATCAAGGGCCGGACGATCGATCCGCGCCTCGTCGGCACCGATATCGATCCGGCGGTGAATCTGGCGACGCGCATCGATGCCCTGCGTGTCAACGAGGGTGGGGTGCCGCTCGGGGAGATTTATGTCCAGAGCGGCTCGTATTCGGGCAAGATCGATCTGTCCGGTGCGACCACGGTCGGGGATCTGATCGAGAAGCTGACGTTCTCGGATACCAACTTCAAGATGGCCGCCTGGGTCGACACCGACGGCAAACGGCTGAATCTGACGAATACCGGTGGGGAAGCCTATATCAAGGTCCGGGATCTCGGGACCTCGGATGTGGGATCGGCTTCCGCGCTCGGTCTCGGCGGCTCCCGGAGCATATTCGAGACGCTGCAGGATCTTCGGGACAACCTGTACCGCAACGACTCGAAGGCCATTTCCGAAGAGAACATCAAAGTTATACAGGAAGATATAGAACGTGTGCTGCGGGTGCATGCGGAGGTCGGCAGCCGGACGAACCGGGTGACTTCCGCGAAAGAAAAAATTGAATCCATCACATTGAATCTAAAGAATATGCTCTCGGAGGTCGAAGATGTAGATATGACGGAAGCCATCACGAGAATGACCACCATCGAGACCGCCTTCCGTGCCGCCCTGCAGAGTGGTGCAAAAATCCTGCAGACAACTCTGATGGACTTCCTGGGATAAGAGGGGAGGGCTGAACAGGCTCGTATGAAGCTCACGACTACGCGGTTTGGAGAAATTGACATCGTACCCGAGGAAATCGTCGTGTTTTCCGAGGGCCTGCTCGGCTTCGATGAGGTTCACCGCTTCATCATCCTCAACCCCCAGGACGGAAGCCCCTTCCGGTGGCTCCAGTGCGTCGACGACGGGGATCTGGCCTTCGTCATCATCGAGCCGCTCAGCTTCATGTTCGCCTACGATCTCGAGATCGCCGATGCGGATGCCGCGTTTCTCGGCCTGGAAAAAGCCGAGGATGTCGTGCTGTATGCGATCGTGACGATTCCCGAGAACCCCTCCGACATGACGGCCAACCTCCAGGGGCCCCTTGTCATCAATGCGAAAAGCCGGAAAGGCCGCCAGGTCATTTCCACGAATAGCCAGCACTCGGTGAAAGCCCGGATTCTCGACGAGATGAAACGCCGGGCCGAGGAGATCCGCAAAGTGGCCGAGTCCCTCGAATCCTCCGGAAAGAAGGAGGGCGAGGGCTGATGCTGGTACTGACACGCAAGATCAACGAAAAGATCATCATCGGCGACGAGGTCGAGATCATTCTCGTCGATATCGGCAAGGATCAGGTCAAGATCGGTATTAACGCGCCGAAAACGGTCAAGGTCCATCGCTGGGAAGTATATGAGGAGATACAAAAAGAGAATCGCGAGGCGGCGAAGATCAAGTCGCTCGACGCCCTCAAGAACCTCCCGCTGGACATCATGAAAAACTTCGGAAAAAAAGAAAAATGACGTATATCTCTACGAAAAATAGAGATAAATGACGATATGTCATATTAAGCAGTGAAAATCACCGGAAATCGACATCATGGAATGATGTGTCGGGATCCGATGAACTAAGTAAGAGCAGGGGCAAAAGGCCAGGAAGGCCAAATATAAAGGATTAGTCCCTGACTGTACGGAGGCAAATATTATGGCCCTGAGAATCAACACCAACGTCACCGCTCTCACCGCGCACCGGAACCTGGTTGGCAATGATGACAAGCTTTCGTCGTCGATCGAGCGCCTTTCGTCCGGTCTGCGCATCAATCGCGCTGCCGATGACGCCGCCGGGTTGACCATCTCGGAGAAGCTGCGCACCCAGGTGCGTGGCATCAACCGGGCCATCATGAACGTTCAGGATGGCATCAGCCTGATCCAGACGGCTGAAGGTGCGCTCAACGAGATCCAGTCCATGCTGCAGCGCATGCGCGAACTGGCTCTCCAGTCGGGCAACGACACCCTGACGACCACCGACCGCCTCGAAATCCAGAAGGAAGTCAATCAGCTCAAGGAAGACATCAACCGGATTTCCTACGGAACCGAATTCAACACCCGCAAGCTGCTCGATGGAACCGGCACCGCCGCCATTTCAACCAGCGATCCGAAGAATCTCGAAGGGATCGTGACCGGCGAAGTGCTGACCTTCTCCGACTTCTCCATCGTCGTCTTCCCCCAGGCCGTCGACGTTCCCGGCGTCGGCCAGGTCGTGAAGCGCGGAACCGCGCAGCAGCAGCGCTCGAACATCTTCGTGCGCACCGACGGCCAGGTCGCGTCCGGCTCGACGACGCTCCAGTCGATCGCGAACTTCGTCGACAACAACGGCTACTTCATTCTCGACCAGCCCCAGACGTTGTATATTCAGGGCGATAATTCGCAGGGCAAGCTGACGGTCAGCAAGGATCTGACCCTCGATCAGTTGGCCGATCGCATCCAGTCCGCGATGACCACCGACCAGCTCGGCAACGGCCTGCACTTCGATGCCTCGACATCCATGTTCAGCGATACCGGCGAGACCAACGGCCAGATGCTGGTGACCTCCGGAAAGATGGGCAACATCGGCCGGATCAACTTCACCGGCGAGGAAAACCTGGTCAAGGCCCTCGGCTTCGAGTCCGTCGTGCAGCCGGAAGACCCCGTCTACTCGATCGCCGTGACCAATCTCGGCGTTGCCGCGGGCAACCGCACCACCGTCAACACCCAGATCGCCGGCCATGTCGCCTCGGGCCTCATTCAGGGCATCGATCTCATGTTCGAGCCCCCCACCCAGGCCTTTGCCCGGACGATGTCGGCATCCCTCGGCATCACGATCCCGGCGGGCGGTTACACCTTCGACATCGGCGACTCGTCGGAACTCGATACCGGCGCCAACTCGGTCACCATCACGATCCCGGCCGGCAACTGGGCGATGACGGATATCGCCAACATCATCAACACCGCCCTCGAAACGGCTGGCGGCAGCACGGTCCGCGCGCGTCTGAACGATGCCCAGGGCCTCGAGTTCTACACTTTGAACACCGGCTCCTCCGCCTACATCGACATTGCGGGAGCTGTTTCGGGCAACGTGCTCGGCATCAACGACGGCCGATACTACGGCACGGGCGGCACCGGGGCCCTGGTCAACGGCACGGCTCCCATCGTCCAGTTCGACTATCGGGCGGCACCGGCCGGCCCCGGAACCGTCTCGTTCACCCTGAAGGATCTTCACAATCCCAACACCGTGTATACCGTCAGCCTCGATGCGAACTACTCGGGTCTGAACTCGATCATCGATGAGATCAACGGTCAGATCTCTGCGACAACCCTCAAGATCCAGGCGGTGAACAACAACGGGTCGTTCCAGTTGAAATCCCTGGAAACCGGTGTCGGATCGGGCTTCAGTATCACGGCGAGCACCGGCCTTCCGTTGAATACCACACTCTATATCCCCGTTCCGACCAGCGTCACCGGCTTCGACGGCAACGCCGCTTCCCAGAACTTCTCGATGGATCCGCTCTCGACCTTCTACGGATACAATATCGGTGCGGATGCCACGACCCCTGTCGCGGATGACCTCCACTTCTTCATCGCGGACATGGATGGGAACGGGATGGATCTCACCTTCCCCGAGGGTGCGCCCGGCGCCGCCTTCGTGAACATCTTCGACATCGCCAATACGATCAACTCGACGGCAAGCACCCTGGGCGTGAAGGTCAATGCCGAAATCGATACCGCGACCCAGACGCTGCGTATCTTCTCGACGATCCCCGGCGAATCCGGTAAGGTCGTGTTCACGGATCTCGGCTCCCCCGACTCGGCCAACACCCTGTTCAAGACGCTCGGGGTCACTCCCCAGAGTTACGAGAATGGCGTGGGGGACTACTCCTTCAAGATGCACGTGAAGGACACCTCCATCCAGTTCCAGATCGGGCCGAACCAGGGGCATACGGCGAAATCGAACATCATCCGGACGGATATCGACGCCCTCGGCATCCGGGATCTCGATCTGACGACCGTGAAGTCCGCGACGGAAGCGATCGGGCTGGTTGACAAGGCCCTTCAGAAGATCTCGTCGGAACGTGCCAAGCTGGGTGCGATCGAGAATCGCATGAACTACACCATGAACAGCCTGCGCATCGGCCTCGAAAATATGGCGGCTTCGGATTCCCGCATCCGCGACGTCGATATGGCTGCCGAGGTCATCCAGTTGACCCGGTTCCAGGTTCTGCAGCAGTCCAGCAACGCGATGCTGGCCCAGGCCAACACCACCTCGCAGCGCGTTCTCGACCTGCTCAGGTAAGGAGGAGAGCGATGAAAAAGACCAACCGCATCACTATCGCCCAGAATGAGTCTGGGCGCCAGATCCGCAGGCTCTTCAGATAACCCTGTTCCGGCTGAAGCTCCGACGACAGTGAAAACTGAAGTAAAATCTCAATAATAAGCTAAACCTGAAGTAAAAGTTCGAGCAAGAACCGGCCATCCGTATGGATGGCCGGTTTTTCGTCGTTTATCGACCTCTCTGTTTTAGCCGCCTAAGACGATATTCGAAGTAGGGAAAAGAATTCCTATCGGCAACAGACCTCCCGGACCGAAGGGAAAACTTCGAAAAATCGCAAAGGAGGGTGGTATCGCCGGCCTGGCAGGCCGGAACGGGAAACCGGACGACATCACAGGTCGAACGACGCGGGCGCAAGCCCACTCTGGGACAAGGATGTTCCAGAAACAACATCAAGGAGGAAACCCTTATGTCACTCCGCATCAACCAGAACGTTCTTTCGCTCAAGACCCACTCGACCCTCACCGCGACTTCGTCCAGACTCGAGAAGTCGATCGAAAAGCTCAGCTCCGGCCTTCGCATCAACCGCGCTGCCGATGACGCCGCCGGCCTGGCGATCAGCGAAAAAATGCGCCGGCAGTCGAGGGGCCTTTCCCGGGCGATTTTGAATGCCCAGGACGGCGTTTCGATGATCCAGTCTGCAGAAGGCGCGCTCAATGAATCCCAGAGCATCCTTCAGCGCATGCGCGAACTGGCGATCCAGGCTAGCAACGACACGCTGACGAGCAGTGACCGCCTCGAGATCCAGAAGGAAGTCACCCAGCTCCGGGATGACCTGAACCGGATCTCCTCCAACACCGAGTTCAACACCAAGAAGCTGCTCGACGGCAGCCAGTCCGCTCTCGTCTCCGGCTCGTCCCAGTCGGCCCGCGGCGTCGTGACCGGTACGCCAGGGTCGGGAGACTACCAGGTGAGCATCGCCCTCCTCAGCGGTGGCGTGTCCGAGATGCAGCGCTCCCAGACCTTCACTATCGCGGGAACGGGCGCTCTCGCCCAGGGGAACACCCAGCTCCAGAGCATTGCGCAGTTCTACGATGCCAACGGGGTTTTCGCGATCGGGATCTCCCAGAAACTCGTCGTGAACGGCAATGCCGAATCCTCCGAACTCGTCGTGAATGGCCAGATGACGGTCGATCAGCTGACCGCCTCGATCCAGAACGCCATCACCAGCGCCTCCGGCCTCGAAATGTCCGGTTCCCGTGCGAACTTCATCGGGACGGCCCAGACCGGCGTCGCCGAGATGGGCGGATACTTCCAGGTCACCTCGGGGGTCATCGGGGAAGATGGCCACCTGTCCTTCGCCGGCGACCAGTCGTTCCTCAATGCCCTCGGCATGAATGTGACCCGTGAAGCGAAGAACAGTCTCGTCGAAGTCATGGCCCGCGATGCCTTCGGCAACGTGACGACGGTGAATACCGACAGCAGCACCGCGAGCGGTCTGCTGGCCGGTGTCGACCTCAAGTTCGAGTCGCAGGCGGCTCAGGTCGCCGGTCTCGGCGGTTTGGAAATGGGCCTCACGTGGTCGACGCCTCAGACGTTCAATATCGTCGCCGGCGGCGGTGTCGCTAACGGTGGCGGTTCGGCGACGATCACCCTCGCTGCCGGGGACTGGTCGATGGAACAGATTGCCCGTGCGGTTGCCACGGGGTCTGCTGCGACAATCACCGGTCTCACCACGGCTGTTGTCGATGGCCAGTTGCGGATCTCCTTTGCCTCCACCAACTCGGCGGCCAGCTCGATCGACATCTCCGGGGCGACTGCCGCCCAGACGATCGGTCTCCAGAACGGTACCTACGGCGGCTTTGTCCAGGGAGCGAAGGATACCTCGGCGGAAATTCTGGGCATCAGCCGGTATGCCAACCAGGCGGCTGCAACGGTCGTCTTCACGATCGGTGACCATGACAACTCGTATGTCTTCACGGCCTATACGACGATGTCGACGAATACGACCGCTGACTTCACTCGCTTCTCGACCCTCCAGGCATCGATCAATGCCACTCTGGCCCTCCCTGCCAACAGTGTGAGCGTCCGGGTGGACCAGTCGGGCAACTCTCTTGCCTTCACCTCGCTGCGGGTAGGCCAGGAAAACACCACCACGGGCGCCACGGCGAGTATCGTCTCCCTGCAGGTCAACAACACCTATGCCCAGTCGAAGTTCGGATTCGCGGCCTCGACCTCGGCGAAGGGAAGCGGGGATGCCAACTTCCGGATCCATGTCGTGTCCAACCAGCCCTCCTTCCAGATCGGTGCCGATCAGGGCCAGCAGATGAACATCTCGATCGGGAACATGTCGGCCGAAGCTCTTGGCGTCGACAATCTCGACATGACCTCGATCGAAAGCGCCCAGAAGTCCCTTAGCAAGATCGGCAAGGCGCTCGACAGAGTCTCGGCGGAACGCTCGAAGCTCGGTGCCTACCAGAACCGCCTGGAATACGCGATCAACAACCTCACCACCACTCACTCCAACATCACCTCGGCCGAATCCCGCATCCGCGATGCCGACATCGCCCAGGAAATGATCGAGTTCACCCGCAATCAGATCATCTCCCAGTCCGGCACCGCCATGCTGGCCCAGGCCAATATGGTCCCCCAGGGCGTCCTCACGCTTCTCCAGTAATCCAGATGCGCCCCTGAAGGGAATTCCAAGGTTCATTCGAGGCCCCCGGCTCCGGGGGCCTTTTTTTCTGCCCGGAATACCGTGTGAAAATCGGGCGAAACAGGCAGAAAAACAACGATCGAGCCTGGTTTCAGCTGAAGAAGGCCAAAAACCGGACGTTCCCGGATTCCCTCAATATCCCCTCTGCAGACGATGCCTGTGAGGCGAAGGCCTGTCGTATGCCTTCTTGAATCTGAACCAAAGGAGGTTCTCCTGGGAACGAGCCGCTGATAGCAATTCACAACCTATGACATTGATGTGAATGTTGCGCAAGGACGCGCGGCGAATTCTGATTCAAGGAGGAATCATTATGTCATCTCTTCGCATCAACCAGAACATTTCCTCGATCAAGGCCCATACAACGCTGGCCGGTACGTCCGATCGGCTGGAAAAGTCCATCGAGAAACTCAGCTCCGGGCTGCGCATCAACCGCGCGGCGGATGACGCTGCCGGTCTCACGATCAGTGAGAAGCTGCGCCGCCAGATCCGGGGCCTATCCCGGGCTTCCCTCAATGCCCAGGATGGGATCTCGATGATCCAGACCGCCGAAGGCGCGCTCAATGAATCGCACGCCATCCTGCAGCGGATGCGGGAGCTGGCGATCCAGTCCGCCAACGACACGCTCACCAGCAATGACCGTCTCGAAATCCAGAAAGAGGTGAACCAGCTCCGCGACGATCTGAACAGGATCGCCCGGAACACCGAATTCAATACGAAAAAACTGCTCGATGGCAGTCAGACCGCCCTGATCAGCGCCAGCACGATGGCCGTGAAGGGGCTCGTCACCGGCTTGGGAAGCGGAAGCGGAGACTATGAGGTCAGCATTGCCCTGATCCATGGCGGCATTTCCCAGATGCAGCGCTCCCAGATCTTCACCATTGCCGGCACCGACTCGACGCTGGCCGTCGGTTCGACGCAGATGCAGAGCATTGCCCAGTTCTACGACGCGAATGGCGTTTTCGCTCTCGGGGTGCCGCAGAAACTCACGATCAGCGGCAATTCCCGGGAAGCGGAACTCGTCATCGACGGGCAGATGACCCTGGATCAGCTTTCGGCCGCAATCCAGAATGCGATGATCGGGACGTCGGGGTTGAACCTGTCCGGCTCGACGGCCAGTCTCGTGACGACCGCGCAGACGGGGCTCCCCGGTCTTGGCGGGTACATCCGGGTCGTTTCCGGAAGCCTCGGCGAAGAAGGGAACGTCACGTTCTCTGCCGATCAGCCGCTGCTGTGCGGCCTGGGCATGAGCGTCGTCAGGGATTCGAAGAACAATCTGACGGAGCTCACCTGCCGGGATGCGTTCGGAAATCAGACGCAGATGCGCACCGACAGCACACGGGCTTCGGGCCTGCTCGCCGGCATCGATCTCGAGTTCTCTTCCCAGGCGGCGCAGGTGGCCGGGCTGGGGGGCCTCGAAATGGGCCTGACCGTGTCGCCGGATGTGAGCTTCACCGTCTCGGCGGGCGGCGTCGAGTTCTCCGTAACCGTTGCCCAGGGGGTCTGGACGATGGAGGGACTCGCGCGCTCGATCGAGGAACAGCTGACGGGCACGGCCGTGGGGTATGGCAATATGTCCGGCATCAAGACGGCTGTCGTCGATGGGGAAGTCCGGATCCTGTTCGAACCCGTAGCAGCCGGAAGCTCCTCCCAGATCGTCATCGCCGGGGCGAGCGCGTCCGGTTCGATCGGGCTGCTCAACGGCTCCTACAGCGGATTCGTCCAGGCGACGAAGGACGTTTCCAAAGAGGTCTACGGGTTTGGCCGGTATGCCGATGTTGCAGCCTACACGGTTTCCTTCAGTGTCTCGGATGGCATCGGCGTCGTGACTGCCTGGTTCGAGACGGTTTCGGCCGTCACGGTTGCCGACATGCAGAAGTTCGAGGAGTGGCAGGCGCTGATGAATGATGCGATGCTGGCGGCCACCGTCATGGTCCGCGTGGATGCGGCGAACGGCGGTCTTGCGTTCACTTCTCTCCATGTCGGTCGCGAGACCACCGAGACGGGGACGCGCGAAAGCCGGGTGTCGGTCGTGATGAACAGCGCGGATTTCCGGAACAGGTTCGGGATGACGGATGCCACGGCAAACGGGGTGGGGGACAGGAACTTCCGGCTCCATGTTGTGGACAAGACGTCGCAGTTCCAGATCGGGGCAGACCAGGGGCAGATCATGCAGATCTCGATCGGAAACATGACGGCCGAGGCACTGGGCGTGGACAATCTCGACATGACGAGCATCGCTGGGTCCGAAAAAGCTCTTTCCCGTCTCAATAAGGCTTTGGACACCGTTTCCTCGGAGCGCTCGAAGCTGGGGGCATTCCAGAATCGCCTGGAGTATGCGATCAGCAATATCCGGAACACCCACAGCAACCTGAGTGCCGCCGAGTCCCGACTGCGTGATGCCGATATGGCTCAGGAAATGATCGAATTCACCCGGAATCAGATCGTGTCCCAGTCGGGGATGGCGATGCTTGCCCAGTCCAACGCGATCCCCCAGGGCGTTCTCCAGTTGCTCAAATAAAAACGGAGAAAAATGGCGAAAATGAGTTATTTCATCGCGAATAAACGAGAATATTGGGTTTCAGAAGAATTTTCAGCTGGAATCATCTGAAAATATGGCGAATGAAATAGAAAAAAGGGGACGATAACCTAAGTAGGGATACGGATACGTGTCTCGATTCGATGGGAAAAGGGAAGGGGGGATGGACGGGAATACGGAAGATCAGGATGCAATAGTGGAGCTGGCTTCATAACGATAACGATGAAAACCTGGGGCAAGGATGCCCCGGAGAACGATTCATGGAGGAATCGCAATGTCACTTCGGATCAATCAGAACACTCTTTCTCTCAAGACTCACTCTACGCTGTCGCAGACTTCGACCCGGCTCGAAAAATCCATCGAAAAGCTGAGTTCGGGGTTACGGATCAATCGGGCGGCGGATGATGCCGCCGGCTTGGCGATCAGCGAAAAACTTCGCCGGCAGGTCAGGGGCCTGGGCAGGGCCGTATTGAACGCCCAGGACGGCATTTCCATGATCCAGTCGGCGGAAGGTTCGCTCAGCGAGACTCACAGCATTCTTCAGCGCATGCGGGAGCTGGCGATCCAGTCCAGCAACGATACGCTGACCAGCAATGACCGGCTGGAAATCCAGAAGGAAGTCAACCAGCTCCGCGACGACATCAACCGTATTGCCCGCAACACGGAGTTCAACACCAAGAAACTCCTCGACGGCAGCCAGACAGCTCTCATCAGCGCCAGTTCCGGCTCTGTGCAGGGAATGGTGACTGGCGTTGGCCAGGGAAGCGGCGATTACGATGTCAGCATTGCCCTGATCCATGGTGGTATCAGCCAGATGCAGCGGTCGCAGATCATGACCCTGAAGGACAATGCCGGCGTGCTTGCCCAAGGCTCGACGCAGCTTCAGAGTATCGCGCAGTTCTACGATGCGAATGGGATCTTCTCGCTTGGCATCGCTCAGACCCTCACACTCACCGGAAACTCAAAGAGTGCTACGGTCGTGGTTGATGGCCAGATGACCCTCGACAAGCTTGCTGCATCGATTCAGAATGCTCTTGTCAGCAATTCCGGGCTCGATATCGCGAACTCCAAAGTGTCGTTGGTGAACACGGCTCAGACCGGTGTAGCCGAACTCGGCGGCTACTTCCAGATGACGTCCGGTTCGATCGGCGAATCCGGGGATGTGGCTCTGGCGGCTGATCAGGCACTTCTGAACGCCCTTGGCATGACCACGGTGCGCAGCTCGAAGAACAATCTTGTCGAGGTCACTTCCCGTGACATGTTCGGCAATCTCAACCAGGTTCGTACGGCGGATAACAATGCTTCAAGCCTTCTGGCGGGGGTTGACGTCCAGTTTTCTTCTCAGGCGGCGCAAGTTGCCGGTCTGGGTGGGCTCGAAACCGGTTTGACCCTCACTGCCCAGACATTAACCATCTCCGCCGGTGGAACAGAAATTGCCCTCACGATCGCGGGGGGTGATTGGAGCATGGAAGGGATCACCCGTTCGATCAACCAGCAGATATCCGCCTTGGCCGTGAACGGCATGAGCGGTGCCCGTTCGGTGGTTGTCGATGGGCAGATTCGGATCCTGTTCGAACCCACCGCGGCAAGCATCGCTTCGACGATCAATGTCACGGGAGCCTCGGCGGCTGCCACCCTCGGTCTCTCCAACGGTACCTACAGCGGGTTCGTTCAGGGTTCGAAGGATGTGACCAAGGAACTCTTCGGGTTCAGCCGGTTTGCGAACGTCGCAGCAACCAGTGTCGTGTTCAGCGTTTCGGACGGTATCGGCATTGCTACGGTCTCTTTCTCCACGGTTTCAACAGCCACGGTGGCCGACTTGATAAACTTTGCCTCCTGGCAGGCATCGCAGAATGCGACCATGAAACTGGCAACCGTGCAGATCCGGATCGATGCGGTGAATGGCGGACTTGCGTTCACCTCGCTCCGAGTCGGAAATGAAAACACGACGGCGGGAACGACGATCAGCCAGGTTATCGTGAACATAACGGACAACGCCAACAGTGGTTTCATCAATAAGTTCGGCATGGCCTCGAGTGCTGCTGCCGTGGGTGATGGCGAAAAGAACTTCCGCCTGCATATGGTGGACAATACGCCACAGTTCCAGATCGGTGCCGATCAGGGCCAGAACATGAAGATCTCGATCCGCGACGTGTCGGCGAAGGCTTTGAATGTCGACAATCTCGACATGACGACGATCGAGGGGGCCCAGAAGAGCCTGGCGAAGATCGGGAAGGCGATCGATGCCGTGTCCGCCGAGCGGTCGAAGCTTGGCTCCTTCCAGAACCGCCTGGAATACGCGATCAACAACCTGAAGAACACCCAGACCAACCTGACCTCGGCCGAATCCCGCATCCGCGATGCCGACATGGCGCAGGAGATGATCGAGTTCACCCGGAACCAGATCATCTCCCAGTCGGGCACGGCAATGCTGGCTCAGGCGAATATGGTACCCCAGGGCGTTCTCCAGCTCCTGAGCTGATGAAAAGATCTTTGGTACTCTGATATACTGAGGTCGACCGGCCGGGAGGAGGGGCATCACCCTCTTCCCGGCCATGACCGCAAACGAACGAGTTTGAAATTCGAGAGGCGTATCCGGCGCTTCACGAAAGGAGGGAAAACCCATGGAAATCGGAAATGTCAAACCTGTGAATGTCCAAGTTCCTGGCACGTCTTCTGATCCCGAGGTCACGCTTCCGCTGCAGAAAAGCGGCACTCCCATGCAGCAGGAGGCCGAAAAGGCCGAAGCCGAGAAGCAGGATCCCGAGAAGCAGATGGAGAAACTCGACGAAGCCGTCGATAAGCTGAATAAGACGTCGATGATCTTCGACCGGTCGCTGCGGTTCCAGATTCACAAGGCGACCAGGGAGACGATGGTTTCCGTCATCGACATGAACAACGACAAGGTCATCCGCGAAATTCCGTCGGAGGAAGTGCTCGATTTCGTTTCGAAAATGAGGGATTATCTCGGCATGATTTTCGACAAAAAAGCCTGATATAGCACGGTGCAGGGAGCAGCCGAAAGAGAACGGCGCCTCCACCCAAGGAGGTAGGCATCATGGTCAGCAGTATATCGCGCAACTGGGTTGGTGGCCTGTCCAGCGGGATGGACACGCAGAGCCTGATCGACAAGATCATGCAGGCCGAACGTGCCCCGCTGAATGCCCTGGAGCAGAAGCGCAACAAGGTTTCCTATCAGCAGTCGATGCTGCAGGAGATCAACCTCAAGCTGCTCACGCTGCAGAACAAGGCCACTGACCTTGTTTTTTCGCGTACGTTCAACTCGAAAAAAGTCTCTTCGTCGGACGACAAGCTGCTGAGCGCCACGGCCACCACCTCGGCGAAGGTCGGCAGCTATACGCTGAAGGTCAAACAGCTCGCCACGTCGACGAAGGTCTCCTCGATCTCCCGCCTCGGCGGGGCTGTCGAGCTGGGGGAGAACCTCAAAAGCACGAAGTCGCTCGGGGGCGCCAACACGGAGCTGAGCAACCTGGGCATCAACGCGGGCACCATCGATCTGACGATCGGTTCTGCCTCGACGAGCGTGAGCGTCGGCGCGGGGGCCACCGTCCAGGATCTGATCGGCAGCATCAACACGGCCATTTCCAGCAACAATGAGATGCGCGGAAAAGGGGTCGCGAGTTTCGACCAGAAGACGAACCGGATGAAGATCACGCTTCTGGACAGCTCGAAAACCCTGACCATGAGCGATTCCGTCGGTGATTCGGTGACGAAGATGTTCTCAGGCACGGGAACATTCACCCTGACTCGGGACCAACCCGCCCGGGAGTCTTCTCTCGTCAGCATCCGGTCCGGCCTCGAAGCCACGCTTCAGGATCTCGGCATCGACCCGCTTTCGACCATGACGCTGCAGCGGCAGGGCGGGCCGGTCGAGGCGCTCGACCTGGCGGCTGCCGGACTGACCGCGGGCTCCACCGTTTCCGAACTGATCGGGGCGCTGAATCATCAGATCGATGCCACCCCTTCCCTGGTGAAGGGCGGTGTCGTCACCGGCAATCCGGCGGACCGGCTTTCCGAGTTCCGGTTTGACCAGGCGACCGGCAAGCTGATGCTGGCCAATACGAACAGTGCCGACACGACCAAGGTTACGCTGGGTACGACAACGGGAAACCTGCCCCAGATGCTGTTCGGCAACATCACCGCGACGACCTCGACGGATGCCGGGGCGAAGCTGGCCAACGAAACATTTTCCTCCGTCATCTCGTCCGGCACCTTCACTCTGGATGGCGTGGGCATCACCGTGGACAGTCAGACCGACTCGCTCCAGAGCGTGCTTTCCCGCATCACCTCCCTGACAGGGATCAACGCGAGTTATGACTCGGCGAAGGATGTGATCCGTCTGACCCGGAAGGATGGCAGCACGCTTCCGATCGGCCTCGGAACGGCGAATGACACGAGCAACTTCCTTTCCGTCACGGGACTCATTTCGGGGCCGCAGCAGAGTGCGGCCGTCCTGAAGAGCGGGGGGGCGCTGGGTTTTTCCGCATCGGATGCCCTGACGAAGAATCTCGAGACCCTCGGCCTGGCCCCGGCCGCGACGAGCGGTCAGATGCGGATCACGGTGAACGGGACGGCGAACACGATCGGCTGGACCTCGACGGATTCGCTGGCATCCGTGATGGAGCGCATCGATGCCATTGGCGGGGTCGAGAAGGTCTGGTATGACCAGGCGAGTCACACGTTCCAGATCGCCTCCGAAAAAACCGGCTCGTCGGCCTCGCTGAAGCTGGAAGATCTCGCCGGCGGCCTTTCGGCGGCTCTGGGGATCGCTTCGGGAACGACGGCTGCCGGTTCGGATGTCAGCAGCACGCTCGTGAGCAGCCGGCCGCTTTCCTCCGTGCAGACTGCTGCGACGCTGGATAATGCCGGGATGACGATTCCCGTCACGAGCGGTTCGTTCACCATCAATGGCGTCACCTTCACGGTGCCGAGCACCTCCTCGATGACGCTCGATACGCTGATGACCACGATCAACAACAATGCCAAGGCCGGAGTGAAGGCCGAGTTCGATGCCGGCTCGGGCAAGTTCATCCTGACGTCGAAGCAGACGGGCAATACCACGATCGCCCTGGGCGCTCCGACGGACACCAGCAACTTCCTGTCCGCCATGGGGCTGGCGACGTCCCCGCAGGAGGTCGGTCAGAACGCGATCTTCTCGGTGGACGGCTTGTATGGCGGCGCTGATATCGTGCGCCAGTCGAACGCGGTGTCGGATGTCGTCACGGGGGTGACGTTCACCCTGAAGGCGACGACGACCGGCCCCGGGGAAACCGTCAATATATCTACAGATACAGAATCCGCGCGGAAGGCGATCGACTCGTTCATCGAGAGTTACAACGAGGTGATGGATCTGGTGTTCACCCGCCTGACGGAAAAGCACGACGGAACCCTGCAGGCGCTGACGGACGAGGAGAAAAACGCCCTTTCGAAGGAAGATCTCGCCGCCTACGAGACGACCTACAAGGTGGGGCTGCTGGCCGGCGATTCGACTCTGGCGAGTGCCCGGAACCGGATGCGTGTTGCCATGGCGGGGATCGTGGGCAGTGCCGACAAGCTGTTCGACAGTCTGACGGATATCGGCATTTCGACCGGCACCGTCGGGTCGGATTACCGGACGACCCAGGTCGGAAAGCTCACGATCACGGACGAGGAAAAGCTGACCCAGGCCTTGACCGAGAATCCCGACAAGATCGCCGATCTCTTCGCGAAGGATGCGACCACGGAGTCGGGGATGGGGGTTGCGCGGCGTCTGAAGAATCTGCTCAACGAGTTCACGAAGAGCGACGGTATCCTGACGAAGCGGGCCGGCCGTTCCGGTGTCGCCGCATCGAATAGCTCGATGGACAAGCAGATCACGCTGATCAACGATCAGATCTCGCGCCAGGAGAACCGGCTCAAGGACCGCGAAGAGGCGCTGCTGAAACAGTATGCGGCTCTGGAAACGGCGATGTCGAAGTATCAGAGCCAGTCCGAGGCTTTTTCCAACCAGCTTTCCCAGTTGATGGGGAAGTGAGCGGCAATCTGATACGAGAAGGGGTGTTCGATTGAATATTCTGCTGAATGGTCAGGCGCTGAGCATCGAGGGCGTCACGCCTGAGGTGACGCTGGCCGAGCTCGTTGACACGGTCACGGAAGAGCTGAAGGAGTCGGGGGCCACGATCATGGAAATCGCGGCTGATGATATCCGCATAAGTATTGAACAGACGGACGAACTGGAGACGAGGAGACTCGTCGAGTTCGAGACCATCGATATCCTGACGGCCACCGCCCGGGACCTGCTGGAAATGGCGCTCGGGGAGTCGGAAGAGATCTTCGGGTTCATCGATGAAAGCGCCCGGAATGTTGCGGCCGATCTGCGGAACGGCAAGGTCAAGGAAGCGATGGAGCGGCATCTCGAGACGCTCGACGGGCTCGAATGGCTCTCTTCGATTCTGAAACACCTGGTCGTGGGGTTTGCTGCCGAAATGAGCGAGACTTCGATCGAGCCGCGCCGGAAGCAGTTGTTCGACCGTCTTGCGGCCCAGATGGCGGAGCTGCAGAAAGCCCAGGAGCACACCGACTGGGTCGGCCTTGCGGATGTTCTCGAGTATGAAATTCCCGAGATCACCGCCGAGGGCCGGACGCTGTTCGCCGATCTGCGCGAGCTGGTGCCGGACGCCGGAGAGCCGGAGAACGACGACCGGGGCTGACGTCGCCCCCATCGGAAGGACGCACCCATGGAAATGCCTTTTCTGAAGGCCAATCTGAAGGCGCTGCAGCGACACCCGCATGTGTATGCGACGGTGGAGCGGAGCCTCGCAGCGTCGTTGGACGCGTCCTACCGGCTCGAACCCGCAAAGAACGGGCTTCCGACCCTGATCGTCGAGGTGGAGGGCCGCCCGATCACCTATCACAGCCGCTATGATCCGGCTATCGAGGCCAGACGCATCGTCGATGCAGCTCTCCAGGCCGGCCGGACGCATGTGCTGGTTCTCGGGTATGGATTGGGATATAGTTTAGAATATATTCTCGAGCGGCTTCCCGTTCCCGGCGTTTCGAAGCAGGTTCATGTCATCGAGCCCGACCCCCAGGTGTTCGTGCGGGCGCTTTCCTGCCGCGATCTTCAGGCGGTGCTGAACGATCCGAGGGTCGAATGGAGCGTGGGGGCGAGTCCGGACGAGGCCGGAGAGCGCTGGGGGGCGGGGCTGGACTGGACCGCGCTGGAAGCCCTCACCCTCGTCGAACATGCGCCATCGATCATGAGGTTCCATGCCTACTTCGAGCGGATCAAGGAAAAGGTCCGGTATCTCTCCAGCCGGTCGAAGGGGAACCTCGTCACCCTGATGTATACGGGAAACGAGTTCCACACGAACGCCTTCGCCAACCTTCCGGATGTCCTGGGGATGCCGGGAGTCGGCCGCCTGTTCGACCGGTTCGCCGGCGTGCCGGCTGTCATCGTCGCCGCCGGGCCATCGCTCGAAAAGAACGTGCATCTGCTTGCCGAGGTCCGGGACCGCTATCTGATCATCAGCGTCGACACGTCGTTCCGGCAACTCGTCGCTCGTGGTATACGGCCTCATATTGTTCTTGCCGCCGATCCGAGCTATCTCAACTCCCTCGATTTCGTCGGGGTCGAGCACGAGACGGATGTCGTGCTCGCCGTCGAGCCGATGACGCACCCGGACATCCTCACGAGCTTCCAGGGGCCGAAGATGGCCATGACGTTCGGTGGGGGGCTGCACCGGCTGATCGACCGGTTCCGGGAGCCGACGGGGACCCTGCTGAGCTGGGGCTCGATATCGACGACGGCGTTCGATCTGGCCAGGCGGTGCGCCTGCGATCCGATCGTTTTCGTCGGTCTCGATCTCTCGTTCCAGGACGGGCGGCTGTATGCGCGAGGCTCCTACTCCGATGACGTCTTCTACGACCGCGTGCATCCGTACACCTCGCTGGAGCACGAAACGGTGGAGTATATCCAGACCCGGGGTGTTCATCGGATCGAGATGCCGGACGGCACGACCCGGTTCACCGATGAAAATATGCATATCTATCGTTCCTGGTTCGAAGACCAGTTCCGGCAGACGCGGCAGAAGGTCATCAATGCGACGGAGGGCGGCGTCGTCACGAAGCATGTCACCTGCCTTCCGTTCCGGGAGGTCATGGAAACCTGGCCCGGAAGCCCCGTGCCCGTCGGGGGCATCCTGCGAGAACTCGCGAAAGCTCCGGTCAGGCAGGATGTGCCGGGGCTTCTTGGTCATCTCCGGGAACTGGCGGCCGAACTCCGGCGACAGCAGAACGAGCTGCGGCGGGCAACGGCGCTGTGCCGCAAACTCGGCGGCCAGGCGACGGCCGGCAGCACCCCGGCGATGCTCACAGGGCCGGCGCGGGCGCAATATCAGGAGCTCCTCGATATCCATGACCATCTCCTGGACTCGGATGAACTCTATGCCTGGTATGCCACGCATCAGACCCGGTTCGTCACCCGGCATGCGGCTGAGCTGAAACGGCTGAAGGCAAATGACGATGCGACCGTGGCGGCCTGGGTCGGGGAGATCGCCGCGTTTTTCGCGTCGGCCGACAGGTTTCATCAATACCAGATTCCTTTGATATCTACAGCTATAGAACGACTTCGCGGAACACGTGCCGCCGAAGTCACGACAATGACGGCAGGTGATCCCGGATGACGACGAACACCCAGCAGGATTCCTATCGCAAGACGCAGATCGATACGGCTTCCCCGGAAGCCCTCATCCTGATGCTGTATGACGGGGCTTTGCGGTTCATGAGCCAGGCCGACGAGGCCTTCGAGGCGCACAACAACGAGCTGATCAGCAACATGCTGCTCCGTGTCCAGGCGATCATCACCGAGCTGCTGACATCACTCGACAAGGAGAAGGGCGGCGAGATTGCGATCAATCTCGAGCGGCTGTACCTGTTTTTCCTGGAAAGGCTGGCCGACAGCAATGTCCGGAAGGATCCGCTTCCCATGCGGCAGATCAAGCCTCTCATCGAGGATCTCCGCAACACCTGGGCCGAAGCCATGAAGCTGAATGCAAAAAATCCCGTGACGCCGTCGCAGCCGCCCAGGCCGCGGCTGAACGTTTCCGCTTGAACGATACCGAAGGGGGGTGGAACACATGTCGGGAGTCAGTGGGGTCGGCGGAGGAGGAAACATCGTCGATCTGATGCGCATTCTCGAACAGGGGCAGCAGCAGTCGCTCGATATGGCGAAAAAACTGATCCAGGTCGCCAACGCCACCAAGGTGACATCGGCGGAAGCCGAGGGAATCGGCGCGGCTCTGGATATCTACGCCTGATCGATTGGACGAACAGCGGATGGTGATGATGCGCGGAACGAGGAACCGAGCGTGAAGGCCGGCATCCTCCTGTTCGCGGACGGTTGCCGGTACCGGTACCGACACTCCTGGGACCTCAGTCAGCCCGTGGGCGGCCATGGCACCCCTCTCGAAATCCTGGCGTCCAGGTTCTCCGGCCTGCCGGGAGTCGATGAAGTCGTGCTTCTCGCCCCGGCCGGGTCTGAATGGGAGCCGCTTGCGGCTCAGGCCGCGCGGCTGCGGCTGCCGGTTCACCGGTTCGATCTTTCGGCGGTTCTTGCCAAGCCGGTTTCGGCCACGCAGGAGCGGTGGCAGCTCGAGTCCGACTCGGGCGCGGATTCCTGGATCGGATCGGCGATCGCCGGGTGTGTGGCCTCGCGTCGCTGGGATCGTCTCGTCCTCGTGCCCCTGACGAATCTGCTCGTCGATCGGCGCGGGGTGGAAGAGAGTTTTCGGCTTCATCTGCGGGAGGGGTTCGATGCGACCTTCCCGGAAGACCGGCTGACGGGAGCGAACTGGGCGATTTTCGAGGCGGCCCTGATCGCGGGCCTGCAGGCGAGCCATCCGGACATCATGGCCGTCCGGGGCGGTCTGGCCTGGGCCGTGCGCGAACCTCTCTACCCCTTCAGGATCGGGGAATATCACGCCCCCCGCCATCGGCCGCGCATCCCGGTCGACCTGCGTCTCGTCGGCCACAGGGCTGCTGCGACATTTGCCGCGGCGGGCGGCGATGCGTTTGCCGCGCCGGAGTTTTCGTATCTCGACTGGGTCCTGACATCCCGATGGGAAGATGTCTACCTCGATGCCGGGCCGCTCACGGCCGTGATCGAGCCCTCGAGCATCTGTGCCGGCTCGTGCCTGCACTGTCCCCAGCCCCATCTCCACCGTTCGCGCGGCAGCATGTCGCTGCCCGTGTTCGAGCGCATCGTGGCGGCGCTGGAGTCCGCCGAGGGCTTGCGCTGGGTGTTTTCGGGGATGGGCGAACCTCTCGAAAATCCCGATCTCATGCGCATGGCGGCGATGCTGGGTGAAAAACATGTGACGTTATATACGTCTCTCAATAGAGAGCCGCCGGCGGATCTGCGCTGGGAGCCGTTCGATCTCGTCCGGATCAGCCTCGATGCCCTCGAGGCCGAGGGATTCCGCCGCAACCGTCCGGGCTGCTCCTGGGAGCGGATCGAGCGGTTCCTGGCGGAGGCATCTGCGCGGAAATCCGCGGCGCCGGAGGCCTTTCCCGAGATCGGCATTTCGTTTCTCAAGCACCGGGACAATGATCGCGAGGCGGACGCATTCCTCCGATACGGGAAGCGGATCTGCTCGCCGGTGTTCCGGAAGCAGTTCTTCACCTGGCCGACGGATGCGCCTCCCCAGCGGGTGCAGTGGTACCAGATTCTCGGCGTTGCGGAGTATCTCGGCGCCGTCGCGTATGCGGGCGTGACCCGGTACACGCCGCTGAATCGGCGGCCCTGTCTTCATGCCCTGCTCGGTGTGCATGTGCTGCAGGACGGCACCGTTGCCCGCTGCCCTTATGACACCGAAGGCACCCACGGGTGGGGGGCGATTCCGCCGGAAGAGCTTCTGGAGCGGTGGAACGGGGATGCCTGGAAACGGTTCCGGCGGGAGCATCTCGGACTCACCTTCGATGCGTCATCGCCCTGCCGCACCTGCCCGGACTGGTACCATCGCGGGTAGACGTCCATTGACCGGGGTTGTTCGTTGGGGTATCGTGAACACACGATCAAAACGGCGCGCAGGACGGCGGTGAGAGATGCAGATGATTCCCGATGAATTCCGGTTGATGTCCGATACCGAGGCGACAGCCCGGATCCGTGAGTGCAAACAGCGGCTCGGCAGGGACCTGTTGATCCTTGGCCATCATTACCAGACGGATGCGGTCATCGAACTGGCCGACGAGCGCGGGGATTCCCTGGAGCTTGCCCGGAAGGCGGCTCAAACGAAGGCGACGCTGATCGTCTTTGCGGGAGTGCATTTCATGGCCGAAACGGCCGATATTCTGACCGCTCCTGACCAGCGCGTCGTTCTCCCCGATGCCGATGCCGGCTGCCCGATGGCGGAGATGGCCTCGCCTGGCGAGGTCGAGGATGCCTGGAAGCAGCTTTCGGAACTGATCGATGTCGAGCGCGAGCTGCTGCCCGTGACGTATGTGAACTCGAGTGCTGCCGTGAAGGCCTTTTGCGGCAGGCACGGGGGAACGGTCTGCACCTCGTCGAATGCGAAGGCGGTTCTCGAGTGGGCGCGGAAACAGCGATCACGTCTGTTTTTCATGCCGGACCGCCATCTGGGAGGGAACATCACGCGTGCGGCCGGGGTGACGGACGAGGAGATCCTGCTCTGGAAGCCCTACCAGCCCAATGGCGGAAATGCCCCGGAACAGGTGCGGAAGGCGAGGGTCATCCTCTGGGACGGCCATTGCCACGTGCATACCCGGTTCGATGTCGTGCAGGTTGCAGAGGCGCGGCGCACGATTCCGGGGGCGAAGGTGCTGGTGCATCTCGAATGCTGCCGTGACGTCGTTGCTGCTTCGGACGGTGCGGGATCGACCTCGTGGATCATCCGGCAGATCGAGGCGGCGGCGCCGGGCGCTGAGTTCGTGATCGGAACCGAAATCAGCCTGGTCGAGCGTCTCGCGAGGCAGTTCCCCCGGCTCAGAATCGTGCCGTTGACGCTGTCCCGCTGTCCGAACATGTATCGTAACAGTGTCCAGGATATGGCCTGGGTGATGAGCCGGCCGGGGGAGATCAATGTCGTGCGTGTTCCCGACGAGATCCGGGTGCCTGCCCGGGAGGCCCTGGAGCGGATGCTGTCCGTGACGGCGGCACAGCCGTCTGTCGGGCCGAAGCCGGCCGCGGATGGTTCTGTCCCGTCAGCGGCGTGTGATCTTGCGGGCCGGGCCTGCGTGCCGTGCAAGGGGGGGATCCCGGCCCTGACACGGGAGGTTGCACAGGAGTTCCTTCACCGGGCCCCCGGGTGGGTGCTGGCGGATGACGGACTGTCGATCCATCGGCGTTTCACCTTCAAGGATTTCACCGCGGCGATGGAGTTTGCGCGGCGGATCGGCGAACTTGCGGAGCGCGAGGGGCATCATCCGGTCATCACCATCGGCTGGGGATTTTGTCTGGTTGTTTTCAAGACGGCCAAGATCAAGGGACTCCATGAGAACGATTTCATCATGGCCGCCAAGGTGAACGCCCTTGGGGCAGGATGAGGCGGAACGGCGTAAAGAAAAAACCGCGAGGTCGTCGACCTCGCGGTTTTGCTTTTCGGGCTTTACTTGGCTGCGGCCGGGCAGGTCTCGCACTTCTTGGCCTTGGGGCACTTGTGGGCCTTGCGATGAGCTTTGCGGCAGGCCTTCTTGGCGGCCTTGCATTCCTTCATGCAGCACTCTTTCTTCTCACCCTTGCAGCATTCCATCTTGCAGCAGGGCTTCTTGCCATCCTTGCCGCATTCCATCTTGCAGCAGGGCTTCTGGCAGTCGGCCTTCATGGCGCACTTGCCGGCCTTGCAGCAGGGGCAGGCACAGGTGCAGGCGCACTTCTGGTCGGGCGTGCAGGGCTTGCACTCTTCCTTGGGCTGGGTGGCATCGGCGGCCGGAGCGGTTTCCGTCTTGGGGGCGCAGGTGTCGGCCGCGGCCGGGCAGGTCGGGCAGCCTTCCGTCTTGGGGGCTTCGACGGCAGCCGGAGCTTCTTCCTTGGCGGCGGGGGCGGCAATGCCCTGGCGCTTCGCATCGTATTCCTGCTTGAGAGCTTCGAGCTGGTCGCGATCTGCCTGGGTCGGCATCTGCTTGGTCATCAGGGTCCAGATCTGGGTGCGGAGGGCGCGCATCTCTTCCATGCGGCCCGTCATCTCATCCGCGGCGAACGCCGAGGCACAGAACCCGAGAACCATCACGGCCACGATGGCCATCGATACGAACTTCTTCACAAAAACCTCCTGAATGGATGGGCGTTGACTGCGGATCGCGCCTGAACGGCCGTCCGACGGGAAATGTACTACCAGAATCCCCGGAAATTGGCAAGAGGGCGGTATTCAGAGGAAAAAAGTGATGTATATATTAGGAGCTATTTATATGGATACCGGTAGTGGCCGGTGATCGGCCAGGCCGTCAGGACGTCCTCGAGGCGGGTTCCCGCCCCGACATTGTGAATGCAGGGCGGGTGTCCCGTGGGCAGCGGATCCCCGGCAACGATGCCGATATGGGGCAGGCCGCCGGGCAGCCGCCAGACGACGAGATCCCCCTTCCGGAACGAGCCGGCCGAAAGGTCCGCATGCCTCATCCCATGCCGGGTGAAAAAGGTTTCCAGATTGGGAACACGCCGGTGATCGATGTTTGGATCAGGCCGCTTGAGCCCCCATCGGCGGGGATACCGGTCGAAGTGGCGGGCCATGTCCTCGTGCACCAGTTTCTGCAGATCGATGCCGGCGGCACGGAACGCCCGAACCACGACATCGGTGCAGACGCCGCGCTCGATCGGAACATCGCCTCCCGGATAGGCGAGTTTCACATACGAAGGGTCATACACCCGTGTGAGGTGTGTCTGCTCGAGGGCCGACTGGAGCAGGAGATCGAGGGAAACCGGGGGCAGGCACCCTGCCGAGGCGGCGGCAAAGACACAGGCGAAGAGCAACGCCAGCCCTGGCAGGAGTCGCAAAACGCGGGGCCGGCCGGCTTGTTGCAGGAGCAGGGAAATCATTCAGTCGTGGCGGTGGGGGGGCGGCGGGGCGAATCTCTCGGAATGATCATCATACGGCCGGATATCACGACCATGGCGGTGTGAGGGCCAGTCATACCTGATCGAGATGCGATCCCGGGCGAACGACTCGGCGTCGAAATCGACCGCCTGGACCGGCGAATACTCATGCTCCCCATACCCGGTTCCGGCTTCTGACGATTCGTGCATCCGGTCGGGGGCGATCTTCGAGGAGGCGCGCGGGGCGCCTGCCTCGTCCTTCATGGAGAGCCGCTCTTCGATCCAGGGGCGGCGTTCGTCAAAAACGGCGATCGTGATGTAGCCGATCTGGGACGAGTCGCCCCAGGCGGCGGCATACGAGTCCTGCTCGTCGGTGAAGTAGAAGCGGGCGACGCTGCGCGTCGAGGTGCGCCAGCCAGAGAACTCGCCCGCTCCCCAGGGGTTGAGGATGTACATGCCCTCGGAAGAGCGGAGATACGAGCGGTCCCCGGTGATGATGTTCCTGCCGTCGACGGCGATGACCAGGCCGATCCGGCGGTCGGACTCGTTCCGGATGCGCAGGCGATATCGCTCTCCGCGCATGGCTTCGACGAACAGCGAGGCGGACCGGCCGGAAGACCACCTCCAGCCGCCGTTTCCATACAGGGGAAGCGAGCCGCGGTCGTCGCCGATGACTTCCACCGTCACGGTGCCGCGCGAGGGCCACGGGTGGGGGGGGGCGATCCGCTCGACATCGGCGTGGCCGGTGAGCGACAGGGCGGCGCAGAAGACCAGACAAACGGCGCAGATGCGCAGGATGTCGAGGGTCTGGGAGCCGGGTGTGCGGCGAATCATGGCGGACCTCCTCCCGGGGCGCGCTTCATGGCGCTGCGGCGGGGTGGGCGGTCAGTTGCCCTGCCGGTTGCTGATGAAGTGCAGTGCGCCCTTCTCGATGCGGATTTCTTTCAGATTCAAACGGAAGGGGAACTTCTCCAGATTTAGCACCGGGTTGATGCGCTTGATGATCGAGCCGACGAAGGCACGCGGCATGGTCATGCTGTTCAGCTTCATCTTCTTCGCATGGAACCAGATCTGCTTCGAATCCTTCACCTCGAAGTTGCCGGAGGCCCAGAAATTCACTTTCACGAGCGAGTATTTCGTCGAGCCGGAAAGCTTGATCTGGCCGTCGCCGATTTCGACGCGTGGGTTGTCCACCTTGATCTTGCGGGCTTTCTCCCCGAGGTAGGGGTTGAGGTCGGATTCCAGGATGAGGACGTCCATGTCGATGTTGCAGACGCGGATGGTGTCGATCTTGGTCTCGCGCATCAGTTTCGTGGTGTCGAGCTGCACATCCTGAAAGTCGAACGAGGCCTTGTGGAGAATGAGTCCGTCGACTTCGCCGCCCTCCGTGCGAACCATGACCTGCTTGAGCCTGCCGGTGCTGGTCGAGGCGGGGTCGAACTCGACCAGGGTGATTTCGAGCAGCTTGGGGTTCTTCACGACGGCGCGCATCGCTTCCTCGAGTTTCTGCTTCAGAAGCGGCGGGGAAGAGGCGAGCTCGGCCGTGATCGCCGGATCGGGTGTCCAGCTCGCGTTCGTTTCCGGGCAGGGAACGACCGGGGTGGCGGCCGATGCTGGGGCCGGGGTGTCAGCGCTCGCGGCCATGGCGGGGGCAGCGGCAAAAAACGCCAGCAGGGCAAGAATGCCCATGATGGTGGTCAGGCGGAGTCGGATGAATCGCGAGAGAGGGATCATCGGGCGTCCTCATCATTGTGCGGGTACGGGCAAGCGGGGCAATCCCGGAAGCGCGTCGAGCCAGGCGTTCCAGAGAGTGATACCGCGACTGCCGGGAAGATCGTCGGAGCCAATCAGGTCACGAAGCGTCGGATCGTCGAACAGGCCTTCATCGAGGGCAACATTGTATAGTTTGCGCTCTTCAATCGGGCGGCCGGCGACGACCAAACGCCGAGGCGCGCCTCCGGGTAGGTCGAGAACCAGGCCATACGAGCCGAGCCTCCTGGAAAAACTACCATGGGAGAGCCTGAAAAACAACTGGTGCAGTACCGGGCCGGGGAGACAATACAGGCGGAGTCGCCGGTTGCCGAACGCGTTGCACACGCCGGCCGGGGTGACGATCCGGTCCCGGAGCCAGGCGGTTTGCGCGGGGGCAGTGATCAGGGCGGCATCTGCCCGGAGTGCGGCGGCGGCAAGCCGGGCATGCGTGTCGAGATGCACCTCGTAGGGTGGGGCATCGGGCAGTTCCCGTGTGTTGAGGACGCGAAGCGGCTGGAACAAACGGGCCGAAACGGTTCTGACGGCATCGGCCAGGCGGGGGCCGGGAGGCGACCCTGTCTCCCGCAACTTTGCCAGGGGGAGCCGGCGCACCTCGACGTCCGTCTGGCCGACGAGACGGGCGAACCGGCGGATGACCAGGAGCGAGCGGTTGCCGTCGGGGACGTCGTGGATCTCGGGACCGGAGGGGGCGAACTGTTCCGACGAGGCCGTTTTCTGGGAAACGCGGAGCAGCACTTCGTCGCGTCGGGCGAGTTTTGCGATGCGTGCCGTGTCTGCGGTATCGAGATGGCAGACCAGGAGCTTCAGATCCGTGGCGGGGGCCTGAGCCCGCAGCCGGTACAATGCCCGGAGCGGATCCTCGACGCGCAGATCCTGCCAGCGGGACAGGGGGATGTCGGCGAGGAGGGACGGGCTGATGAGGCAGGCGACCGTGACGCTGCGATTCCCGAGGCGAGCCCGCTTCCAGCCGGGGAAAGCCTGTTCCCCGTCGGCTCGGGTGACATTGGTCCAGAGGCGGGTGAACAGGTCGGCGGGGAGGGAGGGATTTGCGGCGCAGACGGCGAGGTCGGCGGGGCCCAGGGCCTGGAACTCGATGCCGGCTTCGGCGGCCCAGGCGCGTTCGAGACACCCGGCGCCGGCCACGCTGAGCGGCGATGCGATCGAAGCGTCGTTGCCGACGCCGATCACGAGAGTGGCAAACCCGTGCTCGCGACGGAGCTTGCGGATCAGGTCGGCCACGCCCCAGGCAGGGGCGGACAGGAGTTCGCCGCGATCCGTGAGGGCGGCGGCATGGCCGGCGAGATTCCCCGTGACGACGATCTGGAGATCCGGCGGCCAGGCCTCGAGCGTCAGAGCCGCGAGGAAAACGAGCATCCCCGTGATGACGCCGGTGCGAAAAAGAATGCCTTTCAATATATTGTTAGGCATTTATTTTCGAGACGAGATAGCCGCCGACGACGGCGAACACGATATTCTGCAGCCAGGCCGAGAGCATGATGGGAAGGATGCCCGACTTGCCCAGGGCGGTTGAGAGGCTCATCAGCACGTAATAGATGAAGATGATGATGATCGCGACGCCGAAGCCGATGAAGGCTTCGCTGCGATAGCTCGTGAGGCCGAAACTCGCCCCGATGATCGCGAAGAAGAAGCTGGCGAAGGGGAGGGAGGTTTTCATGGCGAGATCCACCTTCAGCTCGGTGGTCTCCATGAACTGGGTGCGCTCGTAGGTTGCGATGCGGGCGCTCAGCTCGCGATAGCTCATCTCGTTGGGCCGCTTGCTCTGGCGGGCGAACTCGGCGGGCGTTTCCCGGATGCCGGGGACGGGCATCTCGAGGCAGGTCGTGGGCGAGGCGGCGCGGCCCTCGCGGTACCGCTGGTCGACGACGCCCTGGAGGAGCCAGTGGGTTCCGAGCCAGCGGGCGCTGGTGGCCGAAAGGCGCCGGGTCAGCATCGGGCCGTCGTAATACTCGATCAGGACGCGCTCCATTGTTCCGGCCGTCTCGAACACCTTGCGGGCGTAGACGAAACCCCCGTCGGAAGCGCGCATGATCGAATTCTCGGTCGCTTCGGGGTCGACGAGGCGCATGATCTCGCCCCGCCGGATCTCGTTGGCGCGACGGTTGGCGTAGGGCACGACGAACTCGTTGAACAACAGGCTGAGTCCCGTGATCGTCAGGGCGAACACGATGACGGGCACCATGATGCGGTAGAAGTTGATGCCGCCGGCGCGCATCGCTGTCGTCTCGGAGTCTTTCGACATGCGGCCGAAGACGAGCAGGCTCGAGAGCAGCACCGACATCGGGAACGTGAACATCATGTCCTGCGGCAGCCGGTATAAAAACCACCGGATGACGGTCAGGGCCGGCACGTTCTCGTTGACGATGTTCTGGAGCGCCGACATCAGCGGATCGATGGCGATGACGACCACGAACATGAACAGGCCGAAGAAAAACGGCCCGACGAGCTGGGTGAAGATGTATTTGTCGAGGGTTTTTATCATCGGTCGGAGTTGTAGTATTATGGCATCCTCTCGGGCGGTAATCAACACATCTCATCCGAAGGACGGTTCTTCCACCACCATGAAAATCGGCATCATCGGCACGGGCTATGTCGGCCTCGTCACGGGCACCTGTTTCGCGGAATCCGGAAACGACGTCATCTGCGTCGATATCGACGCGGCGAAGGTCGAACGGCTCAGACGCGGCGAAATCCCGATTTACGAACCGGGCCTGGACGAACTGGTCACGCGGAATCGCGAGGAAGAGCGGCTGAAGTTCACCACGAAGATCGAGGAGGCGATCGAGGCCTCCCTGATGCTGTTCATCGCCGTCGGCACGCCGCCCGGCGAGGACGGCTCGGCGGATCTCACGTATGTGCTGAACGTCGCGCGCGATATCGGCAGGCACATGACGAGCTTCAAGATCGTCGTCGACAAGTCCACCGTTCCGGTCGGAACGGGTGATCTCGTCCGGAAGGTCATTTCCGAGGAACTGGCGAAGCGCGGCACGAACGTGCCCTTCGATGTCGTCAGCAATCCCGAGTTCCTGAAGGAAGGCAACGCGATCGATGATTTCATGAAGCCGGACCGCGTCGTTGTCGGCTGCGACGATCCGCGCACGGCCGAGTTGATGAAAGAGCTGTATGCCCCCTTCGTCCGGACCGAAAAGCCGATCCTGATCATGGATGTGCGGTCGGCCGAGATGACGAAATACGCCGCCAACGCCATGCTGGCGACGAAGATTTCGTTCATGAACGACATCGCGAACCTGTGCGAACGGGTCGGGGCGAATGTCGACAACGTGCGCCGCGGTATCGGCTCGGATTCGCGCATCGGCTACTCGTTCATCTTCCCCGGTGCCGGCTACGGCGGCAGCTGCTTCCCGAAGGACGTCCAGGCCCTGGTGCGCACGGGAAACGCGAACTCCCACCGGCTCGAGATTCTCGAAGCCGTCGAGGCCGTCAATGCCCGCCAGAAGCAGGTGCTGTTCACCAAGCTCCAGGAAGCGCTCGACGGGCAGGTGAAGGGGAAGACGATCGCGGTCTGGGGCCTCGCGTTCAAGCCGAACACCGACGACATGCGCGAAGCCCCGGCGCTCGTGCTGATCGACAGCCTGCTCAAGGCCGGAGCGCGGGTGCGTGCCTACGACCCCGAAGCGATGGACGAGACCCGCAAGACGATGAAAGATACGATTGTCTATGCGAACAAGAGTTACGAGGCGCTCGAGGGTGCCGACGCCCTGGTGCTCGTCACCGAGTGGAACGAGTTCCGGCGGCCGGATTTCGACCGGATGAAAAAGCTGCTGAAACGGCCGGTCATCATCGACGGCCGGAATGTGTATGATCCGGCGCGCATGAAGGAGCTCGGCTTCATCTATCGTTCGATCGGGAGGCCATCATGAAAGTCATTTTGCCCGTCGCGGGCAAGGGAACCCGGCTTCGGCCGCACACCCACACGAAGCCGAAATCCATGGTGCGCGTCGCCGGGAAGACCGTGCTCGAGCATGTCATGGCGAGCATCGGCCGCATCAAGGTCGACGAAGTGATCTTCATCACCGACGAGAACGGCGACATCATCGCCGACTTCGTCCGGAAGCAGTATCCGAAGATCCCGGCCTCGTTCATCGTCCAGAACGAGCGGCTGGGGCCGGCCCACGCCGTCTGGCTGGCCGAACCCCGCATCGAGGCGGGCGATGAAGTGCTGGTCGTGTTCAACGACACCCTGTTCGTCACGGATCTGACGCGCATTCCGCGCCTGTGTGATGGTCTGGACGGCCTGATTTACTCGAAGGAAGTCGAAGACTACAAGCGGTTCGGCGTCAACGTGATGAAGGACGGCGTGATCGTCGACATGGTCGAAAAGCCCGACACGCCGGTCAGCCGGCTGGCCCAGGTCGGCCTGTATTACCTGAAGGACGGCCGGGCGTTCATGAAATACCTGCATCTCGCGATCGAGCGGAAGCTGACGGTGAAGGGCGAGTATTACCTTCCCGAAGTGTTCAAGCTGATGATCGCCGACGGGATGAAGCTCGGGGCGCCCGAGATCGACGAATGGCTCGACTGCGGCAAGCCCGAAACCCTGCTCGCGACGAACCGGTATCTGCTCGAGAACTCGACGCGCAGCCATTACTGCGTCGAGGGCTGCGTCATCATCCCGCCGGTCGTGATCGACCCCTCGGCCCATGTGCACCACTCGGTGATCGGGCCGCATGTCTCGATTGCGGAAGGCTGCCGGATCGAGGATTCGATCATCAAGGACAGCGTCATCAACGCCAACTCGGTGCTGCGCAGCGTCATGCTCGAGAGCTCGCTGGTCGGCGATTCGGTCGAGCTTGCCGGCCTGTCGCAGCGGATCAATATCGGGGACAACAGCGTCATTGACATGGGAAGCTGCCAGGGCTGCCCTAAAAGATAATAAAGGATATATATCAATGAGCGGCGGATCTCGATGCGTTCTCGTCGTCGGCGGCGCCGGATATATCGGGGCGCATACCTGCAAGATCCTCGCGAAGCGGGGCATGACGCCCGTCGTGTTCGACAACCTCGTCTGCGGCCACGAGGACAGCGTGAAGTGGGGACCGTTCGTCCGCGGGGATCTCGGT
>Ga0116157_10000311_pt1 | contig 52267 bp, 51 predicted proteins | sample AD_UKC048_MetaG_FD_89882 | JGI IMG/M metagenome (GOLD analysis project Ga0116157, IMG submission 89882) | Active sludge microbial communities of municipal wastewater-treating anaerobic digesters from USA - AD_UKC048_MetaG | ecosystem: Engineered > Bioreactor > Anaerobic > Digestate | place: USA... | reverse complement strand
TGCTTTTGTCGGCGGTTTCGACCATTTTGATTCGTTTTCCAAATTCAAGATAACGCAATTGCTCCAGTTTTTCGGAAGCTTCCAAGGATTTCATTGGCAAACTGTAGAAATCCAAAAGGGCTTGTTTTCTAAACGCATAAATTCCGATGTGTTGCATATAACGAACGCCCACATTTTTCTCTCTTGGATATGGAATCACCGAACGTGAAAAATACAACGCAAAACCGTTTTGATCCACAACTACTTTCACATTATTGGGATTTTTGATTTCGGCTTCATCGGTGATTTCAAACATTAGGGAAGCCAAATCCACTTTTTTGTTGGTGTCGTTTTTATATACTTCAATGAGTTTTTCCAAAGCTTCTGTGTTGATAAAGGGTTCGTCGCCTTGCACATTCACCACAATATCTACGTCCATATTTTCGACGGCTTCGGCAATTCGGTCGCTTCCAGATTCGTGTTCCTTGATGCTCATAATGGCTTTGCCCGCATTGGAAGTTATTTCTTTATAAATCAAATCGGAATCGGTAACCACAAAAACATCATCAAAAAGATTGGATTGTTGCGCTGCTTCATAGGTTCTCAAAATCACGGTTTTTCCACCTAAATCCTGCATCAGTTTGGCGGGAAATCGTGTGGAAGCGTAACGTGCGGGAATGACTGCTATTATTTTCATTTTTATTTTTTTTTGCCTTGAAGGCGCTGAGACGTATAGGTTTTATTTTAATTTCCAATCTTTATTAAAAGTATAATCCATAATATCTTCAATATCTTTTACTTGATGAGTTGATGCATTCATCCTTATGAAAAACTCTTTTTCAAACTCAGTCTTTCCGTCTACTTTATTCATTTTCTTTAAAAATACTGGTTTAGAACTTTCTTCTACACAAATAACTAACAAATCAATTTCCTTAACCCTCTCTATAAACACTTGAATTAATGGCTTTTTCGAAATTCCAAAAAATGAAGAAATAAGACTATCAACTTCTAATTTTATTTTATCCTGTTTGTTACCTTCAAATAAAGAATAATCGTGATCTATTCCTTTTAAATCTCCATTATCACTAACTCCTATAAATAAAAAACCGCCTTTCGAATTAAGAAAACTACAAATAGTTTTTGCAATAATATATTTTACAAAATAACGAGCTCTTTGAGTATTAAAATCATAAAGTAGAGATGGTTTAAACTCTACTTGGTGGCTTTCTCCTCTGCTAATTACAGTTTCGATATCTAAGTCATTAGAAGATTCTTCTTTTTCAACACTTAGCATAATTTCGTTATAATCCTCTAAAGTATCCCATTCATAAGGCGTATCAAGTATTTTGCGTTTTGCTCCACTTTCAATATCTTCTCCAGACTCTCCAAAGTCCACTCCATAATGATATACAGTCTTTTCTATACTTGAAATGTCAATTTTAAAATGTTTATATAATTTGTGTTCGTAAAATTCCAAATTATCTACTAAACTTTGTTTATCTATCTCATAAGATGCCACTTTATATATTTCAAATTCCATTTCTATATTTTCATCATTTTCGGACGCTTCTAAAACATCCCGAGCAATGATTTCATCAGTAACCACTAAAAATATGGAGATTTCTTCTCTGAAAGTAAAATTATCTAATTTATTGATCAATTTAGAATGTTCTCTTCTTTTTTCCCAGTATTCCTCAAATGTGTCTGTTCCCTCCTTATATAAAGGTGCGCTGTCCAATATTTCTGAAATAAATGAAGGTTGAGTTATTTCATAGTTGCCTTTTACTTTTTTGACTCTATGTAATTCGATTAAATACGATAGATATTCATTGAAGTAATCAAAGGCTACTTTTCTTGCCTCTACAGGATTTTCACCTTCTACTTTTTTACTAAAAGATTCACGTTTAATATTATTTTCTAAATCAAATACTATTAAACTAAAACGCACTTCGTAATAAAATGGAAATTTCATACAATTTTTTTTAATTCTTTCATATATAAATCAGCATTTTCTTTTTTACAAGGAGTGCCGGGCATTGGAAATACAAATACAATAGATCCAAATAATTTGTCTAAATGAGGATTAAAACCATAATCGGACTTCTGTTTTATATTAAATTGATGTTTCAGTATATTGTCCAAAACACCCTTGTAAACAAATACTAAAATTTTAGAATGAAATTTATTTATTATTTCATTTATTTTTATAAGTCCTTCTTTATATTCCTCAATTGAAGGTTCATTTCCATAATCTCGAGGAACTTTTACAATATCAGTAATGCCAAATTTATTATCTAGTAGGTTTTCATCGTCATAAGTATTTGGTTTAACTTTCAGTATCCCAGATTTTTTTAACATATTCCAAAACATAGTTCCTTGTTGCCCTTGAAAATAATGTCCAACTTTAACACTTAATGTTGCAGGTGTTTTTGCAATAAAAAGAATTTTTAATTCCTTATCTTTTGGTAAAATATCAGATAATGTTTCTACATTTTTTCCATCTATACTAATTCCTATCCTATAATTCATTTTTCAATTATTTAATAATCCTCAAATATACCATTTTCCCACAAAACCAATCTACATAATCTTCACCGAAGTCATACTCAACGAACCCGCCACTAATTTGTCATTGAACAAGCTCAGTTCTTCGGTTTTGTCTTTTAATCCTAAAGTATAAATCAAAGGCAAATAATGGTCTGGCGTGGGAATCGCTATTTGTAAAGCCTTGCTTTGTTTTTCGTAATCAATAAGCGGTTGGAAATTGCCGTCCAACAAATAATTGTTTACAGTTTCTCGAGCTTCAATTGCCCAATCATAACCGTAATTGTCTTTGTCAAAATTAGGAAAATCGACCAATCGCAAATTATGAACGATATTTCCGCTGCCAATGATCAGGATTCCTTTTCGGCGTAAATCGCTTAATTTTTTGACCAATTCAAAATGATATTGCGGCGATTTGGTGTAATCAATACTCAACTGAATTACAGGAACATTGGCTTCGGGATACAAATGTTTAATTACACTCCAAGCTCCGTGATCTAAACCCCAATGTTCGTCCAGTTCGACGTCAATAGGTTTTAGTAATTCCTTCGTTTCCATTGCCAATTCCGGACTTCCTTTCGCAGTATATTGTACTTCGAACAAGGCTTGCGGAAAACCTCCAAAATCGTGAATGGTTCTGGGCATTTCCATCGCGGTGATCTTGGTCCCATTGGTAAACCAATGCGCCGAAATGCACAAAATAGCATTGGGTTTTGGCAATGTTTTAGCCAAGTTTCGAAAACCAGTAACAAACTGATTTTCCTCGATGGCGTTCATCGGGCTTCCGTGTCCTAGAAATAAAACCGGCATCTTTTCGGTGTTCGAAAAAGTGCCTGAAATTTTATGTAAGTCGTTTAGTGTGTTCATAACAAAAGTATTTATTTTAACCATTAAGAACATTAAGGTTATTAAGGTTTTGGTATTTATGCTTAATGAAACTTAATTTTCTTAATGGTTTAATTTTAAAATAATCATTCCACAAAACTCTCGTCCTTAAATCCTATCAAATATAATTTATTTTTGGCTCTCGTCATAGCCGTGTACAGCCATCGAATATAATCCCTGTTGATGCCGTCTGGCAAATACGGTTGCTCGACAAAAACCGTATTCCACTGCCCTCCTTGCGATTTGTGACAAGTTATCGCATACGAAAATTTGACTTGCAGGCCGTTGAAATATTCGTTGGCTTTCACTTTTTGGAATTGTTTGAACTTGGTTTCGCCTTCGTAATCTTTCAAAACTTCCTGGTACAATCGGTTGGATTCTTCGTAAGTCAAGGACGGTGATTCACTTTTTATCGTATCTAATAATAGAACGGTTTCAAATGGAATCTGGTTCGGATAATCGACCATTCGTATTTTCACTTTGGCAAATTTGAAACTGTATAATTCTTGGATTTTAAAAATTTCCAAAACCTCTATAATATCACCATTGGCAATAAAACCAGCTTCATCAGAATCTTTGAGCCAGAAATAATTGTTCTTGACGACCATCAAAAAATCTCCCGTGGATAATTCGTTTTCTTTATCGAGAATTTTCGAGCGGATTTGCTCATTATATTGATTGGCTCGTTTATTTGACCGAACGATAAAAGCCGTGTCTTCGATGCTGTAATTGCTATACGCCGAATTGATGGCATCCTGAATATCATACCCATCGGTCAAACGGACAATATCCTTGAATTTTTTTAAATCAAATTTGAATTCGTCAATGAAAGAATCCTTCAACAATTCCCGAAGTTCCGTCGCATTATGCAAGATTCCGGAGTTTTCTTCCTGACGCATTACTTCGTCCAATTCGATATGTTCGACTTCTTTGTTGTAATTCATTCCTAAAGTTTGAATATCCAAAGCCGGACTAATATCCAAATTCACGGGCGGTAATTGCGCAGTATCTCCCAAAAGAATCATCTTGCAATTGGTTCCCGAATAGACATAGGAAATCAAATCGTCAAGCAAAGAACCGTTTTCATACAACTTAGAATCGGAATTCGTGTCGGAAATCATTGATGCTTCATCTACAATAAAAATAGTATTCGTGTGTTTGTTTTGTTGCAAAGTAAACGAAACGCCACCGCCCGAAGATTTCTTGGGAAAGTAAATTTTCTTGTGAATCGTATAAGCGGGTTTGTTCGAATAATTGGCAATTACTTTGGCAGCGCGACCTGTTGGTGCCAGCAAAACATATTTTTTGTTGATGTCCAATAAATTATTGACGATGGTCGAAATCACGGTTGTTTTTCCCGTTCCTGCATATCCTTTCAAGACAAAAATCGTGTTGTTGTCTTTTTCGGTCAGGAAAATAGCAATTTTTTGGAAAAATATATCCTGTTTATAGGTGGGTTTAAAAGGGAATTTTTTCTGTAAAAGACTATAAAACAAGGAGGAATCCATTCGAGGAGGGTTAATATAAATGAACTTCAAATATAAGGATGAAATTTGAAGCAAAGACATAAAATAGTATTAGAATAAAAAAAATTTGTAAGTTTGCAACTATGTCCATTAACACTACCATTACCGATAAAAAATACAAAAAACTCTCGCTTCAGGTTTCCTTGACGGGGCTTACTTTTTGTGTTTTTGATACATTGAATCACAAGATACTTTCCGTAAATGAAGTTCAATTTGACACCTTTCACAAAGCTACAAAAATCGAAGAATTATTTGCCGATGCTTTCAGGGATAACCCAGAATTAAAGGATTCTTACGATGAAATATTGGTGATTCACAACAACAATCTTTCGACTTTTGTGCCGGAACCACTTTTTGACGAGAACTTCTTAGGCAGTTATTTGCAATACAATACAAAGGTTTTCGAGACCGATTTTTTTGCTTTCGACGAAATTTCGAATTACCAAATGAATGCGGTTTACATTCCGTACGTGAACATCAACAATTTTTTTATTGACCAATTTGGTTCTTTCGATTACAAACACGCCAACAGTATTTTGGTGACCAAGCTTTTGGATGCTTCCAAAAACAATGACGATAAAAAGATGATTGTGAATTTCAATCCCGGACATTTCGAGATTGTTGTGGTTCAGAACCAAAAATTACTGTTATTCAATTCTTTCGATTATCAAACGCCGGAAGATTTTCTGTATTATTTGCTTTTCACTGCCGAACAATTGAATATGAATCCCGAGAATTTCAAACTGGAATTGTTGGGAACCATTGCCGAAGAAGATGATTTTTATCAATTGGCGTTCAAATACATTCGAAATGTATCCTTGTTTGACGTATCAAATTTGCAGAAAAAAAATTCCTTTTCAACTGCCCAAAACCAGAAACATTTTATTTTATTCCAATCGTGAGAATCATTTCAGGTAAATATAAAGGAAGACGTATTTTCCCACCCAAAGGACTTCCCGTTCGCCCCACAACCGATATGTCGAAAGAAGCATTATTCAATGTTTTGAACAATCATTTCAGTTTTGAAGGATTGAAAATACTGGATTTATTTGCAGGAACTGGAAATATCAGCTATGAATTTGCTTCACGTGGCAGCACACCAATTACATCTGTCGATGCTGATTTTGGTTGCGTGAAATTCATCAAGCAAGTTGCCGCCGAATATGACTTTAACATTGCCGCAACGAAAAGTGATGTTTTTCAATTCTTGGAAAGAAACAAAGCGACTTACGATATTATTTTTGCTGATCCGCCTTATGCTTTGGATCAAAAAACTTTCGATAAAATTGTGTTGACCGTTTTCGAAAAAAACACTCTGCAAGAGGACGGGATGATGATTATCGAACATTCCAAATACACAAAACTCGACCATTTGATTCATTTTTCATTCAAGAAAAGCTATGGCGGTTCGATTTTTAGTTTCTTTGAAATTGGAAAATCCACTGATGAAGAAATTGATGATGACGATTTGTTTTCGGATTCTGAAGAGGAGTAAATTTAGACAGTTTTATTCAAAAAAATTAGCCGCAGATTCGCAGATTTTAAAACATATTTAAATTTGCGAATTTACGGTTTTATAAAAAAGCAGACCTATAAGCCGGATTCTGTCCACGCCTGAGCGTGGCCTTATCATTTATCTAGGCACGCAATTGCTCACGCACTCCATCTTTCTACCCTTCGACAACGGGCGAGCACCCTTAAATGCCGATATACTTGAAATTTCACCGCATAGAGTTTACCTGGTTTCACTACAGCATTACCTGTACATACTTTCTGTTGCACTTGTCCTAATCCGATTTCTCGAACCGACGGGCGTTACCCGCTATGCTTCTCTGTGGTGTCCGGACTTTCCTTCCCGATAAAAATCGCGACGATAAGGCGGTCTGCGGCGCAAAAGTAAGGTTTTTAGAGTTTATATTGAAGTTTTTAGATTTTAGATTTCTACATTTTCATTGAAATTGCAATTAATATTGCTATTGAAACTGATTTTTGATAATTACTATTTCAATTAAAAACCGTATTATTGTATGTAAAATTTTCAAAAATGAAACTGCACAATCTATTCCTTTTAATTATTTTGTCTTGGTTTAATCAGTCTTTTTCTTGTGATTGTCCACCTCACGAAAGAGAGACAATGGTTTCAAAAGGACTTAAAAGTGCAGAAATAGTCTTTTATGGAGAACTAGTAAAAATTGATACTGTTTCGAAAACATATTCTTTTAGAATAATTGAACTATTTAAAGGTGATTATAAATCTCCCATAATTAATGGAAAATCTTTAAATAATAATTGTGAAATATTTCCCTTTAAAAAAGATTTGTGGATTGTTTATGCTGCCTTTAATAAGGACAATACAATTAGCATAAGTTATTGTTTGCCATCTCAAACCATAGAAATTCCTCCGGGATTTTTACCTCCAATTCCATTATTCACAACTTCTGAAAAAGTAACCACAAAATTAGATTCGTTAAGTAATGAAATAGATAATTTAAAAATTAGGAATGAAACAATGTCAAATTGGTTTTACCAACTTGAACAATTAAGAGCCTATAAATTATCTCAAAATAAAATTCCTGAAAATCAAAAAAACATATTCTACGACAAACCGCTAATCATTTCTTTGATTATCAATATACTATTATTTTCAATCCTTATTTTTATCGTGGTAACGAAAAGATTTTCTTCAAATAAACAAATTACCAAATAAATAAATCAACTAAAATCTTATATTTGCTAACCAATAAAATTCTATGGAACAATTTGTAGTATCGGCTCGTAAATATCGTCCGCAAACATTTAATGATGTTGTGGGACAAAAAGCCATTACCAGCACTTTGTTGCACGCCATAGAGAGCAATCACTTGGCTTCTGCCCTATTGTTTACTGGTCCTCGTGGTGTTGGAAAAACAACTTGCGCTAGAATTCTTGCCCGAAAAATCAACCAGCCCGGTTATGATGACCCGAATGAAGATTTTGCTTTCAACGTTTTCGAATTGGATGCGGCTTCGAACAATTCGGTGGATGATATTCGAAATTTGATTGACCAAGTTCGCATTCCACCCCAAACCGGACAATACAAAGTGTATATTATTGATGAGGTTCATATGTTGTCTTCGGCCGCTTTTAATGCATTTCTGAAAACATTGGAAGAACCGCCAAAACACGCCATTTTCATATTGGCTACGACCGAAAAACACAAAATTATTCCGACGATACTTTCTCGTTGTCAGATATTTGATTTCAAAAGAATTACCGTAAAAGATGCCAAAGAACATCTTGCCGAAGTGGCTTTTAGCCAAGGGGTAAATTTTGAAGATGACGCTTTGCACATTATTGCCCAAAAAGCTGACGGTGCGATGCGTGATGCTTTGTCAATTTTTGACCGAGTGGTTTCGTATTGTGGAAGTAATTTGACCCGTCAGGCTGTTACCGAAAACCTGAATGTACTGGATTATGAAACTTATATCACAGTAACCGACTTAATTCTAGAAAACAAAATTCCTGAATTATTGGTGGCTTTCAACGAAATTCTTTCCAAAGGATTTGATACACATCATTTTGTTTCAGGTTTGGCATCACACTTTAGGGATTTATTGGTTTCCAAAACGCCTTCAACTTTATCATTATTAGAAGTTGGGGAACAAGCTCAAAAATTATATGCTATTCAATGCCAAAAAGCATCGCAGGATTTCTTGCTGAAAGGAATCGAAATTGCCAACGACTGCGATTTGAAATACAAAGTGAGCCAAAATCAGCGATTGCTTGTTGAACTTTGCCTGATGCAACTAGCCTCCATCACCTTTGATGGAGAAAAAAAAAAGTTGAGCAATTTATAATTCCACCTACTTATTTTAGGAGAACGGATTATTCTATTGTTGAAACTAAACAGGTTGCAGATAGCAGAACGCAGTCAGCAGAAGGCAGTCACGATAGCTATCGGGAGAAGAAAGCAGAAGTAGCAGAACCAAAAGTTGAAATCAGCAATTCTGAATTAATTGTTTCTGCTGAAACCACACCCGAGAGCCATGCTCGAACAGGCGAAGCAAACCCAAAACCACAAACCACAAATCTTGCTGAAGGACCAAAATTTTCTGCCTTGTCTCTTTCGAGTATTCGAGCCAAAAGAGAATTATTGGAAAGCACCAGAGGTATTGTAAAAGAAGACGTTCACCTTCCTACTGAGGCTTTTAACGAAACTGATATGTTGCTACAATGGAGCAAATATGCGCAACGTTTGGGCGATAGAGGTCATAAAATTATGGAATTCCTTTTGTTGATTGGTGACCCAAAATTAGAAGGCACAAAAATTACTCACGAACTTCCAAATGATAGTACGAAGATTGAATTTGAATCGGAAAAACTAGAACTTTTAGGGTATTTAAGAGGTAAACTTCACAATCATGATATTACTATTGATGTCGTTGTGAATGAAAAAGTAGAAAATAAATTTGCTTTTACACCTATTGATAAATTCAACCGTTTGAATGAAATAAACCCTAATTTAGAGTTGTTGAAAAAGACTTTTGATTTGGATATTTAAAATTTATCATTTTAAACTCAAAAATTACCGCAAATTCGCAGATTTTAAAATTGATTAAAAATCTGCGGTTATTTTACTTCTTCCCAATCTCAATAATCTCCAAGTCTTTTATTTTATCACCATCAATTACAAAACGCAACATCGTTCTTACTTGATGGAAACCGCTTTTTCCAGCAGCTCCGGGATTCATATGCAAAAGATTATTTTTCTTGTCAAAAATCACTTTTAGAATATGCGAATGTCCACAAATAAATAACTTTGGAGGATTTGTATTCATTTCAGCTTTAATATTTGGATTGTATTTTCCGGGATAACCACCAATGTGAGTCATCCAAACATCGACTCCTTCACACATAAATCGGTTATGCAACGGAAATTCCATTCGGGCTTTATTATCGTCAATATTGCCATAAACACAGCGCAAGGGTTTCAATTTCTTTATTGCATCAGTCACAACTAAATCACCAATATCACCAGCGTGCCACACTTCGTCAGCTTGTGCGACATATTTTAAAATCGTGTCGTCAATATGACTGTGTGTATCGGATAGAAGGAGGATTTTTTTCATATTTTTTCACCGCAAAGGCACAAGTACGCAAAGTTATTTATTTAAGTTGGATGTTTGTGGATTTTAAATTCCTGTTTTGGGAAAATTTTAAAACTATAATCAACTTAAATCTTTGTAAATTTGCCCTTCAAAATGTACAATCTGGTTTCTTTCAGAATCTGAAATCTGAAATCTGGCACGAGCGATAGCGAACTGACGAAGTAAATCTAAAATTTAAACTTGAGGTATTTTATAAAACTGGCATACAACGGAACCAATTATCACGGATGGCAAAGCCAACCCAATGCTGCATCTGTGCAAGAAACATTGAGTAAAGCAGTTTCGGTTGTGTTGAACACAGAAATCAATTTAATGGGAGCAGGACGCACCGATACTGGAGTTCATGCCAAAGAAATGTATGCCCATTTTAATTTTGAAACTCCTTTGGATAATCAAAATTTAATACACAAACTCAACTCCTATTTACCCAAAGACATTGTAATTTATGATATTATTCCCGTTCATAACGAAGCTCACGCACGTTTTGACGCTACCAAAAGAACCTATGAATATCATATCAACACATTTAAAGATGCCTTTTTGCAAGACGGAAGCTGGTATTATCACCAAGAATTAGACCTTGATTTGATGAACGAAGCCTCAAAATTACTATTTAATCATACTGATTTTCAATGCTTTTCCAAAGTAAATACCGATGTAAACACTTTCGATTGTACTATTTTTGAAGCGCATTGGACACAAGAAAATAATACTCTTATATTTACCATTTCAGCCAACCGTTTTTTGAGAAATATGGTTCGAGCCATTGTGGGAACTTTAGTTTATGTAGGTTTGCACAAAATTACATTAGAAGATTTCAACAACATTATAGCCAGTAGAAACCGAAGTGAAGCCGGATTTTCAGTTCCTGCACACGGATTATACTTGACAAAGATTGATTATGATTATTTATAGCAGTTTGCTTCGCAAACTGACAACAACATAAAAATGAAAGCAAAAGCATTCGATACCCGATTATTCAAAAGAATATTAAAATACACCAAGCCTTATAAATTTCGCTTTAATGGCGTAATTATTTTTGCTATTTCATTATCTGTTTTTGCAGCTTTACGCCCTTATTTATTGAAACAAACAGTCGATGAGTACATAAAAACCCACGACCAATTTGGACTTTTACTGTATGTCAGTCTAATGGGATTTGTTCTGTTATTGGAAGTTTTTTCACAATTTTACTTTGTCTTTTGGGCCAACTGGCTAGGACAGGATATCGTAAAAGACATTCGGAATAAAATGTTCAAGCATATTCTAAGTTTCAAAATGAAATATTTTGATAATGTGCCTGTAGGTCAATTAGTAACACGTTCGGTTTCGGATATTGAAGCTATAGCACGCATTTTTAGTCAAGGATTATTTATGATAATAAGTGACATGATGAAAATGATTGTGGTACTTATTTTTATGTTTTATATGAACTGGAAACTCACTTGGATTGTCATTGTTGCTATGCCAATTTTAGTGTTTTTCACCCGAATTTTCCAAAAGAAAATGCAAATCGCTTTCGAGGAAGTTCGAACCCAAATTGCCAATTTGAATTCTTTCGTTCAGGAACGAGTGACGGGAATGAAAATTGTACAATTATTTCACAGAGAAGATATCGAATTCGAAAAATTCAAAACCATCAACCAAAAGCACAATAAAGCTTGGATAAAAACCATTTTATACAACTCTATCTTCTTCCCTATTGCTGATATTATTTCATCATTAACATTAGGTTTTGTGGTACTTTACGGTGGAATTAAAATATTAAACGGTGACAATTTTACCACTTTTGGAGATTTGTTTTCCTACACCATGTTCATCGGAATGTTATTCAATCCGCTGCGCCAAATCGCAGATAAATTCAACGAGATGCAACTCGGAATGATTGCAGCTAATCGTGTTTTCGACATTCTCGATACTCAAGACCAAATTCAGGATACTGGAACCCTAGAAGCCCCAATTTTTAAAGGAAACATACAATTCAAAGACGTTCATTTTGGTTACATTGCCGAAGAATATGTAATAAAAGGCATCGATTTAGATGTAAAAGCAGGTAAGACAATTGCCATTGTTGGAGCAACTGGAGCAGGGAAATCTACAATTATCAATTTGTTAAACCGATTTTATGAAATCAATAGCGGAACCATTTGTATTGACGGACACAACATCGAAAACTATACTTTGAGTTCTTTGCGAAAGCAAATAGCGGTGGTTTTACAAGACGTTTTTCTTTTCGCCGATACCATTTTCAATAACATCACACTCAAAAATCCCGATATTTCTAGGGAACAGGTTTTGACTGCTGCCAAAAAAATTGGAGTCCACAAATTCATCATGAGTTTGCCCGATAATTATGATTTTGATGTCAAGGAACGTGGTGTAATGCTGTCTTCTGGACAACGCCAACTAATAGCTTTCCTTCGAGCCTATGTGAGTAATCCTAGTATTTTGATACTGGATGAAGCTACTTCATCTATTGATACCTACTCTGAAGAATTGATTCAAAAAGCCACCGAAACTATTACCAAAGGCAGAACCTCGATTGTAATTGCCCACCGATTAGCAACTATCCTCAAAGCGGACAAAATTGTGGTTATGAATAAAGGTCTTATTGTAGAACAAGGAACGCATCAGGAATTAATAGAAAAAGCAGGAGGTTATTACAAAAATCTTTACGATTCACAGTTTGCTGTGGAGTATTAATAGTAGTAATTACTTTTATCAAAAATTCTAACAATTTTAAGTAGCAAGGCGGTAATATTTTAAATCTGAAACTTCCTTCTAATAAAATAAATTCCTTAAATTCGCAGACTGAAATTAATTTAGAAAAAAACATACAATGAAATACGATATTATAGTTTTAGGAAGTGGCCCAGGCGGATATGTAACTGCGATTAGAGCTTCTCAATTAGGCTTCAAAGTAGCCGTAATCGAAAAAGAAAACCTTGGTGGAATCTGTTTGAATTGGGGTTGTATCCCTACAAAAGCATTATTGAAATCAGCTCAAGTTTTTGATTACTTAAAACACGCTTCGGATTATGGATTGACTGTTTCATCATTCGATAAAGATTTCCCGGCAGTAATTCAACGTAGCCGCAATGTTGCCGCTGGAATGAGTAAAGGGGTTACTTTCTTGATGAAAAAAAATAAAATTGATGTTATCTACGGTTTTGGCAAAATCAAAGCTGGTAAAAAAATAGATGTTACCGACAAAGACAATAAAGTTACTGAATATTCTGCTGACCATATTATCATTGCTACTGGTGCTCGTTCTCGTGAGTTACCCAACTTGCCACAAGATGGCGTGAAAGTAATTGGTTACCGCCAAGCAATGTCATTGCCTACTCAACCTAAAAAAATGATTGTAGTAGGTTCTGGTGCTATTGGAGTGGAGTTTGCACATTTCTACAACTCGATGGGAACTGAAGTTACTATCGTAGAATTTATGCCTAATGTAGTTCCTGTTGAAGACGAAGATATTTCAAAACAATTTGAAAAATCGTTGAAAAAATCAGGAATCAAAGTGATGACCAACTCTTCTGTTGAGAGAATTGATACTTCTGGAGCAGGTGTTAAAGCTTATGTTAAAACAGCTAAAGGAGAAGAAGTTTTGGAAGCTGACATCTTATTGTCAGCAGTTGGAATCAAAACCAACATCGAAAACATTGGATTAGAAGAAGTAGGAATAGCTACTGATAGAGATAAAATCTTAGTTGACGCCTACAACCAAACCAACATTCCTGGATATTATGCCATTGGTGACGTTACTCCTGGTCAGGCTTTAGCACACGTTGCTTCTGCTGAAGGAATTAATTGTGTAGAAAAAATCGCTGGAATGCACGTTGATCCAATCGATTACGGTAATGTTCCGGGTTGTACGTATGCTACTCCAGAAATTGCTTCGGTTGGTTTGACTGAAAAGAAAGCACTAGAATTAGGTTACGAAATTAAAGTAGGTAAATTCCCGTTTTCAGCCTCTGGAAAAGCGCAAGCCTCTGGAAATTCTGACGGTTTTGTAAAAGTAATTTTCGATGCCAAATATGGCGAATGGCTGGGTTGTCATATGATTGGTGCTGGCGTTACCGATATGATTGCTGAGGCAGTTGTAGCTCGTAAACTAGAAACTACAGGGCACGAAATCCTAAAAGCCATTCACCCTCACCCAACAATGAGTGAAGCCGTTATGGAAGCCGTTGCCGATGCCTATGGCGAAGTAATTCACCTTTAATTTTCAGATTTTAGAATAAAGATTTTAGATTGATATAGAAATCCGTTTTGTGAAAGCAGGACGGATTTTTTTTGTAATTATAATTTGAAGTTTGTATTTAATTATTGTAAAGGTTTTTTTATATCTTAGCTTGATAAATTAAAGTCTTTTATTACATAAAACCTAGCACAATGTTCAAATTTGAGCCATTTATAGCTATACAGACTAATTGATAATAATCAACCTATAAATACCTAAATCTAAATTATGAAAGGGACAAAATTATTTATATTTTTAATGTTAATAGCAAATATTGAAGCTTTTGCTCAAGTCCATACAGAAAGAACTTATGAAATAATTGGATTGCAAAACGGGGATAAAATATTAGAAGCTTTAAAAACTGGAATTCCTATCATCTTTGTTGGAATTGTTGTAATGTATTTATCAACATTAGGTAATAAGAATTCTCAAAATACAATTGGAAATAGTTTTGGTTGTATTGGAATACTCATTGTTGTTTTAGGAGCTTTTTTTCTATTACCATTGCTTGCATGGATTGAATATGCGATTGTTAATTTTATTGTACTTGCAATAATATTAATTATTATTTGTATTATAATCTATTGGCTTTATAATTCAATAACAAAAAAATAAGAAATAACCACTTATATGGGCTTGATGCGAACACGTTTTTTAAATTGGAACAGTTATTTATAACTTCTTTTCCGGTCACCGAAAGAACTCGACTCGAAATTGCTACAACATCTCAAAAACCCTAAACGTATTAGAAAAATTTAAACGATATGACGATAAAACACGAATTTTTAGATTCATTAATTGATAACGGTTTTGAAAAATGGTACGACAATAACGGATATTTAATTCGTGATGGTGCAAATAGGTTTACTTACGATTTAAATGGAAATATGCTTACCCAAAGTTGGACCGAATTAGCAGATACGCGAGAAGTTTACGAAGTTCTTTTTGAGATTCGTTACGAATATTCTAAAATGAAAGATAGTAGCTATAAGTACAAAATTGGTACAATCTCTTTTGATGAGAGTTCGCAAGCTTTTAATGAAGGTAGAGAACCTAATTTTATTAATGATTCTGAACTATTACATATCAGAGAAGAAATCTATGATGAAAATAGGCGATTAAAGCTAATAAAACAATTTGATATAAAAAATTCCACAGTTGAAGAAACAACTTTTAATTTTCAGGACGACGTATTTCAAAGTTACAGAACACTCTTAAATGGAACGCTTATTGAAGAAAAAGCACATTATTACACGGATAATAACTTGCAGAAAATAACACAATGCTTCTCACCTTTGGATAAACTCGAAACCAAAAAAAATATTGAGATCTTCTTGGATAAAAATGGTTTTGAAACACATCGCAATTATAAATTTCAAATGGATGAAATTGAGTATGAAACAAATGTGAAGATTGTCTATGAAGATGAACTAACAACTATATTACTGTCAAACGTTGTACCTTTTAGTTTTTCTTGTTCGGAAATTTTAAACCTTCCAATCGGGTACTATTATCCCAACCTCGACAACCACGCTCAAAAAACTTCCAATTTTAAAATTGTTTGTAATTATGAGGCGGGTAAGATTTGTTCTATATATTTGTTTGACAATAATAATGACACACTATTAGAATTTTTGTCTGTTTTCGAGAAAGTAATATACGATCCAACTACACTCAATCAAAGTCATCGTATCATTACTGGTATTCGCTCTTTTGAAAACACTGTAGAAAATCAATTCACACATGTCCAATTTTATTAATGCTTTTACTATTATCAGATTACGTTATTGTGGCACATTTGTGCAAAAACTTCTTTTCGGTCTCCGAATGAACTCTGATTATAAATTACTGCCACATCGCAAAAATCTAATAGTTGTTGTAAATACTAAAGAATAAAGCAAACCTTATTAAATAATCCACAGAAAACTTCGGCTGAAAATGCCAAAATAATTCTTGTAGTTTTTATGCTATTTCCAAAGTGATTTATCAATCTACTAATCCGTTTTGTGAAAGCAAAGCGGATTTTTTTGTTAATAATATAATGTAGCTAACGTATAATTTACTATATTTGATATAGATAATATAGACAATAAACCCTTTTAAGCTAGTTAATTACCTGATTTTTTTTCTATTCTACACGTTATTTCATAGTGCAAATTTAGTTTTATAATAAATATGATTTTTTTGAGATTCAAAAGAATCAAAAAGATATCAATTAACTATTAATTTATTAACCAAAAACTTTTTATCATGAAAAAAACGAATCTAATCAAAGTACTTTTAGTTGCTTTAATTTTTGTAACCATCAGTTGCAAAAAAGAAACGGTTACCACAACTGAAGTTAAAACCACATTTAATTTAGACGAAGCAAAAGAGGCTATAGAAGCAGCTGGTCAAACATTTGTTATTGCAGTAAACAAAGGCGACTCCACTGCCGTTGCCAATTGCTATACCACCGATGCCAAAATGATGGGGCCTAATGAAAAAGCTATAGTTGGAAGACCTGCCATTAAAAAAGTTTTTGGTAATTGGATTAAATCAGGAATGCCAACTTTAACAATGAAAACTGTTGAAATTTGGGGCAATGAAGAGCTAATGGCCGCAGAAGAAGAGTGGGCTTTTTCAGACAAAGATGGAAAAATACTAGATTCGGGAAAATCAATAGAACTTTTTAAAATGGAAAACGGTAAATGGAAAATGTTTAGAGATTGTTATAATTCGGATATGCCAATTCCTTCAAAATAAAACCCATTTCAGATAAAAAAAATTCGTCCCGATTTTATCAGGACGAATTTTTTATTTGAAAAGAAAAAACTTATGCCATAAACAATGCGTTCTTTTGATAGTTGAATAAAACCAAATCGTAAGGAACTAATTTAGGCGCAATTTTTTCAGATGAGGCATCAAATGTAATTCCGTTGTGCTTTCTGAACAAATAAATTTCTTTCAAACAATTAGACAAACTCTGATGAATCAGTGTTGTAAAAGTGGGGATTTGCTTGTCGCCTACCAATAAATCTATTTGATAATTTGAACTACTTTTCGAAAGATTGTTTCCGATGATTCGTATTGTAAATGTGGTCGGAATTCCATTTTGCTTACCTTGATACTGTACTACCATACTTAAATAAAATTAGATGTTGTTAAATTTAAATTTATAGTTCAACTTCGAAATGAGTTGAATTTAATATTATTCGTTGAAAAACTAAGAAAACTTTAAAATATACCCCCTTAAATTATCAATAAAACAAAGCTAATAAATAAAATAGTTTTAAACCCTAATTAAGATTATAAAAATTTCATAAAATATTTTCTATTTTTGCTATGCAAAGCTTAAGCTTATTCAAACAATAAAAATAAACAATATGCAAAACATTCCTAGTGTTGACTTGCGTGATTTCCTTTCGGATGACCCGAAACGTAAACAAAAATTTGTAAATGAAATCGGAAGTGCTTTTGAAGAAATTGGATTCGTTGCCTTAAAAGGGCATTTTTTAGACGACCAATTAGTTGAAGAATTGTATGGCGAAATTAGAAAATTTTTCGCTTTGCCTTTAGAAACAAAACACAGTTATGAAATTCCCGGAATTGGAGGTCAAAGAGGCTATGTTTCTTTTGGAAAAGAACATGCCAAAGGGAGAAAAGAAGGTGATTTGAAAGAGTTTTGGCACTTTGGTCAATATGTTGAAAAAGACTCAAAATATGCCTCGGAATATCCCGATAATGTCGAAGTAAAAGAATTGCCTCGTTTTAATATCGTAGGAAAAGAAGCCTACCAAATGCTTGAAAAAACAGGCATTTATGTGTTGCGTGCATTGGCTTTGCATCTTGGTTTAAATGAATTTTATTTTGATGAATATGCCAAAGAAGGAAACTCTATTTTGCGACCAATTCATTATCCTCCCATTACTACTGAACCCGAAAATGCGATTCGTGCTGCGGCTCACGGCGACATCAATTTGATAACCCTTTTGATGGGTGCACAAGGTCGTGGATTGCAAGTACAAAATCGCGATGGCGAATGGATTGATGCCATTGCTCAACCAGATGAATTAGTGATTAATGTAGGCGATATGTTATCACGACATACAAATAATAAATTAAAATCAACTATTCATCAAGTGGTGAATCCGCCAAGAGAATTATGGGGAACTTCACGTTATTCAATACCATTTTTTATGCATCCCGTGAGTGATATGAAATTAGATTGTCTGGAAAATTGCATCGATGCCGAAAACCCTAAGAAATTCGATGACATCACTGCTGGAGAATATTTGTATGAAAGATTGGTAGATTTGGGATTAATCAAAAAATAATTAATAAATTTATACTGTAAAAAAGACATTGAGTTTTTGCTTAATGTCTTTTTGGTTTTTTACTAAAAATGGAACACGGATGACGTGGATTTTAACCGATTTTTTATTCAATATTGTCTAATTATAATTGCAATTGTATCAAATCGCTTCATCTGTGTGCAAAAAACATAAAAAATGGACTTACAAGAACAACTAAAAAATTTATTCCCTGATCATATCGAATCGGAACCCGAGGAATTTCTAGAAGAAGAGCACGAGCTTTTTATTCAAAAAGAACCTATGATTTGCAAATTCGAAAAACGAAAAGGAAAAGCCACCACCATAATCGAAGGTTACGAAGGAACGGACGAAGATTTTAAAATCTTGGCTAAAGAAATCAAAACCAAATTAAGCGTTGGTGGTACTTTCAAGGATGATTCCATTATCATTCAAGGCGATTATAGGGATAAAATTATGCAAATACTCAAAGAAAAAGGCTTTAAAGTAAAAAGAGTTGGAGGGTGAAAATGCAGATTGCAGATTGCAGATTGCAACATTAAACTTTTAAACCATAAACAATTTAAACAAAAATTTCAATGATAAAATCATCAGAATTGATACTTAATCCAGACGGAAGTGTGTATCATTTGAACTTACAACCAGAACATATTGCAAACGACATCATCTTTGTAGGTGATCAAAATCGAGTTGAAAAAATCACGCAATTTTTTGACAGCATTGAGTTTTCAACACAAAAACGAGAATTCAAAACCCAAACTGGTCTTTTCAAAGGAAAGCGTATTACCGTAATGTCAACCGGAATTGGCCCCGACAATATTGATATTGTAATGAACGAATTGGACGCTTTGGTCAACATCGATTTAAAAACCAGAACACCAAAAGAAAATCTAACTTCATTAAATATTATCCGAATTGGAACTTCAGGTTCGTTACAAGCCGATATTCCCGTAGATAGTTTTGTGATGGGGAAATTTGGTTTGGGATTAGACAATATGCTTCGCTCCTACTTGATTGACGACGTTACTGAAATTGAAATGGAAGATGCTTTCATAAAACACACCAATTGGGATATGAAAAAAGGACGTCCTTACGTAATTTCCTGTTCTGAAAAACTAGAAAAACGTTTGGAGAGCAGCCGAATATTCAAAGGAATTACAGGAACTGCTGGAGGTTTTTATGGTCCACAAGGAAGAGTTTTGCGTTTGGATATTCAGGACGAAAATTTGAATTCAAAAATGGACAGCTTCAATTTTAATGGAACTCGAATGACAAATCTCGAAATGGAAACTGGTGCTATTTATGGATTGGGAAAATTACTGGGACATAATTGTTTGTCATTAAACGCCATTATTGCCAATCGTGCAAACGGTACTTTTAGCGAAGATCCATACAAAGCTGTTGATGAATTGATTGCTTATGCTTTGATGAAATTAGCGGAGTAATGAATGATGAATTAAATAACTTCGAAAAAATTCTGTTCAGATATTACAGCGATGTTTTAGACGAAGAAGTTGTTGAAACTATGTGGGCAGAAATAATTGACAAAGAAAAAGGAATGTATAAACTTGACAGCATTCCTTTTTATGGTCCACAAATAGCAACAGATGATTTGTTTTTAGCCGAATATAATAAAGTTGAAGAAAGAATAACTTATAAAGAAACTATTGAATATTCAGGTAACTCAATAATTCAAGTAGTAATTCTAAAAGATGGTTTCGACAAGGAAATAATTCGTGAAAGATTAAAATTAATAGATTGTTTATCAGAAGGATTAAATAAAAAATATTTTTCTGTGGAAATCAAGAAAAACATTGATTATTCAATCGTAAAAGCTTTATTAAATGAATATTTAAATATAGATATTGCTGATTTCGCAGAACCTTGTCTATCTGAAAAACACAAAAATGATTTATTAAAATGATGCTAATCCTCGAAACCGATAGACTTATTCTTCGTGAACTCCAACTTTCTGATGCAGAGGCTTTTTTTGTAATGGACAGCAACCCAAAAGTTCACCAATATTTATGGAATAAACCCGTTCAAAAAATAGAAGAAACCATCGAAATTATTGCCTTCGTCAGAAAACAATATGTTGACAATGGAATCGGAAGGTTTGCAATGATTTCGAAAGAAACCAATGAATTTATAGGTTGGGCTGGACTAAAATACAATACCGAAGAGGTGAATAACAAAGTTAATTTTTACGATATTGGGTATCGATTAGACGAAAAATTTTGGGGAAAAGGATACGCAACCGAAGCCACTTTTGCTTGGTTAAACTATGCTTTCGAAACTCTGAAAATCAAAACTATGGAAGCTGCTGCTCATACTAAAAATGCAGCTTCTAATAGAATTCTCCAAAAAATTGGAATGCAAATGACCGAACAATATTTAGAAGATGGCATTTCTTGGAATTGGTATCAATTAGAAAATAATTTATAATATTTACCACTCAATTTCCTGCTTCCCATTTGATTTTAAATAGGTATTAGTTTGGCTAAAATGTTTGTTTCCAAACCATTTTCCTTGATTGGCGCTCATTGGCGAAGGATGTCCCGATTCTAAAACGAGGTGTTTGGTTCTGTCAATTTTGGAACCTTTTTTTTGGGCAAAACTTCCCCAAAGCAAGAAAACCACATTTTCCTTTTCGTCTGAGATTTTCTGGATAATGGCATCGGTAAAAAGATTCCATTTCAAGTATTTATGACTGTTGGGATTGTCCTTTCGAACCGAAAGTGAAGCATTTAAAAGTAAACCCCCTTGTTTTGCCCAACGCTCTAAATTACCCGAATTAGGAAAAAAAATGGCTCCCAAATCATCATTCAATTCACGAAAAATATTGCGCAATGAAGGCGGAATCTTAACACCATCATTCACCGAAAAGCACAATCCATTGGCTTCACCTACTCCGTGATAAGGATCCTGACCAATAATAACGACTTTTAAATCATCGAATGAACAATAATCAAAAGCAGAAAAAATCAATTCTTTTGGAGGAAAACAAATGTGGTTTTGGTATTCTTCATCGACGGTTTTCATCAAATCCTTGAAATACGTTTTTTGGATTTCATCTGATAAAATAGTTTGCCAGGAAAGATTGAGATTGGGTTGCATATTTTAAAATTTGCCTAATTCGGTTTTAATGACAACTTCTAATTTTGGCAAATAATCTTCACATATTTCATAGACAATCTCATAATCAAGCATTTCATAATGATGAGAAATAAAATCACGAAAACGAATAATTTTATTCCACTCCATTTCTGGATAATTAGTTTGCAATAAATTATTTTTTCTTGAAGTGTTTTTCAAATTTTCACCAATGGCTTGAAGTCTAGTAACAATCGCATCGAGAAGTGTTTTTCCATAATCTGTTGAAATAAAATCAGTTGGAGTATTAATTTCAGAAAATCTTTTATTACAAATATTGATATGATCTAAAATAGTTTCTAGCGAATATTTATAAATAGCATCATACATAAATCAAATCGTTTTTGATAGTATTCAGAAAACGCTCTGATAAATGAGGTCCTTTTCTAACGATTTCAATTTTGGAATTTAATTTTTGTTCTAAGTAAGAATACAATCCCATCAACAAACTATAGGAAGGCTCTGTAAACTCAACCATAAAATCAACATCACTGTCCTTATTCTCTACTCCTTTTGCGTAAGAACCAAACAAAGCAATGGTAACAACCCCATAATTATCTTTAAGGAATTGCTTGTCTGTTTGTAGAGTATTGATTATTTCGTCCTTTTTCATTTAACAAATATAAAAATTAATTGTTTTAGATTAATACAACTTAACAAGTTTGTAACTTTGTCTAAAATTTCTACCCAATTAAATGATATCCATTACAGAAAAAACGCTTCAAGATTTACAATTCCCGACTGTTCTCGAAACCATTTCGGCCATTTGCAACACCGATATTGGCAAGCAAAAAGCATTGGAAATAATCCCTTTCCGAGACAAGGAAACTTTGATGAATGCTTTGATGCAAACCTCGGAATACGTTTCGTCATTTCAAAATAATAATGCCATTCCCAATCATGGTTTTGATGCTATTACCTATGAAATCAAATTCTTGGCCATAGAAGACAGTTTTCTTGAAGTGGGTGGTTTTCGAAAAATTGCCACCATTTCGGATACCACGAATTTTATGTTGAATTATTTCAAGAAATTCGAAGATTATTATCCTTATTTGAATGTTAAGGCCTCGAAGATAGAGATTACCAAGGAAATTAGTAGTTTGATTGATGTAGTGGTCGATAAATACGGAGAAATAAAAGACAACGCCTCCCCGGATTTATTGAATATTCGTCGGGAAATGAATTCCGTTCGCGGTAAAGTCAACCAAAGTTTTGGTGTGGCTTTAACCCAATACAATTCACTAGGCTATCTTGACGATATTCGGGAAAGTTTTGTGCAGAATCGTAGGGTTTTGGCGGTTTTGGCCATGTATCGCCGCAAGGTGAAAGGCTCCATTTTGGGCAGTTCAAAAACAGGAAGTATCGCTTACATCGAACCCGAAACGACCTTGAAATATTCACGTGAATTGAGCAATTTAGAATATGAAGAAAAAGAGGAAATAAACCGAATTCTGAAACAATTATCCAATCAAATTCGTCCTTTTTTGCCTTTGCTAATTCAATATCAGGATTTCTTGAGTGATATTGACGTGATTGCTGCAAAAGCTAAATATGCCAATAGAATCAATGGAATTTTGCCTGCTATAACTGAAAATCGAAGACTTTATTTCAGAGATGCCTTCCATCCTATTTTGTATTTGAACAACAAACTGAAAAACGAAATTACGCATCCTCAAACTTTTGAATTAAACCAAGAGAAAAGAATTATTGTGATTTCGGGCCCCAATGCCGGAGGAAAAACCATATCCTTAAAAACCGTTGGATTATTGCAATTGATGTTACAATCCGGAATGCTGATTCCTGTTCACGAACGCAGTGAAACCTTTTTATTCGATAGAATTTTAACCGATATTGGCGACAATCAATCTATTGAAAATCATTTGAGTACCTACAGTTACCGACTAAAAAACATGAACTATTTCTTGAAGAAATGCAACAAGAAAACCATGTTCTTGATTGATGAATTTGGTACTGGTTCTGACCCTGAATTGGGAGGTGCTTTGGCAGAAATTTTCTTGGAGGAATTCTACCATCGAGAAGCTTTCGGGATAATAACGACACATTATTCGAACCTGAAAATCTTGGCCAACGAATTGCCTTTTGCCATCAATGCCAATATGTTGTTTGACGAAAAAACATTGGAACCAATGTACAAATTAGTTTTAGGTCAAGCCGGAAGTTCATTTACCTTTGAAGTGGCCTTGAAAAACGGAATTCCGTTTAGTTTAATCAATCGAGCTAAAAAGAAAATCGAAGTCGGAAAAGTGCGTTTCGACAAAACCATTGCCACACTTCAAAAAGAGCGTTCGAAATTAGAAAAAACTTCTATCAATTTGAAAGAAGAAGAATCTAAAGCTCGTGAAGAAAGTAAAAAAATGGAAAACATCAATGTAAAAATCAAACAAAAACTGGAAAGTTATCAGGAATTATACGACAGCAACCAAAAGACGATTTACATTGGGCAAAAAATAGAAACTATCGCCGAAAATTATTTCAACAACAAAAACAAGAAAAATTTGATTGGTGAGTTTTTAAAAATCATCGAAATCGAAAACTCAAAACGAATAAAAGCGACTCCAAAAGAAGCTAAGGCAATTATAGAAAAGAAAAAAGAGGTAGTCAAAGAAATTGAAGTTAAAGTCGAGGAAATCAGGGTTGCCAAAAAAGAAAAGAAACTAAAACCAATTATCGAAAAGCCAAAACCAATTCTAAAACTAGGCGATCGAGTGCGAATGTTTGATGGAAAAGCTGTGGGAAGTATTGATAACATTGAAAAAAACAAAGCCACTGTGAATTACGGAATATTTACTTCGAAAGTGAGTTTAGATCTGTTGGAATTAGTTGAAGCTGTTAAGAAATAAAAATATGCAAAACCTCCCTCCCAACAAAAAAATAATCCTCTTTGACGGCGTTTGCAATTTGTGCGATGCAGCCGTTCAATTTGTGATTCAACACGACAAGAAAGATGTGTTTCGATTCGTGGCTTTACAGTCGGAATTGGGTCAGGAAATTTTAAAACATATTGGAATCAACTCAAAAAACATTGATAGTATAATTCTTTATGAACCTGGAGTTGCTTATTATTATAAATCACAAGCAGCTTTGGAAATCGCAAAAAGTTTAGGTGGATTTTTTCATTTTGGAACTCTTTTCAGGATTATTCCAACTGGAATCAGCAATCAACTTTATGATTACATTGCTAAAAACCGTTATAAATGGTATGGCAAAAAAGAAAGTTGCTTGATGCCTACCGCAGCATTACAATCAAAATTTTTATAGCGAAAAACCTCAAGGATTAAAAAAACCTTTGAGGCTTAAACAAACATCAATAATTATATGACAATTATCATAAAATTTATTTTGTAAGAAGTATATATTTGATAAAAATTAAGAAACTATGAAAGATACAACACTTTTTTCTTGGGATAATGGAACTATTATTATGGTAGTCGTATTCGGTTTAGTAATTGCAGGAATTGTTTCAGCTGTTCTTATAATGATGAATTCCGATAAAAAGAAATAATTTTGCAAAAAAAAAAGAGGATACCTAAATGGATATCCTCTTGCAATTTAAAACTCTAATAGAAAAACTTAACTTCTAATTAGTTTTCTGTATTTCAATCTCTTAGGCGTTAAATCTCCACCTAAACGTTTCTTTTTATTTTCCTCATAATCAGAGAATCCGCCTTCGAAATAATAAACTTCGGAATTTCCTTCGAATGCTAAAATATGCGTACAAATTCGGTCCAAAAACCATCTGTCGTGCGAAATTACAACAGCACAACCTGCAAAATTTTCTAAACCTTCTTCCAATGCTCGAAGCGTATTGATGTCCAAATCATTCGTTGGCTCATCCAATAAAAGTACGTTTCCTTCTTCTTTCAAAGTCATTGCAAGGTGCAAACGGTTTCTTTCTCCACCAGAAAGCATTGAAACTTTCTTGTTTTGTTCACCACCACCAAAATTGAAACGAGATAAATAAGCACGAGAATTCACTTGTCGTCCGCCCATCATTATCAATTCCTGACCATCGGCAAAGTTTTCCCAAATTGATTTGTTTACATCAATATTCGAATGCGCTTGATCTACATAAGCGATTTTCACAGTATCGCCAATTAAAAACTCACCTGCATCTGGTTTTTCTTCGCCCATAATCATTTTGAAAATAGTCGATTTACCAGCACCGTTTGGTCCGATAATTCCAACAATTCCGGCTTGTGGCAAGGTGAAATTTAAATTATCATAGAGTAATTTATCACCAAATGCTTTAGCAACATTCTTAGCTTCAATTACATTGGTTCCCAAACGTGGACCATTTGGAATATAAATTTCTAATTTTTCATCCAATTGTTTTTGGTCTTCATTCAAAAGTTTATCGTAGTTCTGCAAACGTGCTTTTTGCTTTGTTTGACGTCCTTTGGCACCTTGACGAACCCAATCCAACTCGCGCTCTAAGTTTTTTCTACGTTTCGAAGCTACTTTTTCTTCTTGGGCCATTCTATTCGATTTTTGCTCCAACCAAGAAGAATAATTTCCTTTCCAAGGAATACCTTCACCTCTATCCAATTCCAAAATCCAACCGGCAACATTATCCAAGAAATAACGGTCGTGAGTTACAGCTATAACAGTTCCTGCGTATTGTGCCAAATGTTGTTCTAACCATAGAACAGACTCAGCATCCAAGTGATTCGTAGGCTCATCGAGAAGCAAAACATCAGGTTGTTGCAATAACAAACGACATAAAGCCACACGACGACGCTCTCCACCAGACAAGTTTTTGATTGGAGTATCGCCATCTGGAGTCCGCAAGGCATCCATTGCGATTTCTAGTTTGGTATCGATTTCCCAAGCACCAAGCGCGTCAATTTTGTCCTGCAAAGCGGCTTGACGATCCATCAATTTGTCCATTTTGTCTGGATCGGAATAGTTTTCTTCAAGACCAAATAAATCGTTTATTTTATTGTATTCCTCCAAAACAGCCATTGTTTCGGCAACTCCTTCTTGAACAATTTCGAGTACCGTTTTTGTTTCGTCTAATTGTGGATCTTGTTCCAAATATCCAACTGTGTAACCCGGTTGAAAAACAACATCGCCTTGATAATTTTTATCAACTCCGGCAATAATCTTCAAAAGAGAAGATTTTCCAGAACCATTAAGTCCCAAAATTCCAATTTTAGCTCCATAAAAGAAACTCAAATAAATATTTTTAAGAACAGGTTTGTCTGCTCCTTGATAAGTTTTACTCAATTTTTGCATTGAGAAAATTACTTTTTTATCGTCAGCCATATCGATTTATGATTTTAGATTTTTTGAATATATATTTTATACAAGACTAACTGAACACTTTTTCTGTGTCTTGTTTCTGAACACTGAACACTTTACTACACTCTCCCTTTCAAGGAATTAAAAACCCAAGCATTAGCAAAGAAACCCAAGCCAACAGCGGCAAATCCCCATCCTGCTACATCATCATATCTAAAAGCACCTAACCCTATCAATAACAATCCCATTAGTATCATTATCAAGGTAGCCCATCCTAAAATAGTATTTTTATTCATCCCCATAATTATTGTTTTTTTTTATTTTAGAAGTGCAAATATCGCAAAATTTTCTCCACTAATTGAATATTTTAAAAAGCATTTCTTTCAACAAATCCGATTGTGGTAAAGCATTCGCTCCAACTCCTTTACTTTTCACATCAATATCCCGTAACGACCCCACAATTTGGCTCACTTTACGCATTGGATAATTTTTGAGTGCAATGTCATAATCCTTTAAAAAAAAAGGGTTAACACTCAATACTTTGGCAACATTATTCGGATTTTTGTCTTTCAATCCGTGGTATTTTAGTAGTTGAACAAAAAAGCTAAAAACTAAACTCGTGGTCATTACTATAGGATTGTCTTTCGGATTTTGCGCAAAATTATCGGCAATCGTATAGGCTCGCAATTGGTTTCGATCTCCAATTGCTTTTCGCAATTCGAATACATTAAAATCCTTACTGAAACCTATATTTTCCTCAATATGATGCGGCGTTATCGTGCTGCCTTTCGGCAAAATGATTTGCAGTTTCTCCAATTCGTTGTTGATTTTACTCAAATCGGTTCCCAAGAATTCCACCAACATCGCATTGGCTTTGGGTTCGATGGAATATTTTTTTCCTGCCAAAACCCGTTTAATCCAATCCCCTACTTGATTTTCATACAGTTTTTTGCTTTCGTAAACGATGCCGTTTTTAGCTAAAAGTTTGGTTACTTTTTTTCGTTTATCCAATGTTTTGTATTTATAACAAATAACCAAAACCGTTGATTGCATTGGGTTTTCGGCATAACTTTCGATTTTGTCGATAGTTCTTGACAAATCCTGAGCTTCCTTTACAATCACTACTTGACGCTCGGCCATCATCGGATAGCGTTTGGCTGTCGAAACAATATCTTCTATTGTAACATCACGTCCATACAAAACGGTTTGATTGAATCCTTTTTCGTCTTCCGTCAACACTTTGTCTTCGATATAATCGGATAATTTGTCAATGTAATAAGACTCTTCTCCCATCAAAAAATAGATAGGTTTAATGTTGCCCGCCTTGATGTCATTCACTATTTTTAAAACTTCGTCCATTTTTCTTGGTTTCAAGTTTAAGGTTTCAAGTTTCAAGTTGCTCAACCTGAAACTTGAAACCTTAAACTAAATTAACTATTTTTGCCTTATGCAACAACTCAATTTTCCTTCTTATTCTTTTCGTTTCAAAAATAGCGAAAATAAAGTGTCTATTTTCGACGAAATTAGGAAAAAATTCATCATTCTCACTCCCGAAGAATGGGTTCGCCAACACGTTGTCCGGTTTTTATTGGAAGAAAAAAAATATCCAAAATCATTAATCAACGTCGAAAAAGTTTTGAATGTCAACGGATTAAGAAAAAGATATGACATTGTTGTTTTCAATACCGATGGCTCCATCTTTGTTTTGGTAGAATGCAAAGCTCCCGAAATTAAAACCGCACAAGCTACTTTCGACCAAATTGCCCGCTACAATATGACCTTGAAAGCTCAATATTTGATGGTAACTAATGGTTTGAATCATTACTTTTGCCTGATGGATTTTGAGAATGAAAAATATGAGTTTTTGAAGGAGTTGCCGGATTACCAAATAAAAAAAGTCTAAATGAAAATCATAAGTTGGAACATTGAGAGGCCAAAAATTGATAAAAAGTTAGCCAAAAATAAATTCATTATTGAACAAATAAATTTATTGAACCCTGACATTATATTTTTAACGGAAACAAACTGTGTAATCGATTTTGGAACTGAATATTATTCTATAAAATCAGAAGAATTACCAAAATTTCACAATAATCAAGATTATCATCAAGGAGAAAATAGAGTAACTATTTTCAGTAAGTATAAATTTGAAAGCATCTATGAAACCTATGATAAATTCACAAGTGTTTGCGGAAAAGTAAAAACGGAATTTGGAGAATTAAACCTATATGGAAGTATAATTGGAAGTTTTGGAGGAAAGGATATTCACTTTAAAAATGATTTGAAAAACCAAAAAATAGATATTGCTAAACTTAATGGAAATATATGTTATTCTGGAGATTTCAATATTTCGTTTTCAGGATTTCCATATCCTGACAAGCTAACAATAAATGAAACAAATAAATTTTTCAGAGAAAATAGCTTGGTTAATTTGACTAGTCAAAATGAAAATTGCGCAATACATATCATAGTTAATGAAGCTTTTATCATCGGCAAAAAAACAGAAACCAAAATGATACTAATTGAACGAAAAATATCTGACCATAATCTTGTAATAACAGAAATAGTTTAAATGAAAATAGCCGTCGTAATTCTCAATTGGAATGGAACAAAATTGTTGGAACAGTTTTTACCTTCCGTTGTAAAATATTCTCCTGAAGCCGATATTTATGTGGCCGATAATGCTTCGACCGATGATTCTGTTGCCTTTGTAAAAGCGAATTTCCCGATGGTAAAAATCGTTGAAAACGAAAGTAATTTTGGCTTTGCCCAAGGTTACAATGAAGCTTTAAAACACATTGATGCCGAGATTTATGCTTTGGTCAATTCGGATATTGAAGTGACGGAAAACTGGCTGAAACCCATTATCGAAACTTTTGAAAACGAACCAAAAACTGCCATAATCCAACCTAAAATTTTAGATTTCAAACGCAAAGAATATTATGAATATGCTGGTGCTGCAGGTGGTTTTATGGATAAATACGGCTATATGTTTTGTCGTGGACGAATTTTTGAAACTTTGGAAAAAGACCACGGACAATACAATGACAATTGCGAAATATTTTGGGCCTCGGGCGCTTGTTTTTTTATTCGAAGTTCTATCTATAATGAATTGAATGGTTTCGATGCTGATTTTTTTGCCCATCAGGAAGAAATTGATTTGTGTTGGCGCGCCTTCAATAAAGGACATAGTATTAAATACAATTCGCAATCAGTGGTGTATCACGTGGGAGGAGCTACTTTGCAACAAGGAAATCCAAAGAAGACTTTTCTGAATTTCAGGAATTCGTTGTTAATGATGGTGAAAAACTTACCAAAAAACCAATTGTTGCCAGTACTTTTTATTCGTCTCATTTTAGATGGAGTTGCCGGAATACAATTTCTTTTTCAAGGAAAATTCAAACATTTATGGGCAATTTTGAAAGCACATTTTGCCTTTTATTCGCTTTATTCTAAAAATTATGAAAAAAGAAACGATTTTCAATCGGAGAATTATTATAAAATTAAAAGTATCGTTTATCTCTATTTTATTGATAAAGTAAAAGTATTTAACAATATTTTAGATACCAAATAAATAAAAAACAGTATTTTTGTGAAACACATTTAATTAAAATTTTAACATTTATGAAAAAAGTAGCAATCGCCTTATCCTTATTAGTGCTTTTAACTTCTTGCGTTTCTAAGAAACAATATGCCGCATTAGAAGCCAAAAACAAAGAAACTCAAGATTTATTGAACACTTGTACTGTAAAATTGAATACTTGTTTAGAAGAAAAAGCAGGACTTAAAGCAACTGTTGATGGTTTAAAAGAAAACAATCAATATTTAATTTCTCAGTCGAAAGATATGACTGTTTTGACTGCAAAAGGTGCTGAAAACATAGAAAAAGCTTTGGAATCAATCAAAGAAAAAGATTTGAAAATAAGCAGAATGCAAGACGCTTTAACTAAAAAAGATAGTGTTACTCTTGCTGTTGTAACCAGTTTAAAATCTGTAGTTGGATTGAATGACGAGGATATCGAAATCAATGTTGATAAAGGTGTGGTATTCATCTCTATATCTGATAAAATGTTGTTTAAAAGCGGAAGTTATGATGTAACTGACAAAGCAAAAGGAGTTTTGGCTAAAGTTGCAAAGGTTGTAAATGACAAACCTGATTTTGAATGTATGGTTGAAGGTCATACTGACAACGTTCCTTACAACGGAAACGGAGTAATTGTTGACAACTGGGATTTGAGTGTAAAACGTTCTACATCAATTATTCGTGTTTTATCAGCACAATTAGGTGTTAACCCTGCACAATTAATCGCTGCAGGAAGAAGTTCATATGTACCTTTAGTTTCAAATGATACTGCAGAAAACAGAGCAAAAAACAGAAGAACTCGTATCTATGTAATGCCTAAAATCGACCAATTCTATGAAATGGTAGAAAAAGAAATGAAAAAACAACAACCGTAAGTTAGTATAAGTGAACAGTTTTAGTGTTTAAGGCAATTTATCCTAAATTACTTATACAGACTATCAAAAAAATTAAATTAATTAAAACAGCATCAAAAAGTTTTTTGGTGCTGTTTTTAGTTTTATAGATATTCATCAATATTATATTTTACTCGAGTATTTGATTTAAAATCATCATTTCTATAATAACAATTTCATCATCACTAATAAAACCTATAAAGAATTGCTAAAAGAGTTCTTCTAGAAATCTTATAAAATTATGATTAGCGGTAGCAAATTCTTTGAGAGCTTTGGTAAAAAACAAATGAAATAATAAAATTTTTCTATAAATAGCCCTGTTTAAATAAAAATGAAATATAGATTAAAGATATTTTACTTTTAGTTATTTATTTACAAAAAAAAGCTGCCATTTTAATGACAGCTTCTGAATAATCTAAAAACAAACTTTAACTATATTTTTGCAAAGATGTTGGTATAATATTTTTTTCCATCGGCACTTATTCTGATTGCAAGCCCAAAATGTGTAAAATTACCTTCGATATTAGCTTTGTGAGTTGGACTTTTTAACCAAGCATCAACTGCTGCTTGAGGAGAATTATAATTGTAAGCAATATTTTCAGCTACACTTTTAGCTCCTAATACTTTCATTATATTTCCTGAACGTGAAACGAAATCATCGTGATTAACTACATTATTAGATATCATATAATTGTCGTGTTCTTCTGATTTATAGGAAATATGATTGATTTCTTTTAATTCATTTAAACCAATACTTATTCTATATGAATTGATTATTGCCATCGTTTCAATTTCAGTTGAATTATAAGTATATGTCATTGCTTTCTGTGTTGAAGCACTAGAAGCATCTGTAGTCGTTTCTGAACTATCAGATGAACAAGAATTCATTGTCAATACTATTGCAACCAGCAATAATACACGAAGTAATTTTGCTTTCATAATATAAAGTAGATTAGGTTTAAAGTAGATTGTGGGGCAAACTTCTTTAGGATTATTTATTTCTTGATATTGTAAGAACTTGTTTAATTATAGTATAAATATAGACATTTTATCGTTTAAACTACAAATAATATCGATGAAATACACAAAGTATTTTTAAAATTATATATTTTTCTTACATTAACAATAATTTGATTTGTTATTAATCCAAAAAAAAAGCCCCGCAGGATTGCGAGGCATATATAAGTTTTAAAGTCGATTTTTTTTCTAAATCTTGACCAATTTCAATACTTTTTCAAATTGTTCTTGCTTAGTAACATTAGAATTATCAAATTCGATAGCGTCACTTGCTTTGACAAGCGGAGAATCATCACGATGGGTATCAATATAATCTCGCTCTTCAACATTTTTTAAAACTTCGTCGAATGTCACGTTATCTCCTTTTTTTTGCAATTCCTTGAACCTTCTTTCAGCACGAGTCATTGGACTGGCAGTCATAAATATCTTCAAATCAGCATCTGGAAAAACTATGGTACCAATATCTCTTCCATCCATTACAATTCCTTTGTTTTTTCCCATTTCTTGTTGCTGCTCGACTAGTTTGGAACGCACTTCCGAAATTTCGGCCACAAGGCTAACAAAATTAGAAACTTCGATAGTCCGAATTTCTTTCTCGATATTGATGCCATTCAAATACATTTCGGCAAAACCCAAATCAGAGTTGAATTTGAAAACTAATTTTATATCAGGTAAACTCTCAATAAGTGATTCTTTGTCGAAAAAATCTTTTCTTATAAATCCCTTTTGCATTGCAAAAAAAGCTACTGCCCGATACATTGCTCCCGTATCGACATAGACGTATCCTAGATGTTTGGCTAATTCCTTGGCCAAAGTACTTTTCCCAGTTGATGAAAATCCATCGATTGCAATGGTAATTTTTTTATCCAAAATAATATTATTGAAAATTAATGGTCAAGCCAAATAAACTCGTGTTTCCTGCTAAGGTATATCTAGAATAGGAATAATTGAATTTTAATTTGTTAAATTTCAGTCCAAAACCGACCGATATTCCTGAAAAATTTCGAATATCTTCTACTTTCAATTCTTCGGCTCGTCTGAAATTATATCCCAATCTCAAATTTACGGCTTTTTTTGGAAAAAGCTCTACTCCAAATATAGTATGTCTTAAAGCATTACCTAAAAATGAAGTTTTCTTTTCGGTTGAACTACCATCGAGTGAGGTTTGAGCTTGATTAGGATTATTAAAAGAAATGTTCCATTGCTGCAAATTATCTAAAGTTAGATGCCAACGAATGGGTACATTTTCTAATTCTTGTGAAACTCCAAGCATTATTTCTAAAGGTAATTTTTCGTTTACACCATTATAAGTTGTGAATTGAGTTCCAAGATTCCGAATGACTAATGCCCAGTTAACATCGTTAGCTTCATCAATAAAAATAGCGCCTAAATCGACAGCTCCACCAATGGAACTATAGGTTTCTAATGTTGAAGATATGAGTTTTCCATTCACACCTAAAAACAAATTGGAATTGGGAACATTATAAGCATATCCAAAAGAAAGTGCTACTTCGCTACCAGTAAATTGAGAAGTTTCCTGACCATTTTCGTCATAACCATCAAATTTTCCGTAATTCACATAATTTACTCCCACCTGAAAAGTTTGTAAATGACGGTCATAAGTATAAGCATAAGAAGCCGTTCCATAGGTAACTTCGCCAAAATAACTTCCATAATTCAGTGCCAAATGATTGTCCATTTCAGGGTTTATTGTCGCAGGATTATAATGTGCCTGATTGACATCTTCATCATAAATCGTAATCGTCTTGCCTCCCATAGCTGCTTGCCTTGGCGAAGTTACTAAGTTCAAAAACTGATAAGTGTACTTACCTCCTATTTGCCCGTTTGAAACGGTACAAACAAAAAATAAAAGGAAAATTAAAAGTTTTTTTGGCATAGTTGAAATAGCTATTCTGTATTGTAAAACGCAAATGCGAAGATAAAATTATAATGGTAAAAAAATCCCTTTTTTTTGAAGTTTCAAACAAAATAAAAATTCCATCCCGAAGATACTGAATGGAATTATATTGGATCAAAAAGTTACTGATTACAATACTTTTGCGTTCTTTACATTTTGATCGGTGATGGCTATTTTCAAGACTTCGCTCATTTCCTTCACATAATGAAAAGTCAAACCTTCAATATACTTTGGTTTTATTTCGTCGATATCGCTTTTGTTTTCGTGGCACAAAATAATTTCTTTAATATTGGCTCTTTTGGCAGCCAAAATCTTTTCTTTTATTCCGCCTACAGGCAAAACTTTTCCACGTAAAGTGATTTCGCCAGTCATAGCCAATCCTTTCTTAATTTTCTTTTGAGTAAGCACCGAAACTAATGAGGTCAACATCGCAATTCCTGCACTTGGTCCATCTTTTGGAGTTGCTCCTTCTGGAACGTGCAAATGGATGTTATATTTGGTCAATATTTCAGGTTTTAAACCTAAAAATTCCGCATTGGCTTTGATGTATTCCAATGCTATTGTTGCCGATTCTTTCATCACATTTCCTAAATTTCCTGTAATAGTCATCGTTCCTTTTCCTGGAGAAATTAAGGATTCTATAAACAGAATATCGCCCCCAACACTAGTCCAAGCGAGTCCTGTAACAACACCTGCTACATCATTACTTTCGTATTTGTCTCTTTCTAATCTAGGAATTCCAAGTACTTTTACAATATCTTCGTTGGTCACTTTTTTATTGTATTCTTCTTCCATCGCAATCGATTTGGCCGCATTACGAATCACTTGCGCAATTTTTGCTTCCAAACCACGAACGCCAGATTCACGTGTGTAACCTTCGACAATTTTCTCTAATTGTTTGATACCAATAGACAAATCCTTGGTTGTCAAGCCGTGTTCTTTCAATTGTCTTGGGAACAAATGCTGACGAGCAATTTCAACTTTTTCTTCAATAGTATAACCCGACATTTTGATGATTTCCATTCGGTCTCGCAACGCAGGTTGAATTTCAGCCATATTATTGGAAGTAGCAATGAACATTACTTTCGATAAATCGTAACCCATTTCTAGGAAATTATCATAAAAAGAATTGTTTTGTTCTGGGTCTAAAACTTCTAACAAAGCCGATGATGGATCACCTTGATGACTATTGGATAATTTATCAATTTCGTCTAAAACAAAAACCGGATTTGAGGTTCCTGCTTTTTTCAAGCTTTGAATAATTCGTCCCGGCATCGCACCAATGTAGGTTTTTCGGTGTCCACGAATTTCCGCTTCGTCTCGCAAACCTCCCAACGAAATTCTAACATATTCTCTTCCCAAAGCTTCGGCAACTGATTTTCCAATAGAGGTTTTACCCACTCCCGGAGGTCCTGTCAAACAAATTATTGGGGACTTCATATCATTTCTCAATTTCAAAACTGCCAAATGCTCAATCATTCTTTTCTTTACATCTTCTAATCCAAAATGGTCTCTATCCAGAATTTTTTGAGCTCGTTTTAAATCGAAATTATCTTTAGAATATTCGTTCCAAGGCAATTCTAAAAACAACTCCAAATAATTTCTTTGTATCCCAAAATCAGGAGCTTGCGGATTCATTCGACGCATTTTAGATAATTCTTTTTCGAAATGTTTTTGCGTTTTTTCGTCCCATTTTTTGGTTTTGGCTTTGGCGCTCATTTCGTCCATTTCCTCTTCTTGCGAAACGCCACCCAATTCTTCCTGAATGGTTTTCATTTGTTGATGAAGGAAATATTCTCGTTGCTGTTGGTCTAAATCAAAACGAACTTTAGACTGAATATCATTTTTCAATTCGAGTTTTTGCAACTCGGTATTCATATAACGAAGCGTCTCTAATGCTCTGTCTTTTAAAGAATTAATCGATAAAAGATTTTGTTTCTCTTCTACAGACAAACTCATATTAGAGGTCACAAAATTGATTAAAAACGATTGACTTTCAATGTTTTTAATGGCAAATGTAGCTTCGCTTGGAATGTTCGGATTTTCTTTGATAATTTGAATTGCCAATTCTCGAACTGAATCCAGAATGGCCAAAAATTCGGTGTCTTTTTTAGTTGGTCTTTTCTCAGCAACATCTTTGATATTGGCTGTAAAATAAGGAGTTTCAGAAACTACTGATTCTATTTTGAAACGTTTTTTCCCTTGAAGAATTACAGTAACATTGCCATCAGGCATTTTTAGCACACGCAAAATACGTGCTACAGTTCCTATTTGGTGAATATCATTTTTGGTGGGATCTTCAATTTCTTCGTTCTTTTGGGCAACCACACCAATAATTTTTCCCGCCGCATAAGCGTCATTGATTAAATTTATCGATTTATCTCGACCAGCTGTAATTGGGATTACTACTCCCGGAAATAAAACCATATTTCGCAAAGGCAAAATTGGTAAAGTATCTGGTAAATCTTCATTGTTCATTTCCTCCTCGTCTTCGGGAGTCAATAAGGGAATTAATTCGGTATCAGTATCAAATTCTTGAAGTGACAGATTGTCAAGTGTGCGTATTTTATGGTTTGACATAGTAGTTTTAAGTCTTTTTGTCATTAAATAAGGAAATCATTTAAAAACAAAGTTAGTATTATTTAAATATATGTTGCTGAAAATCAATTAACAAAAAATATAATCCAATTTATATAACAGTATAATTCAATCTTTGTGCCATAAAAAAACCCGAACTTAGTTCAGGTTTAGTTTGCTTAAAAAATTTTCACTTATTTTACAATATAAGAATCTAACTCTTGAACAGTAGTTTGACCTCCAATTTCAGAAGTCATTTTAATTGGTCCCACATTTTTTGAATACCAATAATAGCTAGTAACGACAGTAGTTTGACCAACCATAGTTACTTTTTGAATGTATTTAATTTTAATAACATCCGTATAATTACGCCCGGCGACAGTAATTGAACTATTTTTCTCCATAACTGTTGCTACAATATCAAAATCTAAAGAGATAACTGGGAAATTTGGATCTGTATAAGTTGTTGTTTGAGAATATTTATCAGTCCAAGTTCCTCCCACAGGTATATAATCTTTTAGTATAATCGTCTCATAACCAGTCATTGTAAAACCTTGTATTGGTCCTTGTGCAGGAGAACTTAAACTTTCCATCTTTATATAATAATCTCCATTCAATTTTCTTAATCGCTGTACTCCAGAAATTGTAGAACCTATTCCAGTTGCTGCTATTTCATTAAAAGTATAATACGTATTTGAACTTATTGTATTTATGGAAATCATTTTCATCGGGCTTTGTAGTACTCCGTCCATTTTGAAAACCCACTGATTATTAATTGCTGTTGGCCAATAATCTCCCGTAGAAGTTCCTCCACCATTTTCTGGAAGTGAGCTACTGTCAACAGGTTCGATTTCACATGAAGTGAGCAAAACTGATGCAAAGAAAAATACGGTAATAAATTTTATGAATTTCATGTTTTTATTTTTTAATCACATCAAATGTAGTATTTTTTTTAATATATAAAACCTTTTTTTTATAGGAATTTTAATAAAATTTACTCTTACGAAAAAAACTGCTAAAAAGACAATACCACGTCTGAACTATCTATGATTTTATCCATAATTTCCTTAATGTAATTAACTAGAATTTATTTAACCGGTTCTATTTTTTTCATAAAACTTAAAACAACATAACCGAGCAAAAAGAAAATAGAAAGAATAAAAATAGAATTCCGCATCGAATTGGTCAAAGCTCCCACAAAACCAAAAATAAAAGTACCTAAAACAATCGCAATTTTCTCGGTCACATCAAAGAAACTGAAGTAAGTCGTATGATCTTCAGTATCAGGCAATAATTTAGAATATGTGGAACGTGACAAAGATTGAATTGCACCCAAAACCATTCCAATTACACCTCCAAGGGCATAAAATTGTATATCAATATACTTATTATCCTTGTCCAATAAATAAGCTGCAAAACAGATGAATCCCCAAATAGCGATGGTTAATTTTAAGGTTTTTATGTTTCCAATATTTTCGGAAATTCTGGAAAAAAGAAAAGCGCCAAAAATAGCCACTATTTGAATTAACAAAATAGTAATTATTAACTGACTAGTTTCAATACCTAACTCCACTTTGCCATAAATACCTGCCAATAAAATAATTGTCTGTACACCAATGCTGTAAAGAAAAAATGCAATTAAAAATTGTTTCAAAGAAGTCAATTTTTTCAAACTTAACAAAACTACTTTTAGTTCTTTTACTCCTTTAAAAATTAAATCTTTACTTGTTTTTTTATTATAAATATTGGAAGGTAAAAAATGAAATGTCACTTGGGCAAATCCCATCCACCAAATTCCAACGGATAAAAAGGAAATTCTTGCGGGCAATGTTGGATCAGTAATCCCAAACCAATCAGGTTTCATAACCATCGCTAAATTAAAAGCCAATAACAATACCGAGCCTGTATAACCAAATATAAACCCTTTGGCGCTCACTCTATCGTGCTGCTCCGGAAAGGCAATTTCTGGTAAATACGAATTATAAAAAACAATACTTCCCCAAAAACCAATACTTGCCAGGATTGTTGCCAAAATTCCAATCCACAATGTATCTTGCCCTTTAAAGAAAAACAAACTCATCACTGACAATGAACCCAAGTAGCAAAAAAACTTCATAAAACTCTTTTTGTTTCCCGAATAATCTGCAATTCCTGATAATATCGGAGATAAAAAAGCTACTATTAAAAAAGAAAATGACAAAGAATAAGACAAAAGAGAGCTGTTGGGCAAGGAAACTCCCAGGAAATTTACCATTCCGCCATTGTCGCTTGTAACAGATTCATAATAAATAGGAAAAACTGCTGTGGCAATTACTAACGAATAAACTGAATTTGCCCAATCATAAAATGCCCAAGCATTAATCAATTTAGGACTTCCTTTTTCTAATGTTTGCATCTGTATTATTTTATTGGTTCAAATATAGTCAAAATGCTTTTACTCCAAAGTCGATTTTGCTTTCCTATTATTAAGAAATTGCCAAGAATTACAAACTAGAATTCTTGGCAATTTCTGTATTTAATTTAAATAAAATTTATGCTTTTTGAAAATTCAACTTACTGTTTTTTCGGCTAAAGCCAAAGTAAATCGTAAGACCAACTAGCAACCAAATAGTGAAATAAATCCAGTTCCAAACGCTCAATTCTGCCATCATATACAAACAGCAAATCAAACCCAATAAAGGAATTAGAGATAGATTTTCTTTGTACGACCAAATCGTTAATCCTACCAAAACAATCAAGAAAATCCACATTGGAATTTTATGTTTAAAAAGGTTAAAACCACTTTCGTATTTATGAGCATCATCAACAGGCAAGCCTTTGATTACATCTGCATATTGAGCATCATCTTGCTGATATTGACTCAACAGTAACTCTAAATCTGGAGTTTCGTTAGTATTGTTTTTAGCATCCAAACGCACTAAATAATCAGATACTTTTGCATAGTGTTCTTCATCCAAAGAAGTTATAATATCAGCCGAACTTTTTATTTGAGTTTCATTGGTCAAAAAATCCATTGTGGCTTTTTGGTTGTAACCAAAAGAAAAAACAAGTCCAATTACAATCAAAACTGGCATTACAAACTTAGAATTTACATAAGGCGCTTTGAATTTTCCGCGAGGAATATCCTTTTTGTTTTGCAAAACCAAAACTCCGGCACAAACCAAAACAAAGGCAAACAAGGTTCCAATACTACACAAATCGGTCACCATAGTTAAATTTAAAAACAAAGCTGGAACAGCAACTACAAAACCAGTAACAATGGTAGCATAAGAAGGTGTTTTGAATTTGGGATGCACTGTAGAAAAACGTTTTGGCAACAAACCGTCACGACTCATACTCATCCAAATACGAGGTTGCCCCATTTGAAAAACCAATAAAACACTGGCCATTGCTACAACTGCACTAACAGCAATAATTCCCGACATCCATTTCAAATCTAATTTATCGAATACAAAAGCCAATGGATCGCCAACATTCAGTTCGTTATAACTTACCATTCCTGTCAAAACTAAAGCAATAGCAATGTATAAAATGGTGCAAATAATTATGGCCCACATCATTCCTTTTGGCAGATCTCGTTGTGGATCTTTACATTCCTCGGCTGTGGTAGAAATGGCATCAAAACCAATATAAGCGAAGAAAACTGCCGAAACTCCTTTTAAAACACCACTCGCTCCATTGGGCGCAAACGGATCCCAATTGGCTGTATCAACATAAAAAACACCAACAGCAATTACCAAAAGTACAATACACACTTTAATTATCACCATCAAATTACTGGCGTTTCTGGATTCTTTCATTCCGCGATAAACTAAAGCTGTAATCAATATAATAATCAATAACGCCGGTAAATCAGCCACAAAATGGAAAGAACCAAGTACTGGTGAAGTCGTCCAAGCAGTGTGTGCCGCTTGCAATCCTGAACTTAAATTTTCGAAAGATTTTCCACCTTGCATCAAAGCAGTGGCATCTTTAAACCCATTCGAAGCCGTTAAATAATCCATTTGGACCCATTGCGGTAAATAAATTCCACCACTTTCAAGCAATCCTGTAAAATAATCACTCCACGAAATAGCGACCGTTATATTACCAATGGCATACTCCATTATCAATGCCCAACCAATAATCCAAGCGATAATTTCTCCAAAAGCGACATAAGAATAGGTATAAGCACTTCCTGAAACGGGAACCATAGAAGCAAATTCAGCATAAGCAAAAGCGGCAAAACTACAGGCAATAGCAGTAAATAAGAAAAGAAAAATAACGGCTGGACCTCCATCGGCACTGGCTTTTCCGATGGTACTAAAAATTCCTGCACCAACAATTGCAGCAATACCAAAAGCGGTTAAATCTCGGGCAGTCAAGTGTTTTCCTAATGCGTTATGACCATCAGATTCGTTTTTTTCTACTTGTTTTAAAATATCTTGAACTGTTTTTTTTCTGAATAAACCTGAAAATGCCATTTTGTGAATTTTATCGTTATTTGTAAAAATATTGTAAATTATGCAACATTATTTTACTTATGATGCGAAATATTTTGAATATCCAAATATATAAAACATTTTAATTTTATAAGACTACTAATACTGTTTTTTCTAAAGTTTTGAAAAACCACTATATTCCAAAGTAAAAACAGTAAAATGCCTAAATATGTTTTAAATTTTTATTAATTGTTATTCGAAAGCAAAGTAAAAAATCTACTTTTGATTTTTATTAAAATTTATACTTAAAATGACCTCAAATAAAGTTTTTTCACTTTTTTTTATATTTTTTCTATTCCCTTTTTGGAATGCAAATTCGCAGTATAAAAACATTCATCCAAAAAACGAGTTCAGAGCCGTTTGGATTGCCACTGTTGTCAATATCGATTGGCCAAAAACGGGTACTGACTCTGTCGAAAAACAAAAAGCCGATTTTATTGAAATTTTAGACACTTACAAAAAACTAAATTACAATGCTGTAATTGTACAAATAAGAAGTGTTGGCGATGCGTTTTACCCAACACAGTTAGCGCCTTGGTCACGCTATTTGACTGGAAAAGAAGGACAAGCACCACGACCTTATTATGATCCTCTAGCTTGGATGATCGAACAAGCGCATCAAAGAGGTTTCGAATTTCACGCTTGGTTAAATCCTTACAGAGCCACATTCGATACCAAAATAGAAACGTTAAGCAAAGAACACGATTTTTTTAAACACCGCGATTGGATGATTAAATATGGTGAAACTGGAAAAGAAAAATATTACTACAACCCTGCTCTACCAGAGGTTCAAAGTCATTTGACAGCCGTGGTGGAAGAAGTAGTGAGAAATTACGATATCGATGCTATTCACTTTGACGATTACTTTTATCCTTATCGAGTAACTGGAAAAGTGTTTAATGATTCCGCTTCATTCAAAAAATATGCCTACAAACAATCGCTAGAGGATTGGAGACGTGACAATGTAAACACCTTTGTCAAAAGTATCTATTATTCGATAAAGAAAATTAAACCATGGGTTCAATTTGGAATCAGTCCGTTTGGAGTTTGGCGCAATAAATCAGTAGATCCAAGAGGTTCAGACACACAAGCCGGACAAACTAATTACGACGATTTGTATGCCGATCCCATCGCTTGGATGGAAGGCAAATACATCGATTACATGTTGCCACAACTGTATTGGAGCATCGATCACAAAACAGCATCCTACTCAAAATTAATTAAATGGTGGGCAGATAATTCATCAAATGCGAATGTTTACATCGGAAATGGAAGCTATAAAATTAAAAGCGACTCAGATAAAAAATGGTTTATTCCTGGCGAAATTCCCAACCAAATTGATCTCACCAGAACTTTTCCAAACATCCAAGGAAATGCCTATTTTAGTGCCAAATCTTTTGTCAATAACAATAAAGATGTGGCTAAATTGCTAGAAAATAATCAATATAAATATCCTGCCATTCCTTTGCCAGTACCTAGTTCGACAAAAATAGGGCTCGAAAGACCTTTAATCAATACCTTTACTAAAGAAGGAACATCATATCAGTTTTCATTCAAAAAAACGCAATCAGACCAGATTCGATATATTATTGTTTACAGCACAGAAAACAATACAAAATTAGACAGTAACGATCCTAGTCAAATTGTTGAAAAAGTATTTATAGATGCAAAAAGTGAGTCGATAAAATATTGCATTTCTAAAGACAAATTAAATGATTCTAAAAAGGTAGCTTTTACCTTTATTGACTTTTATGGCAATGAAAGTATCCCTGAAATTGTCAATTTACACACCGAAATAAAGGCAAACTAATATGAATAATACAAAAAAAAATGAACCTTGGTTTTGGATTCCTTTATTAAATTTTGCATCAGGTTTTCCGTATGTAATTATTATTTCAGTTTCGGTATTGATGTACAAAAATCTTGGAATAAGTAATGAAGACATCGGATTTTACACAAGCTGGTTGTATTTGCCTTGGGTTATCAAACCGTTGTGGAGCCCATTTATAGATTTACACGGAACCAAACGAAACTGGTTTTTGAGCATGCAATTATTCATTTCGATTGCCTTTTTAATTGTGGGTTTTATCATTCCGACTAGCCATTTTTTTATCTTGAGTTTGGCTATTTTTTGGGTAGCCGCTTTTGCTTCTGCTTCGAATGATGTGGCGAGCGATGGTTTCTATTTATTGGCTTTAACCAAAGACCAACAATCTTTCTTTTTAGGAATTCGAAGTACTTTTTATAGAGCTTCAATGCTCACCGGAAACGGATTGATTATTTTATTAGCCGGTTATTTAGAACATCTATATGGCGATAACCAAAAAGCGTGGTCTTACACGATGATTTTCGTTGGATTGGTAATGACGTTTTTAACAATTTACAACTATTTTGCCACACCAAAAACCGAATTACCGATTGCAGTAGGAAAAACCGAAGAGAAAAATTTTGCCACTGTTTTTGCCAGTTTTTTCAAAAAGAAACAAATTGGATTGATCCTCGCTTTCATACTTTTATTTCGTTTAGGTGAATCCCAATTACTAAAAATGCTGACTCCCTTTTTAGTAGATAAAACGGATGTTGGCGGTTTAGGGCTAGACACCGAAGATGTAGGAATTATTTATGGAACCTTCGGATTAATTGCGCTTACCGTTGGCGGAATTCTTGGCGGAATTGCGATTTCGAAACACGGTTTAGGAAAATGGATGCTTCCAATGATTTTAACAATGCACTTACCCATTCTTGGTTTTATATTGTTGGCCTATTTTCATCCCGCTTCTGTATATTATGTTTATACTGTAGTTATCTTGGAACAATTTGGTTACGGATTTGGTTTTGCCGCCTTTATGATGTACTTAATTTATGTTGCCGATGGCGAATCAAAAACTTCGCATTATTCGATTGCAACAGGCTTTATGGCATTAGGAATGATGCTTCCCGGAATGTTGAGTGGTTATATTCAGCAATATTTAGGGTATGGCAATTTCTTCATTTGGGTGCTTTGTGCTACAGTTCCTGGTATAATTTTATCTCGATTTTTAATTTATCCAAAAGAATTTGGAAAGAAAGTGGAATAGCCAATCTGTTAAAAAATAACACAAAAAAAACTAAATTCAGTTCATAAAATAACAATTTTTAACCCATTATAAAATTAAAATTAAAAAAATAGTACTAAATTTAAACCTACAAAATAGTACGCTGATTTAACAGCTAGAATCATTATAAATTGGATGAAAATAGATTTTAAAATCTATTAAATTCGATTAATCTTGGTGTCATCAAAGCATAAATTTCTAAATCAATGACATTAGAACAAAAAATTGGGCAATTCTTTTTTCCAGCCGTTTTCATCAACGACACCGAAGAAAATATTCAAGAAACAGAACGTTTAATCAAGGAACACAACATTGGTGGATTGACTTTTTTTCACAGCCGAGCCAGTGCTGCAACAAACTATGAGTCTAAGAAAAAAGTTGAATACAACGATAACAGTTTCGAAAGGTTAAAAGAACTCATTGTCCGTTTCCAAAAATGTGCCACTACTCCACTACTAATGAGTATTGATGCCGAATGGGGATTGGCCATGCGGGTCGAAAATACACCCCAATATCCTTATGCGATTTCTCTTGGCGCTTTGCCAGAACGATACGAATATTTGGCTTACGAAGTAGGGAAAAGAACTGGATTGGATTTGAAAGCTGCGGGGATTCACTACAATTTAGCGCCATTGGCCGACATCAATAACAACCCTAACAATCCAGTAATTGGCTATCGTTCCTTTGGTCAAAACAAAGAAAAAGTGTCCAATTGCGCTATCGAATATTTACGAGGATTAAATGAAGTTGGCGTTTTAGGCTGTCTAAAGCATTTTCCCGGGCACGGAAACACCAATGTCGATTCGCATTTAGATTTACCCGTTTTACAAGAAACTCTGGAAGAATTAATGGAAAACGAATTGGTTCCTTTCATCAAAGGAATCGAGAATAATGTCGATTCGATTATGATTGGACATTTGGCAGTGCCAACGTTGAATGAAGGAAAAAACACCTCTGCAACTTTATCAAAAAATGTGATTGAAAACCTTTTGAGAAAAAAATTGGGCTACGATGGTTTGGTCATTTCCGATGCTTTGAATATGCACAGCGTTTCAAAATTATACGATAAAAAAGGTCAACTCGAATGGGAAGCTTTCAATGCTGGGAATGATGTGTTGTGTTTTGCCGAAAATGTAGCCGAAGGAATTCAAGAGATACTAAAAAATGCTTCACCAGAAAGAATTGAAGACAGCTTCAACCGTTTGTGGAAATGCAAACAAAAGGTAGGAATTTTAGAAGGCAATTTTGCTCCAGAAGGCGATTTTGATTTTGAAGCTACTTCGATTTTAAATCGTTTAATTGCTGATAAAAGCACAACAAAAATCAAAGACAACAACAATAGTTTGCATTTATTTGAGGCTAAAAACAATGATAAATTAGCCAAATTAAGTGTTTACAAAAATACAGATAACATCTTCTTCAAATCATTGAACATAGTACTTCCTTCGCCAATATTTGCTCTCGAAAAGGGAGACGAGGATGTAATTGTAAATTTAAAAGAACAGCTTAAAAGTTTTGACACCATATTAGTTTCTCTTTTTGTTCCTAAAGCAAAACCTTTGAATAATTTTGATTTAGACGATAGCACATTGGCATTTTTGGGTGAATTATTTTCCAATAAAAAATGTGTATTGTATGTATTTGGAAATCCTTATGTTTTACAAGCAATTCCAAATTTAAAATCCACCATAGGAATTATGGAAGTATATCAGGATTTTCGAGAATTTCAAGAAAGTGCCGCACGTCAATTACTAAGAAATTCGAGATGTAGAGGAAGCTTACCTGTAGTCATAAATGGTTTAAAATAAGTAATTACTATAGATTTTTAAATAACAATAATTATTAACTATCATAATATAAAAATTTATAATTACAATTTAAATTCAAAGGTTGCCTTTTTAATTATCTTTGTGTCAGAATAAAATTAATAACAACTTTAAAACATAACAAAATGTCATTAGTAGGAAAAAAATTCCCAAACATTACCGTTGACGCCATTTCAGAAATGGGAGATAACTTAAGAATCAATGTACTTGAAGAAGCTACAGAAAACAATCAAAAAGTACTATTATTTTGGTACCCAAAAGATTTTACTTTCGTGTGTCCAACAGAATTACACGCTTTTCAAGCAGCGTTAGGAGAATTCAAAAAAAGAAACACTATTGTAATTGGAGCTTCTTGCGATACCAATGAAGTGCATTTTGCTTGGTTGAACACTCCAAAAAACAATGGTGGAATCGAAGGTGTAACTTATCCAATTATTGCAGACACAACAAGAAACTTGGCTGCTGAATTAGGAATTTTAGACATCGAAATGGAATATGACGAAGCTTTTGATGGCGAATTATTAGTAGGTTCAAACGTAACTTACAGAGCTACTTATTTGATTGACGAAGAGGGGAAAATTTTCCACGAAAGTGTAAACGATATGCCATTGGGTCGTAACGTAAACGAATATTTGCGTTTGGTTGATGCTTACACACACGTTCAAACTAAAGGTGAAGTTTGTCCTGCAAACTGGGAAGAAGGAAAAGATGCCATGCACGCTGACAGAAAAAGTACTGCTGAATATTTAGGAACTCACTAACATTCAATAACAATAACAATGGCAATTTCAATATTCTAATTGATATTGCCATTGAATTTTATATTGTAACTTAAATAAAAAATTATGTTAATCGAATTAAACGAAGATACATTACAAGATTTAGTTTCACAAAACGAAAAAGTAATCGTTCAGTTTTCGGCCTCTTGGTGTGGAAATTGCCGAATTATGAAACCAAAATTCAAAAAATTGGCTTCAGAAAATGAAAATTTAACTTTTGTTTTGGTTGATGCCGAAAACTCTCCAGAATCTAGAAAATTAGCCAACGTAAGCAACTTGCCAACATTTGCCACTTTCGTAAACGGAAAATTGACCAACGAAACTCAAACCAATAAAGCTGAAGTTTTAGCAGAATTGGTAAACGAAATTAAGTAATTATGAAACTACCCATAATCAAACATTTATCTCAATTTATTGAAGAAAATGACCAAGATTACTTAGTTGAAACTATAGAAGTTCTAGAAGCTTTGACCGAAGTTTCTTCCTTGAAAGATGAAGAATTAGACGTTATTGGTGAATTAATTTCAAATATGTACGGCGCTCTCGAAGTACACAAAATGACCAAAGACGGTATGGATAAAAAAGAAGCTTTGAATACTTTTATGAAACGAGTTTTAGGTTCTATCGATAAATAAAGCTGCATAAAAGTTTACTACATTACCACAAGTAAAAAAGCTGCATTTTGATAAATGCAGCTTTTTTTATAAATAGAAAAGTAAAATTTCTATTTAGTTTTCATTGGTGGCAAATCAAATGCTTTGGCTTCGTGTTCAAAACCATTGCGGTGTGAACCATCGCAAAAAGGTTTGTTGGCAGATAATCCACAACGACAAAGTCCTAATGTTTCTCTTCCCTGCAATCCATAAACATTGCCTTCTTGATCCACTATTTCAAAATCACCTTCAATTTTTAATGAACCATTTCTATTGATGGTCAGTTTAGTTGTACTCATACTTATTTATTTTTATTGAGTCCAAAGATGATGAAAAAAAATCAAAATTATAAAAAAAGGAAGTAATCTTATTTTTAGATTACTTCCTTTTTATTAAACTCTAAATAAATTATTTAAACATAACTCCAAACTTCAAAGCTTCAGCTTTAGCTTCTGGAATTAACTTTCTTAAATTAGCAATCCTCGTGGCATCGGCTGGGTGCGTGCTAAGAAATTCAGGTGGTTTATTTCCACTACTACTAGCTGACATTCTTTCCCAAAATGATATTGCTAATTCAGGATTATAACCTGCAATTGCCATAAGAGTTAAACCAATTTTATCAGCTTCACTTTCGTGATTTCTGCTAAAAGGCAGCATCACTCCTACTTCTGAACCAAGTCCGTAATATTGTTGCCACATTTGTTGCTGCTCTGCACTTTTACTTCCAGTCGCTACTGCCACACCTACAGCTCCAAGTTGTTGTAATTGAGATGCACTCATTCTCTGAGCACCGTGATTCGCCAATGCGTGTGAAACTTCATGTCCCATTACAGTAGCTAATCCAGCATCGTCTTTCGTTACTGGTAAAATCCCTGAATACACAACAATTTTACCGCCTGGCATACACCAAGCATTGACTTCTTTATTTTCAATCAACTTATATTCCCATTGATAACCGTTCAAATATTCAGCATGTCCGTTAGCTTTTAACCAACGTTCGGCTGCTGCTTTGATTTTCATACCAACATTTTCTACACGTTTTGCATCTGTAGTACCGACAATAACTTTATTTTCTTTCAAAAAAGTTCCATATTGTTGAAAAGAAGATGGAAATAATTGACTATTTGAAACAAAATTTAAACTTTGTTTGCCTGTAAATGGATTTGTGGCACAAGAAAAAACGAATCCTAATGCAATAATTCCTCCAAATAAAAAGTTCTTTTTCATAAATATAATTTTTAATATTCAACAAAAATACAATTAATGTCAAATCTTAATTTATAGAATAAATTCCAAAAGTATCAATATTTTTGGATTGTTACTCGATTACAATTATAATCTAATATTTATAAACCGTTACGCTTAATGGTGGCAAAAGCAATTCAATTGAATAATCTCTTCCATCATAAGGAAATGCTTCGACAGTCAATTTATTTGGGTTTTTAACTCCACTTCCACCATAAACAGTAGCATCACTATTGAAAATTTCTGTCAATTTTCCTTTTTTTGGTAAACCAATGCGATAATTTTGGCGAACTACTTGCGTAAAATTACAAACCACAATAACATCATCCTTTGGTTTGTTTCCTTTTCGGATAAAAGTCATCACCGCATTTTGATGATCCGAATAATTAATCCATTCGAAACCTTCCGGACTAAATTGTTTTTCGTGCAATGCTGGTTGTGTTTTATACAATGTATTCAAATCGGTTATGGCTTTTTTAACGCCTTCGTGAAAATCGTATTGTAACAAATGCCAATCTAAACTTCCTTCAAAATTCCATTCAGCACTTTGTCCAAACTCACTTCCCATAAACAATAATTTTGCTCCTGGATGCATAAACATATAGCCATAAAGCAATCTTAAATTAGCAAATTTCTGCCATTCGTCACCTGGCATTCTTCCTGCGATAGATTTCTTTCCATACACTACCTCATCGTGAGAAAGTGGCAGCATAAAATTTTCAGAAAAAGCATAAGTCATACCAAAGGTCAAGTCGTTTTGATGGTATTTTCGATAGACGGTTTCTTTCTGGAAATATTGCAAAGTATCGTGCATCCAGCCCATCATCCATTTCATACCAAAACCTAATCCTCCTACAAATGTTGGTCGAGAAACCATCGGGAAAGAAGTACTTTCCTCGGCAATAGTTTGTACGCCCTCAAAACTCGAATAAACAGCTTCATTAAATTCTTTCAGGAAACTTATGGTGTCCAGATTTTCTCTTCCACCAAAAATATTAGGCTCCCATTCTCCTTCTTCTCTGGAATAATCCAAATACAACATCGAAGCTACAGCATCTACTCGAAGTCCATCGACGTGATAATGTTGCAACCAAAAAATAGCATTGCTAATCAAAAACGCACGTACTTCATTTCGTCCGTAATTAAAAACTAAACTTTTCCAATCCGGATGATACCCTTTTCTGCGATCAGGATGTTCGAAAAGATTGGAACCATCAAAAAATCCTAGTCCATGTGCGTCCTCCGGAAAATGTGAAGGAACCCAATCTAAAATCACTCCAATCCCAGCTTCGTGCAATTTATCGACCAAAACCATAAAATCTTGTGGCGTCCCAAAACGGGATGTTGGTGCAAAATACCCAACCAATTGATATCCCCAAGAAGGATCATACGGATATTCCATTATAGGCATAAACTCAACGTGAGTGAAACCGGTTTCTTTTATGTAATCGACTAATGCTGTGGCCAATTCAAGATAAGTCAAGAATTTCCCTTCGGCATTGCGTTTCCATGAACCCAAATGAACTTCGTAAACCGAATAAGGTTTGTCTAAATCATTATGTTCTTTTCGGGTTTCCATCCATTTTTTGTCCTTCCATTGGTAATCCAAATCCCAAACTACAGAGGCAGTATGAGGAGGATGTTCGCAATAGAGCGCAAATGGATCGGCTTTTTCGGTTATAATTCCACCATTGTTAGATTGGATTTTATACTTGTAAGTGGTTCCTTTTTCGATTCCGGGAATAAATCCTTCCCAAATTCCTGAGGAATCCCAGCGAACCTTCAATTGATGATCGCCCTGAATCCAATAATTGAAATCCCCAACTACAGAAACAGACCGAGCCGATGGTGCCCAAACGGCAAAATATACGCCTTTTACACCATCAACTTCTACAAGATGTGCGCCAAGTTTTTCGTATAATCTGAAATGTTTTCCGGCTTTGAATAAATCAATATCGAAATCGGTAAAAAGGGAATAAGGTTGTACTTTGTTCATTTTATTTTTTTTATTTTAAACTTTTTAACCCAAATAGGGTTGTTAAATTATTTATTACTAAACTCCATAATACTGGCAATTCCGGTCAAAGGAATTACGGCCCACCTTGGTCGGGAATTCAGTTCATAACCCAATTCATAAATTGCTTTTTCGAGTAAACAATATTTCAATAAGAAATCTATTTCTTTTCGGTACCCAATGTTCAAATTTTCGCCTTGAGCGACATCAGTATAAGTCTGAAGAAATACGCCTACAAAGTATTTAAACAAAATTTCGCCTGCCTTAAAAAGTTCGTCTTGTTCGTAAGGATACTTATCTGTATTATTGAAAATCGTGGCGTAAATTGCGTAATGAAACGAGCGAAACATCCCCGCAACGTCTTTCAAAGGCGGCTGTTTTACTTTTCGGTCTCGAATCGTGCTTTCGGGTTCGCCTTCAAAATCTAAAATATAAAAATCGTCTCCATTGACTAAAACCTGTCCCAAATGATAATCGCCGTGAATCCGAATTCTTTCGGATTTCATTTTTGTCCAATCGAAATCCAAAAATAATTTTCGAATTTCTTTTTTATGATCCAAAAACTGATTGGCCAATTCTAAAGCTAATCCGTCTAGTTTATGAAGGTTGTTTTCTAGAATATTCAATCGGTTTTGAAACTGATACGTCAATCTGTTTTTAAGCCAAACGGTGTAATCTCCATTATAAGTTGTTGGTGTAAAAGCGGTTTCGTGAACATCACTTCCTAATGCAATATGCATTTCGGCAGTTCGCTTTGCCAAAGTTTGAAGTCGCATAAAAATACTCAATCCAGCCCAATCAATGATTTCGTGTGGAACTTCGTTGATTTTTAATCTTTTAAACAATTCAATATCAGGCAATTTGCAGATATTAATTTTTTTAGACTTCAAATTGTCAAAAATTTTATCGACTTCACCCAACATAAACTGCCAAGCATCTCCTTGATTAGGAACCAATTCCTGCATCAATCCAAGGGTAATATTTCCATCGGTCAAAACCACACTGATGCTTCCCATATAGGCTGGAGAATTCTTGAAGTCCATTCTTTCAGTAAGAAATCTACTGATTTCATAATCAGGATTCGTACTGATATATATTCGCCTGAATATCTTTAGAACCAAAGTATTATTA